>Ga0315542_1000241_pt1 | contig 33026 bp, 29 predicted proteins | sample SalMarSW160120MG_FD_202541 | JGI IMG/M metagenome (GOLD analysis project Ga0315542, IMG submission 202541) | Salt marsh sediment microbial communities from the Plum Island Ecosystem LTER, Massachusetts, United States - Salt Marsh Sediment SW1601-20 ...
TAGAGGCTCTGCACGTCCACCAGGTGCACGTTCAGCGCGCCCCCGGAGCGCGCCACCCGGTGGCTCATCCAGCGGTTCAGCGCGCTGCCCCGGAAGCTGGGATGGGTCACCACTAGCAGGTCCGGATCACCGCTGACGACCAGGGGATCGTCCCCCTGCGGCACCTGCTCCGCCTTGAAGTAGAGGATGGGCGGGATCCCGCCGCCGGTCATCTCGCTATCGGCGAAGAAGGTGCGGCGCCCCGCCGGCTGGGGCACGCGGAGCGACAGGGTGGTGGAGCCGCCGGCGTCCAGCAGGTTCTGCGGCGCCAGCGCGATCCAGACGGGCTGGTGGGGATCGGTCACCTCGACCAGGCCCAGGTCCGCCGTGCGAAAGCCCGTCACCTCGATGTCCCGGTCGCCGGTCGCGTCGCCGCCGTGGAACAGGAGCGTGTCGTCCCGCGCCCGGTAGAGCGCGTCATAGGACAGCTCGACCCAGTCCAGGAAGGCCGCGAGATTCGCCACCCCGCCGGGCCGCTGGATGTGGATGGTGACGTCCCGATCGGTCAGCTGGCTGCCGCTGAGCGTGGTCTGGTAGATGCTCTGCTCGTAGGTCCAGGGATTGGCGGTCCCCAGCAACGTGCTGTCGGTGCCGTTTTCCAGGTAGATCTCCACGGGGCGGTTGCCCGTGCTGGTCGTCGTGGCCCCGTAGAGTCCCACGCGCAGCCGGTCGTCGACGCCGTTCGGGTCGGCGCTGTAGAGCCGCAGCCGCACGTCCGCGCTGCTGGCGTAGCTGGAGTTGAAGCGGTTGCGGTCGAACTGCACGGAATCCGCGATCTCGTGGTAGGCCTGGTTCTCCTCGAAGTACTCCACGCGCCGGTAGCCGGCCAAGGGCGGCTCTTGGGCCGCGGCGAGGCTGGCGACGTCCATGCGCGCCCAGCTCTCGCCGGCGTCCGGCTCGCTGGCGGCCAGGAAGTAGATGTTGGCGTCGTTGTAGTTCTCCTGCGGATCGCCGCAGCCGGGGATCGTCACCGGCCCCTGGCCGAGATCGCTCTCGTATGGCCCGTCGTCGCGCGGGCGCAGGCCCCAGAACAGGAAGAAGTCGTCGCCCTCGAAGTTATCGCCCTCGCCGATCATGCGGATCGGCACCTCGATCTCCACGTAGGCCGGATCCAGCCCGGCCGCCGCCCGCTCCTCCGAGTAGCGGCGCTGGTAGAGCCGGATCTGGTCCTCGCGGATGGGCGTGCTGGGCAGGAGTCCGGCCTGGCGCAGCCCGCTGGCCTCGACCCGGTACAGGCGGGTCCGCGTGACCGGGATGCGGACCTCCGGCGCCAGCAGCGTCCCCTTCTGGGGCCGCAGGGCCGGCGGCAACGCGGCGGCCTTGTCCCTGGCGACGGCCAGCTCGCCCGTTTGGGCCGCGTCCGGCAACCAGCGGTCCAGCATCTTGCCGTTCAGGAACAGGAAGCCGAAGCGGTCGTCCCCCTTGCGGTTCAGCTTGCCGAGGACCGGCGCTCCGCTGCCTGTCTTGGCCTCGGCGTCCGGGACGAAACGAATCTCCCAGGTGCCCCGCGCCAGCTGGCGCACCGCGTTCCCCGCGGCATCCACCTGGAGGGGAGAGATCGCATAGGAGACCAGGCGACGTCCCCGCCAGCCGACCACCTCGCCCAGGCGGACGGCCGCGCCGGCGGCGGCCTTGGCGGCGCCGGCCGCCGCGGCGAGCGCTTCGGGCACGACCTCGCCCCGGTGCGGGTTCTCGCCCGGCCGCAGCAGCTCCTGTCCCAGCACCGGCTCGCCGGTCTCCGGATCCGGATAGATCACCGGGGTGGGCGCGAGCAGCAGGGGCCGCGGCGCCAGCGGCTGCCATTCCTCCGCCACGACGGCCAGAACGGGACGCATCCCGGCCGGGACCACCACCCAGCCCCCGCGCTGGGGCAGCTGGGGCCGGCCGGGCAGGCCCCCGTTGGGAAAGCCGGAGATGTGCGGCTCCTGCGAGACGAAAGCGCCGCCCCGCAGATCGTGCGCGGTCCAGGTCGCCGGTGGCACCTCGACCGTGAAGCGGACCCCCGTCTCGTCGCTGCGCAGCACCTGCTCGGGGCGGGCGCCGGCGGCCGGGACGCCGAGCAGCAGCCCCAGGATCAGGCCGATGACCTGGTTCCAGGCCGGGACTGCCCGGCTGCGCGGCTCCTCGCCGCGGTACCGCCTCCGGCCGGCGAGGATCGACGGAAGGCCGCCGCTCCCGGCGGGAACAGGCTTCCGGCTAGACGTCGGGTGACCCATGGGCTTGCTCCTGCATGGACGCTTGGTCAGGGATGCATCAGGGGTGGGCTGCATCAGGCTCCCTATAGTATATCCAGAGCCGGCTGGCCAGTCAACGGACCGGCGGCGGACCCGCTTTTCCGCGGATCCGACCCGCCGCCAATACACGCGGGGCGGGAGATTGGTCCCCCGCCCCGCGGACTCGTGGCCAGCAGACCACCATCTAGCGGTAGAGGTTCTTCACGCCGCCGAACGTCTCCTGCGTGACGGGAATCGGCGGGTCAAACGGACCCGTGTTGAAGCCGAAGCACGCCAGGTCATTGCTTCCCGAGGAAAGCTCGAAAGGAATCAGCAATCCCGGGTTGTCCCCCGCGGCGTAGACCGCCACATCCGGAATCGAGGGACGGCTGGACGGTCCCAAAAAGAGCTCCACGGGCGTGGGCGCGGTGACGAGGAAATGGAATTCGGCCAGGGCGATGTTGCCGTTGGCATCCGCCGTGAGGGCTGCGCCCCCCAGCCCGACGGCAAAGTCGGGATAGGCAGAGACGTTCAAGGCCTGCCCGTAAAGGGTTTGCGTCGTTGCGTAGACACCGGCAGGGAGCGTATAGGTGAGGTGGCACTCCCAGCCCAAAATGCCGCCGGGGCCGGTCGTGCGGGTGGCGATCAGGTAGATAACGGCCTCTCCATTGACATCGAGATTGGCCAATCCGGCCCCGTCCGTACTCGTGTAGAGGCCGAGAAGGTTCTCACCCGGATGCGGCCATTGGGACTGGGCCGCGGCGGTGCCGACCAGCAGTGTCAGCGCGGCGAGCGCGGCGAGCGCGAATGACGTTTTCCTCATGGCTCACGTTCCCCTTTCCTTGGATTCTGGCTTTGCCGGTGACCCGGTGTGGGGATCGTACCCAGATACCCGCAACCGCCCCCTGTCCGAGTCCGTTTTTGGGCGCCGGCACCGCACGCACCAGGATGATCGGCCGGCGCGCTTGTCCGCCCACCAGTCGAAAGGCCCACAACCTGGCCTGCTGCTGCGGAGGGGGTTCCTCCTCTGCCGGCAAAGAGCCCCATGAATATCGAAGCATTCGCGATGGCTGTCAAGAGCAGTATGGCGGGCCGGCCGGTCCCCTCATGCAGGAAGCCGCCCCGGGCGGGGCGGCTTCCAGGACGAAACCAGGTCTTTCAGGTCTCGACCTACTTGAACATGGCCTTCACGCTGCCGAAGGTCTCATGCTGCGCCTCGATCACCTGGCCGGGGCAGCCGCCCAGGGGGTTGATCTGGGCGACAGGCAGATCCGGGCTGCCGGAAACCGGCTGCATCGGGAGCAGCAGACCGGGATTGTCGCCGGCCGCGAACACGGGGACTCCGGGAATGGAGGGCGTGTTGCAGGGACCCACGAAAAAGTCCATCGGTGACGTGTTGAGGATCAGAACACCGTACGTTGCCAGCAGGAGGGCCGGAGCGTAAGGCAGCGGCGTCCCCAGGCCGACCACGAAGTCGGGCGCTGAGCTCACGTTCAGCGAGCCGGCGGGCAGCACCCAGCCGGTCTCGAAGTCGCCAGCGGGGACCGTGTAGGTCACGTGGCACTCCCAACCCGAGATGCCCGATGGCTGGCTGCAGTTGGTCATGAGCAGGTAGCCGAACATCTGACCACCCACGAAATCCGTGCAGTACTGCTCGCCTGTCATGTCGAAGTACACGCCGAGGCCATCGGGATCGGGATCGACCTGCGCGACAGCGCTGCCGGCCAGGCAAACGATAGCCAGTGTGACGAGAAGTTTCTTCATGGTTGTGTCTGCTCCTGTGTTGTGTGCTCTCTGCGTTCACATGGGAAGCCGAGAAGCACCTCCCTTATCTCGTTCGGGTGGTGCCGAGACACCACCCGAGCCTAGTTCGGATTCCTAGCGGTACATGCTCTTTACGCCACCGAAGGTATCCTGCTCCGAGCCGGTAACCTGGCCGGGGCAGCCGCCATCGGGGTTGATCTGGGCCACCGGCAGATCCGGGCTGCCGGAGGACTGCTGCATGGGCAGCAGCAGACCAGGATTGTCGCCGGCCGCAAACACAGGAACTCCGGGAATGGAGGGCGTGTTGCAGGGGCCCACGTAGAAGTCCATCGTGGACGTATTGAAGACCAGGATACCGTACGTAGCCAGCAAGATGGCCGATTCGTACGGATGCGGTGTCCCCAGGCCGACCACGAAGTCGGGCGCCGAACTCACGTTCAGGGAGCCGGTGGGCAGCACCCACCCTGTCTCGAAGTCGCCAGCGGGGACCGTGTAGGTCACGTGGGCCTCCCAGCCCGAGATGCCCGACGACTGGCTGCAGTTCGTCATCAGCAGGTAAACGAACACCTGACCGCCCGAGAAGTCCAGGCAGTACTGCGTGGCTTCCAGATCGAAGTACATGCCGATGCCATCGGGATCGGGGTCCACCTGAGCCAGTGCGCTGCCGGAGATGGCCAGGCTGACCAGACAGGCCAGAGCTATCCACTTCCTCATGTTGCATCTCCTTCCGATTGTCTCGAAACTGTCCGGCCGTCGAGCGCCGGTCTCTCCGAGGTCGGGTGCCCCGCCTGCTCGGCGGGGCACGCCGCACCTCGATCATCTGTAGAGAGCCTTGAGGCCCCCCCAACTATCCGACTCGGTCGCGATGACCGTCGTGCCAATGTGGCCGGTCAGGCCGACCACGTTGTCACAGATCTGAGCGCTGCAATCGGCGTAAACCAGACCCTCGTAATCCTCCGGCACCACATTCACGTCCACCTCGATCCCACCCAGGATATCGGCCCAGGGATGGATGATGATGGTGTACAGCAGAATGGGAACGCCGAAGTATCCCGACATGCAGGTGCCGAACCCCTGCCGCACTCCACTCTCGAAGGGATCCCCCAGGCAGACGGCACCCTCGCTCTGAAGGCCCATCAACCAGAAGGGAGGATCCTGATACGAGCAGTAGGGTGGCTGGCAGTTTGGACCCGCCGGTCCGATCAGCTGGCCAGAGTACTGGGACGACGTCACCTCGAGCTGCCAGGCGGCGCCACCGATGGGCGCCTCGGCGAACAAGACGACGTACATCACCAGGTTCTGGTGCTGGATCGGAGCGACCGACTGCGCCGTGCCGCCCGCATCGAAGTAGACTCCGATGGTCGCGGGCGCACACTGCGCCAGGGCCATTCCGAACGAGCCGAGAATTGCTGCTATGACAGCCAGCGCGCTCAACGACTTGAGCATCAGCTACTCCCTCAATTGCAGTCGCTTAAGCTGCCGCATTCAGGAGTCAGCCCACCAGTAACTCGCTACGGACACCCTGTCGAGAGATTCTGTGCCATGAGCACGATATCTGACAGGTTCAAGACACCATCCCAGTAGAAATCACAACGGTACTGGTAGGAACCGTAGTAATCCTGGGCGAAGAGCACCACGTCGGTCAGGTCCACGGTCTTGCTGCAATCGATGTCAGGGCTGTTGAAGAGCATGTTCAACGCCGGCTGCGTCAGCGCCTGGCTGTTGATCACGACCACAACACCGGATCCCTGGCACCCCGCGAACAACGGGTTCGTGAACGTGGACTGGCCGCTGATGTCCGTGTCTGCATCCGCGTTGGAGCCGCCAGGGCAAAGCACGAGGGCCTTGCTCTCGCTCTCCAACCACATGTCCGTTGCAGGGTAGAGGAAGATCGGGTCTCCGTTAATGTCGTTCACGGTAACCGTGATGGTCGCGTCGACATCGGTGACACCCGGATACGCCATGCAAGCGTTCAGGGCGAAGCCGTTCCCGTCGGGATTGACCATCACCGATACCTGCTGACCAGCGGCCGTCGTAGCTGTCGACATGTCCGGATCGGGCACTCCGGCCCAAGCGAACGACGCGAGACCCAACACCAGGCCGCAAACCAACAGACCCATGAGTTTCCTACGAACCATTAGGACACCTCCTAAAAGGCACATTCAAGCGAGGGTGGCAAACCCAAGCGAAAACGTTTCTTAACTGCGTTGACGCCTCCTTCCACTCTTCAAATGTCCACACTTGACGGTATGAGGATACCATAGCCCCCTGGGACTGGCAAGGCTCTTTTTTGAGGTGGCTCCAGTCTTTAGAGATATCGTCAGGCCGGCCGCAAGTGGTTTTCAGTATTATGATTGATGGCGGGAAGCATGCCGGACATCAGGTCCGTAATTTTTCGCTTTCATCATGAAGTGGGCAGGCATCATCCACCGGCCGCCGGCCGGCGACTTCCAGGCGAAACAGCGGCGCCGCCGGGTCTTCCCGGCGGCGCTCGCTACAATTCAGGCTTTCAAACTCCGCTTTCTCGGGCTGTCCCCGGAAGCCTAGGGACAAGTGTGGGTGAAGTGAGGCGTGAAGAGCACCACGTCCGAGAGATTGATGACGCCGTCGCAGTAGAAGTCCGCACAGTAGTCGTAGGTGCCGAAGTAAATCCCGGCCAGAATGACCACGTCGCTCAGGTTGACGACGAGGTTGCAGTCCATGTCAGGGCTGTTGAACCAGATGGGCAGACCCGGCTGGGACAGCACGCCGTACGGATTCATGAAAATGTTGGTCGAGTTGTCGTTCGAGCAGCCTCCGGCCTCGATGGCGCCGGTGAACGTCGTCTGCCCGGCACCGTCGGTCGGACCGTCCGCGATGGAACCATCGGGACAGAGACAGATCGTGTTGGCCACGATCCACATGTCCTCCGGAGGATAGCCCACCACCGGATCGAAGTTGATATCGAGTACGGTGAGCGTGATGGTGGCGTTCACCGTCGTCCCATCGCAGCCCTGAGCCGCATCGAGGCGATCCCCATCGCCGAAGGGGCAGACGAGAACCGAGACCTGCTGGCCTGCAGCTGTCACGGCGGTGGAATTGTCGACGTTGGGGATGCCGGCCCAGGCCACGGCAGAAAGCCCGAGCACCAGCACGCCAGACAGGACTACCAGCAGCTTTTTCGACATCATAAGTCAGCCCTCCTGATGGATTCTCGGTCCGGTCGGAGTGATGGGCCGGCAGCAAGCACATCCGCTCACAATGCGGTCTTGCAGGCCCAGGAATTACGTCCCCACTCCCTCCAATGAGACGCCTAATAGATTACCATAATAAAGAACGATTGTGAAACTGTTTTTGGCGCTCCGGTCCGGGAAATGCGGTGGTGGGCGAAACAGGACTCGAACCTGTGGCCTCCTGCTTGTAAGGCAGGCGCTCTAGCCATCTGAGCTATTCGCCCGAATCGTTCCGGAAGGCCCGCCACAGGAAGAGCGGCACCAGGATGCAGTACCCCGCCACCAGGAGAAGCGGCGCGGCGGTGATGTTCCCCGAACCCAGCAGCACGTAACCCAGGATGATGGCCGCCAGGGCCGTCCAGAGCAAGTAGGTGCGCCGCAAGAAGGCCAGCATGATCGTGCTCCGCTCGACGGAAGCCGGCTATCGGCCGTGGACCGGGATTTCGCGAGCCACCGGCCGGGCCCCGTCTCCGGCCCGGCGGCGGCCTCCAAGATACGGGGTCCGCGAAGGACCGTCAACGACCCGCTGCGCGCCGGAGCCGTCGATAGCGAGAGACCGCCCGCTCGTGCTCGGCGCGCGTCCGGGAGAAGACGTGCCCGCCCTCCCCGTCGGCGACGAAGAAGAGAGCCGCGCTGTCGGCCGCCGGATGGGCGGCCGCCCGCAGGGAAGAGCGACCCGGATTGCCGATGGGGCCGGGTGGCAGACCGCTGTGCAGATAGGTGTTGTAGGGGGATTCGACGCGAAGATCGGCGTAGTAGAGGCGCTGTCCGCGCTTGCCCAGCAGGTAGGATACACAGGGATCGGCCTCCAGGCGCCAGCCCCGCCGCAGCCGGTTCACGTAGACCGCGGCGATGAGAGGACGCTCGTCGTCCCGCCGGGCCTCGGCCTCGACCAGGGAAGCCAGCGTCGTGATCTGGTGCGGCGTCAACCCCAGCTCCTGGATCCCCGGATCCGCGGATCCCGCGATGGAATCGACGCGGGTCAACCCCAGCGTCACGATCTCCCGCGCGACGTCGACGGCCGCCGTCCCCTCGGCGAAGTGATAGGTGTCCGGCGCCAGGTAACCCTCGCACCAGTGCAGCACGCGCAGACCTCGATCGCTTTCCCGGCGCAGGAGCGCGTCGTAATCCGCAGCGCGCGCCGCGTCGCCCAGCAATCCGCGCGCCAGAGCTCCCTGCCGCACCAGGGAATCGGCGGCCGCCAGGAAATCGCCGGCGGAGCAGCCGAGGACCAGCTCGACCTGGCGGGCGGCCGCCTCGGCCTCGATTCCCTCGGGCAGCGTCAAGAGCACCGGCAAGGTCCGCCCACGCGTCAGGCGAGTGAGGAGCTCCCGGGGAGACAGACCCGGCGAGAGGGCGTAGGTCCCCGCCTGCAGATGCCGGTCGCGGCCCGTCAAGCGTGCGACGAAGCGCAGCAGCCCGGGGCGCGCCAGCAGTCCGCGGGCGGCCAGGGTATCGGCGAGCGCCGCGAGGTTGGTTCCGGGCGGAACCCGCACTTCCTGCACATCGCCGGCGCGACCGGGTTGCAGGATGGCCGGCTGGGTCCAGACCTGCCAGAACCACAGGACGGCGGCCAGCAGCACGGCCAGCAGCACGGCGGTACCGCCCCAGAGGCGGCGTCGCCACCGCGCCGGATCCGGCGCACCGTGCCCGGGCGATGGTCCCTCGACCGAGGGCCGGCTCACGAAGAATCCTCCTCCCCCGCAGGCGGTTCGCCTGGCGGTCGCCGCAGGCGGTCCAGGTGCTGTTGCAAGATCAGGGCCGCCGCCAGCGCGTCGATCCGCTCCTTGGGTTGCCGGCGGCGTCCCCCGAGGTGCAGCAGCGCCGACGCCTCCCGGCTGGAAAACCGTTCGTCCACGTAGATCACGGGCAGCCCGGTTTCGGCGGCCAGACGATCCCCGAAGGCCCGGACCTGCCGGGCCATGTCCCCTTCCTCGCCGTTCGTGGTCAGGGGCAGGCCGAGGACCAGGCCGGTCACGCCGTGGCGCTGCACGAGATCACGCAAATGGTTCAGGAAAGGGCCCTGCGCAGCGGCCCGGTGCGTGCCCAGCGCCGTGGCGATGGTGTCGGTGGGATCGCTCAGAGCCAGTCCGATGCGAGCCGGTCCGTAATCGATGCCGAGCAGGGGAGACATGCCGCGCCGCCGGATGCCGAAGCCGCTAGGCCTGTGGGTGAAGGTTCTTGGTGAGACGGACCCGGAAGCGTCCGTCCTCGGCCCGACCGAAAACCAGGGTGTCGGAGAACTCCCGCATGATGAGAATGCCTCGTCCTCGCTCGCGCATGATGTCCGTCGGAGGCTGCCAGCCCGCAAAATCGAAGCCCGGCCCCTCGTCGTAGACGGTCACCCGGATCTCGTCGTTGCCGACGTCGAAGTGCACCTCGACCTGCTTCTCCTCGTGCAGGCCGTTGCCGTGCTCCATGGCGTTGGTACAGGCCTCGATCACCGAGGTGCTCAGCTCGTCGATCAGCTTCTGCTCACAGGCGAGGTCGCTCGCCAGCTCCATGAGGACGGCGTCGGGGACGCCCAGGTACACCAGCTGACTCGGAACTCTGAGTGTGATGCGTGGACTCAATGGACCGGGCCTCGACGCTGGCGAACCTAAGAGAAGCTCCGCACGGCTTCATCCTCGTTGTCGTAGGACTCGAAGACCGTGAAGAGCTTCGACACCATGAAGATGTTCTCGATACGGCTGGATACCTTCAGGAGTTTCAGGTCGCCGCCGTTCTTCTTCACTGTCGAGTAACCCTGGATCAGGATACCGAGGCCCGTGCTGTTGACCCAGTTGACCTTTTCCAGGCTGATGATGAAGTTGCGGACGCCCTCGTGGATGAGAGTCTTCAGCGTCTCGTCGAACGCCTCCGCATCGGGACCTCCCATGAGCTTGCCGCTCAGCTCGAGGATGGCGATGCCGTCCCTCTTGCGCTCCTTGATCCTCACGGGAGCCTCCTTGATACCAGCAGGCGCTGTGCCTTGCACCGGCTGAGCATAGGCGACCGCCGGAGAGCTGTCTACACGTTACTGCGGCTCCTCGACCCGCCGCAACAGCGCCAGGGCGGCCGCGAAGTCGGACGGCACCGGCGCGGAGAAGCGCAGTCGTTCCCCGGTTCGCGGGTGGTCCAGCTCCAGCTCCGCTGCATGCAGTAGCTGGCGGGTCGCGAGCTTGACCAGACGCGCGGCCAGCGGGCGGTCCACGGGGCGGACGTTCCGCGCCCGGCGGTCCTCCCCGTAGAGAGGATCTCCGACCAGGGGATGGCCGTGGTGGGCGAAATGGACCCGGATCTGGTGCGTCCTTCCCGTCTCCAGCCGCACGCGGCAGAGCTGCACGAACTCGAAGTCCTCCTCCACCCGGTAGTGGGTCACGGCCTCCCGCCCGCCGCTTCGCCGGACGGCCATGCGCTTGCGGTCGCGCGGGTGGCGACCGATGGCGCCGATGAGATGGCCCTCCGGGGCCGCCCAGCGACCCCAGCTCAGAGCCAGGTAGATGCGCCCCAGGCGCCGGCTCAGGAGCTGATCCGCCAGCGACTGCAAGGCGCGCTCGCTGCGGGCGACGGCGATCAGGCCCGTGGTATCCCGGTCCAGCCGGTGCACGATGCCCGGCCGCAGGGGATCGGCGCCCGCTTCCAGGTCGGGCGCGTGATGCAGCAGGGCGTTCACCAGGGTTCCATCGGCGTGGCCGGGCGCCGGGTGGGTCACCAGACCGGCCGGCTTGTTCACCACCACGATGTCCTCGTCCACGTAGATCAGCTCCAGTGGGATGTCCTGGGGGAGAGCCTTGGTCGCCGGAGGCGGCGGCGGGACGAACCCGACCCGATCCCCCTCCCGCAGGCGGTAGCCCTTGGTGCGCGCCCGGTCGTTGACGGTGACCCGGCCGGCCTGCAGGGCGTTCTGGATCTGGCTGCGCGTGAAGTCCGGACAGCGGGCGGCGAGGAAGCGATCCAGCCGCTCGTCTTCCGCCGCGGCCTCGACCGTGAACAGCCTTTCAGACGTCACGGGTTTCCTCCGGCGGCCGTGCGGTCCCGCTCTGCGGCGCCGCTGCCGCTCCCGGCTCCTCCGGGGCCTGGCGGGTACCGTGGCGGGCCTCCCGCAGCAGGTGGACGAACAGCACGAGTCCGCCGAGGGTCACCCCCATGTCCGCGACGTTGAAGGTGTAGAAGCGATGGGTCCCGATCCCGATGTCGATGAAGTCCACCACGAGCCCCCCGTAGCACAGCCGATCGATCAGGTTGCCGAGGGCGCCGCCGAGGATTGCCGCCAGGGCCCCGCGCCGGACCCGCTGCCGGGGATCGCTGCGCAGGTAGAGCACGACGAGCAGCAGGGAGGCCAGACAGCTCACCACGACCAGCGTGAGACGACCCGCCGGGAAGAGCCCCATGGCCGAGCCCGCATTCCGCACGTAGGCGAAACGGACCAGGTTCCCCAGGACGTGAATCCGGTGCTCGAACGCGGGGACGTGGCCGAGGACGATGCGCTTGGTGATGAAGTCGGCCAGCAGGATGGCAGGGGCCCAGAGCCAGGGCGGGAGCGAGCGGAGGACTTTCAAGCGGACCCAGCCTCTTCCTTTTCCTTGCATTCGATGCAGAGCCGCGTGTAGGGCAGCGCCTTCAGCCGCTCCAGGCCGATGTTCTTGCCGCAGGACTCGCACTTGCCGTAGGTCCCGTCCTCGATCCGGGCCAGGGCTTCCTCGATGTGGTAGAGGTAGCGTCCCTCCGAAGAGGCGAACTGGATGGTGGCCTCGTACTGGTACTCGTCGCTCCCCTGATCCGCCATGTGATTCGAGTGGGCCTTGCCGGCGCCTCCCGCGGCCTCGTCTCCCGCCTGCTTGATGATCTCGGCGTGCTTGGCGAGCGACTTGGTCACCCGATCCTTCTCCGCCAGGAGCAGCTTGCGGAATCTCTCGAGCTCGGTCTTCCTCATGGGTTTCCTCCTCGGCCGGCCTCGCTCTTGCCGATGGCGATCATCACCTCGATATCATCGATCCGGAACCGCTCGCGGTGGGGCAGGTCCATCTCGCCTCCCATCCGCTCGGCCAGGGTCTCGCGGGCGATGCGCTCACCGAAGCGCTCGAGCACCCGGGAGACGGCCGCCGGGCCGTCGAGAGCGAGCTGGATGCGATCCGAAACCTCCAGACCGCTCTTCTTCCGCAGGTTCTGCACGCGGTTGATGATCTCCCGGCAGAGTCCCTCCTCCTCCAGCTCCGGAGTCAGGGTGGTGTCCAGGGCCACGGTCAGACCATTCTCGGCAGAAGCAATATAGGGCGAAACGCCGGTCTGGGTCACCCCGATTTCCTCGTGGCCGAAGGTGACCGGCCCGCCGTCCAGGTCCAGCTCCACGCTCCCGTCGCGCCGGAGCGCCAGGATCTCCGCGGGGATCATCGCCGAGATGCGCCGGGCCGCTGCGGGCGCCCGCTGGCCGAAGCGCGGTCCCAGGGCCCGGAAGTTGGGCCTCGCTGCGAGCTGCATCACCCGGAGGGGATCGTCCAGCGGCTCCACCAGCTTGACGTTCAGTTCCTCGGCCACCAGCGCGGCCAGCCGCGGATCGGCGAGCAGCTGGCCGGCGCGCTCGTCGGCGCCGTGCACCAGCAGCCGGCTCAGGGGCTGCCGCGTGCGCAGGTTGGCATCCTGGCGCAGGGCGCGCCCCAGGCCGACGACCTGCTGAGCGGTGGCCATGACGATCTCCAGCTCCTCGTCCTGGAGCGCCGGATCGCCGGCCGGATAGTCCGTCAGGTGCACCGAGGCGGCGGGATCGGCGTGCCGGTGCAGGTCCCGGTAGATCTCCTCCGTGGTGAAGGGAATGAAGGGCGCGAGCAGGCGCAGCGAGCTCTCCAGCACGCGGTAGAGGGTGGTGAAGGCCGTGCGCTTGTCGATGGTCATCTCTCCCTTCCAAAAACGGCGCCGCGAGAGCCGCACGTACCAGTTGCTCACGTCGTCCTGCACGAAGGAGCCCAGGGTCTTGGCCGCTCGCGTGAAGCTGAGGTCCTCGAGGTCCTGGCGCGCCGACTCGGTGACGCTCTGCAGGCGGCTGAGCACCCAGCGATCCAGGAGCTCGGGAGCCGTCTCCGCGCTGGCGTCGCAGTGGAAGCCGTCCAGGTTGGCGTAGAGCGCGAAGAAGTTGTAGGTGTTCTCCAGGGTGGCCAGCAGCTTGCGCTGGGCCTCCTTGATCCCCTCGCGATCGAAGCGCGTGGGCATCCAGACGGGGCTGCTGGCGATCATGTACCAGCGCAGGGCGTCGGCGCCCTCCACGCGCAGGATCTCGCGCGGATCCACCACGTTGCCGACGCTCTTGGACATCTTCTTGCCCTTGGGGTCCAGCACCAGCTCGTGGACCAGGCAGCTCTTGAAGGAGCTGCGGCCGGAGAGGAAGGTCGAGATCACCAGCAGGGTGTAGAACCAGCCGCGGGTCTGGTCGATGCCCTCGCTGATGAAGTCCGCCGGGAACTGGCTCGCGAACAGCTCGGCGTTCTCGAACGGGTAGTGGTACTGGGCGTAGGGCATGGAACCCGAATCGAACCAGACGTCGATGACCATGGGCGTGCGCCGCATGGTCCCGCCGCAGCCCTCCCGGCGGCAGGGGAAGGTGACGGCGTCCACGTAGGGGCGGTGCAGGTCCAGCTGCGAGCAGTCCTGTCCGCTCAGCTCGGTCAGCTCGGCGCGGCTGACGGGCTGGTGGCGGGCGTCGCAGCGCTCGCAGATCCAGACGTTGAGCGGAGTGCCCCAGAAGCGGTTGCGGCTGAGCGCCCAGTCCACGTTGCCCTCGAGCCAGTTCCCGAAGCGGGCCGAGCCGACCTCGGGCGGCACCCAGCGGATCTGCCGGTTCGCCTCGATCAGGCGCTCCCGCAGGGCGCTGGTGCGGATGAACCAGGACGGCGTGGCGTAGTAGATGAGCGGGTTGCCGCAACGGTCGTGGAAGGGATACTCGTGGCTGTAGATCTCCTCGGCCAGGAGCTTCCCCTGTGCGCGCAGATCGGCGATGATCCGCGGGTCGGCCTGCTTGACGTGCAGCCCCGCGTAGGGCGGGATCTCGTTCGTGAAGCGGCCGGCCGTGTCCACCGGATTGAAGACCGCCAGGTCCTCGCGCTGGCCGATCTGGAAGTCGTCCTCGCCGAAGGCGGGCGCCATGTGCACGATGCCGCTGCCGGCATCCAGGGTCACGAAGTCCGCGGGCACGACCACGAAGGCGTTCTTCTCCCCCGGCGAGAGGAAGGGGAACAGCTGCTCGTAGCGCCGCCCCAGCAGGTCGCTCCCCTTGCAGCGCTCCAGCACCACGGTCTCCACGTCGGCAGGGAGAATGCCGAGGCGCGCCTCGGCCAGGATCAGGACCTCGCCGCCGTGCCGCACCTTCACGTAGTCGTGGTCCGCGCCCACGGCCAGGGCCACGTTGGAGGGCAGGGTCCAGGGGGTCGTGGTCCAGGTCACGAAGAACTCGTCGGCGTCGGCCGCCTTGAGCTTCACGTAGATGCTGGGCTCGGAGACGGTGCGGTAGCCTGCGGCGATCTCGTGGCTCGAGAGCGGGGTCCCGCAGTGGGGGCAGTACGGCACGACCTTGAGCCCCTCGTAGAGCAGACCCTCCTCCCGGAAGCGGCCGAGGATCCACCACACGGTCTCGATGTAGTCGTTGTCGTAGGTGATGTAGGGGTGCTCTAGGTCGATCCAGTACCCGATGCGGTCGGTGAAGTCGTCCCAGTCCTCCTTGCAGGACCAGACGCTCCGCCGGCAGGCGGCGTTGAAGGCCTCCAGCCCGTACTGCTCGATGCCCTCCCGGCCGTGGATCCCCAGCTCCTTCTCCACGGCCCGCTCCACCGGCAGGCCGTGCGTGTCCCAGCCGGCCTTGCGTAGCACCCGGTGGCCGGTCATGGTCTTGAACCGGCACATGATGTCCTTGCAGAGGCGGCTGATGACGTGGTGAACCCCGGGCAGGCCGTTGGCCGTGGGCGGCCCCTCGTAGAAGACGAAGTCCGGACTCCCCTCCCGCAGCGCGATGCTCCGCTGGAAGGTCCCGTCTTCCCGCCAGAACCAGCTGATCAGACGTTCCGATTCGGCGTCGTGGTACTTGCGGGCCAGGGGTGGGTAGAGCGGTGCATCCTGAGGCATGGTTTCGTTTCCGTTCTGACGGGCCGGCCCGCACGGCGCCGGCTCAGCCGCACTCGTCGCAGCGCTGCAGGAAGCCCGTGACCAGGGCCTCCAGCTTGGGTTGGGCCTCGTTGGCCACGCGGATGATCTCCTCGACATTGGCGGGTCTGAGGGAATCGGGGAAGCAGGCATCCGTGACCACGGACAGCCCGAGGACCCGCATCCCGCCGTGCACGGCGGCCAGACACTCCGGCACGCAGGACATGCCGACGGTGTCCGCTCCGATGGCTCTCAGAAAGCGGTACTCGGCGGCGGTCTCCAGGTTGGGTCCCGCCACCGCCACGTAGATCGCTCGCTTGAGCGGGAGGCGCTGGGCCAGGGCCACCTCCTCCAGCAGGGCGACGAAGCGGCGGTCGTAGGGCTCGGACATGTCGGGAAAGCGGGGGCCGAGCCGCTCGTCGTTGGGCCCGATGAGGGGATTGTCGCCCATCAGGTTGATGTGATCGGTGATGACCGTCAGGTCGCCCGGCTGCAGCTGGGGATTCATGCCCCCCACGGCGTTGGACATGACCAGCGCCCGCGCCCCTAGCGCCTGCATGACCCGCACCGGCAGCGTCACCTGCTCCATGGTGTAGCCCTCGTAGTAATGGACCCTTCCCTGCATCGCCACGATGGGGCAGCCGCCCAGCGTTCCCAGAACGAGGTTCCCCTCGTGCGTCAGGGCGGTCGGCGTCGGAAAATGGGGAATCTCGGCGTAAGGCAGCGTGGCGGCGGTCTGCACCTGGGCCGCCAGCTCACCCAGGCCCGTTCCGAGGATCAGGCCCACCCGGGGCTGGAGATCGGCCCGCTCGCGGACGTAGCTGGCTGCCGCCTCGATCCGGTCCCAGTACTCGCTCACCTCGAACCTCCACGCTGGTCCGCGCTGCGGAGAGCCGGCTCCCCGCGCGCTTGTCTCCGAAACGCTGGAAGGGGCCGGAAAATTAACACGACAGCGAGGCCGCGGCAAAAGGGAAAAGCGGGAATCAGCCGATTCCCGCTTCCTCCCGTGCTCTCCAGCGGCCTAGAGCTGGTTGAGTTTCCTGGTGAAGCTCTCCTGATCCCAGTCCGAGGTCGTCCCGCTCTCGCTCTTCCCCTCGGCGGCCACGGCCACCCGTTCGGCGACCGCGGGCTCGGCCGGGGAGGCCTCCCGCGGTTCGGCCCTGCCGGGAACGGGCTCCGCGGGCGGCGCCGGCTCCTCCGACCGCGTGGGCTCGGCGGGGGATTGAGCGTCCAGCTCGGCGGAGAGGGCCGCGGCCGATTCCAGCAGCTCCGCGGTGGACGCGGTCTCGGCGTTCCCGTCCCGCTGCGTCAGGAGGGACTCCAGGCGGCCGCGCCGACGCGTGGTCTCGGAGGAGGGGGCGTAGTCGCGCCAGATGTCGTTCTCGTTCCGCCGGGGCGCTGCCTGGCGGGGAGGTTCCGGGGACCGCACGGATCCGTCGGGAACCGGAGCGGCGGCGGCCGCCGCGGCCTCCGGACGGCGCGGGCGGTCCAGGCCGTTCACGAGGTCCATGAGCCGCGCGTCGAGCTGCTCGAAATCGGTCTGATGGTGGTCCACGAACTGGATCTGCGCCTCCGCCAGGCCGCGGAAGCGGGCCAGGTAGGCCTCCTTCTCCTGGTGCAGGGAAAGGATCTCCCGCCGGAGGTCGAGGGCCTGCTGGCGGAAGGAGTCGTTGATCTGCTGCCCGCGCAGCTCCGCGTCGCGCAGCATCAGATCCGCCTCCTTCATGGCGTTGTCCTTGGTCTCGGCCAGCACCCTCTCGGCGGTCATGAGGGTGTCCCGGAGCGTCCTCTCCATGTTGCGGTACTCACCGATCTTCTCGTCCAGTTCCAGGATGCGTTCCCGCAACTGCTTGTTGTCCACCAGCACGGCCTCGTACTCGTCGGCCACGGTGGAAAGAAAGGCGCTCACTTCCTCGGGATCCAGGCCCCGGACCACCCTCCGGAACTCCTGTTTCCGCACGTCGAGAGGCGTGATCCTCATGATCTCCTCCTCCAAATCGAGTTGGCACGCGGCTGTCCGGATCACCTCATATCAAGAGTGATGCCAGAGAGGCGGGCGCGGGCCCCATTCCGGGAAGCTCCGGGCGGCCGGCAGACCGGAGGCCCCGTTCCGCCCCACAGGCGCACCAGGGATCCGCGGACCCGCACGGCTCGAGGCCTCCCGGCAGAGGGGCCGGCGGCCCCCGGTTGCGAGCGAAGAGCCCTGCGGGGCGCAGGGGATGAACGGCTGATCGGGTTGCGGGCGGCGGTGGCCGGAAACCTTCCGGAGCGAGAAGTGACGGAGGGTCGGGGTGGGAAACCGCGAAGGATCACGCGGCCCCGCGGGGCAGGGCGCCGGCGAGCAGGTGCGCGGGAAAGCTAGGGCCGGGGGCCGAAGATGGCGGTGCCCACGCGGACGAGCGTGGCCCCCTCCTCCACCGCGATCTCGAAGTCGTCGCTCATGCCCATGCTCAGCTCCGGCAGGGCCAGGCGGGTGGCTTCGCGCGCCCGCTCGGCCAGACGTCGGAGTCCGGCGAAGGTCGCGCGCAGCTCCGGCTCGGGAGCCTCGTAGCGAGCCATGGTCATCAGACCCTGCAGCGCCAGATGAGCCTGAGCCGCCACCGCCAGGGCCAGCTCGACGGCGGCGTCCGGAGCGCAGCCCTGCTTCTGGGACTCGCGGCTCACGTTGACCTCCAGCAGCACCGGCTGGATCCGGCCGGCCGCGGCGGCGCGGTCCTCGAGCCGCTCGGCCAGGTGCCGGGAATCCAGGGCGTGCAGCAGCTGGAAGGGCCCGACCGCCTTGCCCGCCTTGTTGCTCTGCAGGTGACCGATGAAGTGCCAGCGGACGCGCGCCGGATCCAGGCCGGCGGCCGCCAGGCGGGGCGGCAGCTCCCGAATGCGGGCCAGGGCGTCCTGGATGCGGTTCTCGCCCAGATCCCACTGGCCGGCGGCACAGGCCGCGACGACGTCGGCGAGCGGGATGCGCTTGGTGACGGCCACGAGCCGGACGCCGGCCGGATCCCGGCCGACCCGCTCGCAGGCGGCGGCGATCCGCTCCCGCACGCGGGCCAGCCTGCGCTCGACGCTCCCCTGCGTCGCGCCGTCCACCTCCGCCTCCTAGCGCCAGCGCAGCAACAGCGTCGTCGGGTCCAGCTCCATCCTGAGGTCGGGCGGCTCGCTGCGCTCGTGGTCCTTCACCACCCGCACGCGGATGTGCTCGGCGGTGGGTTGCAGGCTGATGATCACGGAGAGCCAGTCCTGGAAGCGCGCCACGCAGAGCGGTACGCCCTGGTCATCGATCTCCTGACCCTCGCGGTGGGTGTTGCAGGAGGTCCAGATCTCGGCATCCCACTGGCGGGCCAGCCGCTGCACGCCGTCCAGCTCCCAGGGCTCCGTCTTCTCGAAGCGCGGGGTGCCGTCCATGATGACCAGGGAAGGGATGAAACCAGCGGCCTCCTGCAGGAAGGCGACCGACTGCTCCAGCTTCGTCAGGGAAAAGGTGTCGCGGTTGTAGACGAGGATGTGGCGGTGCCGCTCCATCTCCAGGTGGCGGCGAGCCAGGTCGTCCAGCTGCAGGTCGGCCGCCACGTGCTTGAAGAGCAGATCGTAGAACTCGCGGGTCCGCTCGACGGATTCCTTGGTGGAGATGTGCAGCACCTTGCGCCCCTGCAGCAGGGTGTCGATGGCCAGGCCGATCAGGAACCCGGTCTTGCCCACGCCGTGGCGGGAGAGAACCATCCCGATGTTGCCGCGGCCGAGTCCGCCGCCGATGGCCCGTTCCAGCACCCGCAGCGGGTGGCGCTCGCGCACGTCCTTCTCGGTCATCGCTCCCCCTTGCTCAGCGGCGACCCGCCGCGCGGCGGGCCTGGTACTCCTCCACCAGGGCCGCCGTCACCTCGGCGGGCGCCGGTGCATAGCGCGCGAACTCCATGGTGAACTCGGCCTTGCCCTGGGTCGACGACCGCAGGACCGTGGCGTAGCCGAACATCTCGGCCAGCGGCACGTCGGCGTCGAGCCGCACGAATCCCTCGTCCTCGGTGGTCCCCACGATGATGCCGCGCCGCTGCATGATCGTCTTGATGATCTCCCCCTGGAACTCCGGCGGCCCCTCCACCGAGACGAGCATGAGGGGCTCCAGGGCGATGGGCGCCGCCGCAGCGTAGGCGGCGCGGAAGGCCGCGCGACAGGCGGTCTGGAAGGCCATGTCCGAGGAATCCACGGCATGGGAGTCCCCGTCCTCCAGGACCACGCGCAGGCCCTGCACGGGATGTCCGATGAAGGTGCCGGCCTCCAGCATGGACCGGAAGCCCTTCTCGCAGGCCGGGATGAACTCGGAGGGGATGTGGCCGCCGCTCACGCGGTTCTCGAAGTGGAACTGCCCGTCCTCCGCGGGCTCGAGACGCCCGACCACCTTCGCGTACTGCCCGGAGCCCCCGGTCTGCTTGCGATGGACGTGGTTGAACGCCGCGCTGCGGGTCAGGGTCTCACGGTACGCCACCTTGGGCTGCCCGGCGACCACGCCGGCCCCGAACTCCCGCCGGATGCGCTCGAGGTACACCTCCAGGTGCAGCTCGCCCATGCCCATGATGAGGGTGTCGCCGGTCTCGGCATCGACCCGGGTGCGGAAGGTGGGATCCTCGCGCGTGAAGCGATGCAGTGCCTTGGCCAGCTTGTCCTGGGACTTGGCGTCGTCCGGCGCCACGGCTAGCGAGACCACCGGCTCCGGCACGTGCATGGTGGTCAGGCTGATCCGCGCCCCCTGGGTGAAGGTGTCGCCGTTGGCGCAATCGACGCCGAAGAGGGCGACGATGTCGCCCGCCTGCGCGCTGGCGATGTCCTCCATCTGGCTGGCGTGCATGAGGCCGAGCCGGCCGACCTTCAGGCTTTTGCCAGTGCGCCCGTTGAAGATCTCGTCGCCCTTGCGCAGGCTCCCCTGGTACAGGCGCAGGTAGGTGAGCTGGCCGTAGGGACCTTCCTCCAGCTTGAACACGTGAGCCACCAGGGGATCGGCGGGATCGTTGCTCAGGACGAAGCGCCGCTCGCTGCCGTTGAGCAGCTCCGTGGCCTCGGTGGTCACCTCGGTGGGGTCGGGCAGGTAGAGCGTCACCGCATCCAGCAGCAGCTGGACACCCTTGTTCTTGTAAGCGCTGCCCAGGAAGACGGGCGTCAGCTCGTTCCGCAGCACGCCGCGGCGCACGGCGCCGTGGATCAGGTCCGCGGTGACCCTCTCCTCCAGGATGGCCTCGGTCAGCTCGTCGCTGAACAGCGAGATGGCGTCGAGCAAGGCCTCGCGTCGCAGCTCAGCCTCGTGACGGAGCGCGGCGGGTATCTCGCTCCAGACCACCTCTTCGCCGTTGGGCCCCGCGAAGGTGCAGGCCTGCATCCGGACCAGGTCGACGACCCCCTGGTGCTGCGCCTCGAGCCCCAGGGGAATCTGCATGAGCACCGCGTTGTGCCGGAGCTTCTCCCGCAGCTGCTCGACCACCCGCACGGGATTGGCTCCGGACCGGTCACACTTGTTGATGAAGGCGAGGCGCGGCACCCCGTAGCGGCGCATCTGGCGATCGACGCTGATGGACTGGGACTGGACGCCCGCCACCGCACAGAGGACCAGCACGGCGCCGTCGAGGACGCGCAGGGCCCGTTCGACCTCGATGGTGAAATCCACATGCCCCGGCGTGTCGATGATGTTGATCCGGTAGCCCTGCCACTCGCAGTGGGTCGCGGCCGACTGGATGGTGATGCCCCGCTCCCGCTCCAGCTCCATGGAGTCCATCGTGGCGCCGATGCCGTCCTTGCCGCGCACCTCGTGGATGGCGCGGATGCGCTTCGTGTAGTAGAGGATGCGCTCGGTCAGCGTCGTCTTGCCCGAATCGATGTGGGCGCTGATGCCGATGTTGCGGATCCTGCTGAGAGCCTCGCTCATGACTCCATCCCGTGATCGCCGGAAGCGTCGGGGTGATGCCGGGCGGCGCGGAACCGCTTCTCCGCGCCGCCCGGAAGTGTCGCCTGCCATCGCGCCGCGGCGGGCAGCCGCGGCGCGATGGCTCCGCAAGGTATGCCGACACCCGCGCCGCCGCAACCGCCTTTTCAGCTCGCGCGGTAGCGCCGCGCCAGGTCCTCGAGGCCGACGCGGGGTATCTTGTCGGCCCAGCCGGCCTGCCCGAAGGCGATCATGCGGGCCTTGACGACCTCGGCCATGGCCTCGCGGGCCGGCGTGAGGTACTTGCGGGGATCGAAGGCCGCGGGCTGCTCGCTGAAGACCTTGCGGATGGCGCCGGTGATGGCCAGGCGGTTGTCGGTGTCGACGTTGATCTTGCGCACCCCGTGCTGGATGCCCCGCTGGATCTCCTCCACCGGCACGCCGTAGGTCTCCTTGATGTCCCCGCCGTAGTGGTTGATGATCTCCACCAGCTCCCGGGGCACCGAGCTGCTGCCGTGCATCACCATGTGGCAGTCTGGCAGGCGCCGGTGGATCTCCTCGATGACCTCCATCTTCAGCACGTCGCCGGTCGGCTTCTTCTTGAACTTGTAGGCCCCGTGGCTGGTGCCGATGGCCACGGCCAGGGCGTCGCAGCCGGTCTCGGCCACGAACTGTTCCGCCTGGGCCGGATCGGTCAGGTGGGCCAGGGCCTCGTCGCCGCTCAGCCCGGCGCCGTGTCCGTCCTCGATGCCGCCCAGGCAGCCCAGCTCGGCCTCCACGGTCACCCCCTTGGCGTGGGCGGCCTCGACGACCTTCCGGGTCACCCGCACGTTGTACTCGTAGCTGGCGGGGGTCTTGCCGTCCTCCTGGAGGCTGCCGTCCATCATCACCGAGGTGAAGCCCTGCGCGATGGCGCTCAGGCAGGTGGCGGGGCTGTTGCCGTGGTCCTGGTGCATGGCGATGGGGATGCGGGGGTTCAGCTCCACCGCGGCCAGCATCAGGTGACGCAGGTAGGCGTCGTTCGAGTACTCGCGGGCCCCGCGGGAGGCCTGGACGATCACCGGCGAGTCGGTCTCGGCGGCGGCCATCATGATGGCCTGGATCTGCTCCATGTTGTTCACGTTGAACGCGCCGACGCCGTAGCCGTGCTCGGCGGCGTGGTCCAGCAGCACGCGCATGGGAACCAGTGGCATCGCTGTCTCCTGTTCTCCCGAAATCCCGGTCGAGCGGATCGTTGGGACCGCCCGGGGTCTTCTGCCCGCCGGCCGGCCCGGCCCCAAGTTATACCAAGGCGCTCGCCTTATCAACGCCGCGGCCGGCGCCGTCCCCGGACGAGCGGCAACCGCGCCGCGCCGGTCAGTGATCGCAGAGATTGGTTCCGGACTGCAGGCTGCCCGCCAGGAAGGAGCGGACGAGGTCGACCGGTTCCGCCAGCGGTGCTCCCACCACCACCTGAATGTCGTGATCCGCGAACAGCTGCTGCGCGCGCACGCCCATGCCGCCGGCGATGATGACCTCGGCGCCCCGCTCGGCCAACCAGGGCGGCAGCAGCCCCGGCTGATGGGGCGGCGGCGTCAGGCTCTCCTGTTGGACGACCTGGCCGGTAGCGGGATCCGCATCGACGACGGCGAACTGCTCGCAGTGGCCGAAGTGCGCGGTGAGACGGCCCCCGGCCAGGGGAATGACGAACCTCATGGACTCCTCCTCGGTTTGGATCGTGCCGCGGTCGGGCTGCGGAAGCCTGCCCCGGCGGCTTCTTTCAGGTCCAGCAGGCGGGCGACCTCCCGCCAGAGCGCCTGCACGGCGGCCGCCGCGGGACCCTGGCCGTGCTCCACGACGCTGATCCCGGCGATCTGCGCGGCTGTCACCCGCGGGTCGTAGGGAATCCTGCCCGCCACCGGCAGTCCTCGCTCGCGGCACCAGCTCTCCGTGTCAGTCGCCAGCAGCGGGTTCAGGTCGTGCTTGTTCAGGCAAACCGCGACCGGCAGCCGGAAGTGCGCCGCCAGCTGCACCAGCCGCTCCAGGTCGTGCCGCGCCGACAGGGTCGGTTCGCTCACGGCCAGGAGCAGATCGGCGCCGCTCACCGCGGCGATGGTCGGGCAGCCGATGCCCGGGGGGCCGTCCACCAGGATCAGGCTGCGGCCCTCCTCGGTGGCTCGTCGCCGGGCCTCCTGCCGCACCAGCGTCACCAGCTTGCCCGAGTTCTCGGCGGCCACGCCCAGCCGCGCATGCACCAGCGTGCCATGCCGTGTGCGGGACACGAACCATTCCCCGCAGAGCCTATCCGGGAAGACGATCGCCTGCTCGGGGCAGAAGTGGACACAGACCCCGCAGCCTTCGCAGCGGAAGGGCGAGATCGTGTAGCGCGGCGGCCCCTCGGCGGCCTCGACGCGGTCGATGGCCTCGTAGGCGCAGACCTCGGCGCAGATGCCGCAGCCGTTGCAGGCCGCCGGCAGGATGCGCGCCTCGTGACCGCTCACGAACGGCTCGCTCCGCTGGACCTCCGGCGCCAGGACCAGGTGCAGGTCGGCCGCGTCCGCGTCGCAATCGGCCAGGATCTTGTCCCGCGCCAGGGCGGCGAAGGCCGCCACGACGCTGGTCTTGCCGGTCCCCCCCTTGCCGCTGCAGACCACCAGCTCCTTCATGGCGTCCTTTCGGGCACCGCCGCCTGCACGCGATCCAGGAGGGTGCGGAAGACGGGCTGCAGCTCCGGCAGCGCGTCGACGGCCAGCTCTCCCCGCGAGTAGGCCTCGGCCAGGCGGCGGTCGTGGGGGATCTCCAGCAGCAGCGGGACGCCGGCGGCAGCGCAGTAGCGGCGCACGCGATCGTCCCCGACATCGCACCGGTTGACGACGACGCCGCAGGGGCGGCCCAGCTCGCGCACCATGGCCACCGCCAGCTCCAGATCGTGCAGCCCGAAGGGCGTGGGCTCGGTGACCAGCAGGACGTAATCGCTGCCGAGCACGGTCTTGACCACGGGGCAGGCGGTGCCGGGCGGTGCATCCAGGATGGTCAGGTCCGCCGGCTGCGCCGCCCGCTGGACGGCACGGATCAGGGGCGTCGCCTGGGCCTCGCCGACGCGCAGCCGTCCCTGCACGAAGCGCAGGCCGCGCACCGTCCCCAGCCTCAGCCGTCCGATCTCCCGCTCTCCGGGCGCCAGGGCCTTCTCCGGACAGACCCGCCAGCAGCCGGTGCAGCCGTGGCAGAGCTCGGGGAAGACCAGCACGTCGTCGGGCAGGACGGCCAGCGCGTTGAACTCGCAGATCTCGCGGCAGGCCCCGCAGCCGTTGCAGCGGGCGGAATCCACCACGGGGACCGCCGCCATCACCGGCCGATCTTCCTCCAGGTCGACCGGTAGGAAGATGTGGCAGTTGGGTTCCTCGACGTCGCAGTCCAGCAGCTGGATGCGCGCTCCGTCCCGTGCCGCCGTGATCGCCAGGTTGGTGGCCACGGTCGTCTTGCCGGTCCCGCCCTTGCCGCTGGCCACGGTCAGCCGCATCGCTACCGCTGCCTCGTCAGGGGAATCCCGCAGTCGGGACAGGTGAGCTGCTGGCAGGGTTGACCCTGCAGGTGGGGCTGAGCCTTCCCGCACTTGGGGCAGACACATTGCCCGCCCGGCCCGAGGCCCTGGCCGCCACCCCGACCGCGACCCCCGCCGCCTCCACCACCCTGGCCGCCCTTGCCACCACCCTGACCTCCGCCCCGGCCGCCGCCGCTCTGGCCATCCCTGCCCTGAGCCTGGTAGGATTCGTTCCTCGACTTCATCTGATTCCTTTCCGCCCGCCATCGGGCCCGCCCCCGCCGGCCGGCGAAGGCCTCACTATTTCTCCTGCTGCAAATCGTTCAGCCGCTGCCCCAGCGCCTCCAGCTCCGCCTGGAGGTCCGCAAGGCGAGCCTGCAGGGCCGCCGTCTCGGGCCCGGACTCCGGCGCCTGCGGTGCCGGCCCCCGGAGGGGCCCGCCCCAGCCGTAGTCGGCCCAGCCCCGGGCACCCCAGCCGCGACGGTGGGCCAGGCCACGGCCGAAGCTGCGGCCGAACCCGCGCCCGCGCCCGCGGCCGTACCCCGGATTCAGGTACCCCGGCTGGTCGAAACCGGCGCAGAAGCCGGCCGCCCGTCCGGTCATGGGTCCCAGTCCCCTGGGTCCTGTGCGATCTCCCCCTGGCATCATCCACCTCCACGTTGCGCGACCCGCTGCCGCGGGCCGCTGTTCATCCGGCTCAGACCCAGTGGCCTTCCACGTCCGGCGAGCTGGCGCGCTGGTGCGCGCCGCCGGCCAGCCCGTCCAGGGCCTCCTGGACCGTACCCGTCACACCCACGTAGATCTCGATTCCCGCGGCCTGCAGCGTGCGAAACGCCTTGGGACCGCAGTGTCCGGTGAGCACGGCTTCCACGCCCTGCTCGACCAGGGCCTGAGCGGCCTGGACACCCGCTCCCTGGGCCGCCCCGAGGTTCTGGGTGTTGTCCAGCACCCGATGATCTCCGCTCTCGATGTCCACGATCAGGAAGCAGGCGCTCCGCCCGAAGCGAGGATCCACCTGGCTCGTCAGCTCGCGCCCCTGTGCCGTGACTGCAACCTTCATCAGCTTGCTCCTCCTCTGGAATTCCCGCCGCGCTGCCGGCCCCGACGGCGGGCACAGCGCCCGCGACAGCCCGGCATGCGAAAGCGCGCCTCCGCGAAGCGGCCGCTGCAGTAGGCGGCCAGCACGGCCTCCATCTCCCCTCTCAGGAAGGGCACCACGCGGATTCCCTGGGCCTGCAGCAGCTCGCAGAGAGGACGGGAGACGGCCCCGCAGAGCAGGACCTCGACGCCGTGCTCCCGCAGGCATCTCGCCCGCTCGGGCCAGGTCTCGCCGCCGAGCAGGACCTCGCCGCGGGCCTGCTCCTGGCCACCTTGCAGGTCCACCAGCAGGAGCCGCCGCGCCGTGTCGAAGACGGGCGAGATGCGTTCCTGCCAGATGGGAATTCCCACGCGCATGCGACCTACCTCCACCGAGCAGAAGGCATGGGGCATGCCATGGCCGGGCGATTACGCGGTATGCTCTAGTGGCTTGAAATCAATAAAGTTCCGATACAAATGGCCGCGAGAAAGAGGTTGTTCACGACGTGTAGAGTCGCATTATGCTACCCATTGGGCCACGAACAGTCTCTTGTTTGCGACTTTATCAAGAGCGGGAGCGACCGTCCCTGGCCGGTGGCCTGATCCCGAGAGCCGAGATCTTGCGGAAGAGCGTGCTCTTGTGAATGCCCAGCTCGCGGGCCGTCGCCAGCCGGTTCCCGTGGTTGCGGCGAAGGGCCTCGAGGATGATCCAGCGCTCCATCTCCTCGAGGGTGCGGCCGGCGATCGCGCCCGCTCCGTCCGGCACCCCGGCACCCAGCGATCGCGGCAGGTGCGCGGGCTCGAGCTGGCCTCCGGGACAGAGCACGAAGGCGTGCTCGATGGCGTTCTCCAGCTCGCGCACGTTGCCGGGGTAGTCGTGGCGGGCCAGCAGCGTCATGGTCTCGGGGGAGACGCCCGTGACCTCCTTGCCACGCAGGCGGTTGAAGCGCGTGATGAAGTGGTCCACCAGCAGCGGGATGTCCTCCTTGCGCTCGCGCAGGGGCGGCAGCTGCAGGCGGATCACGTTGATCCGGTAGTAGAGATCCTCGCGGAACTCCCCCGCGGCCACGGCGGCTTCCAGATCGCGATGCGTGGCCGCCACCACCCGGACGTCCGCCTCCTCGGGCACGTTGCTGCCCAGGGGCTCGAAGGTCCGCTCCTGCAGGACCCGCAGCAGGCGCACCTGCAGGATGGGTGCGATGTCGCCGATCTCGTCCAGGAACAGCGTGCCGCTCCGGGCACTCGCGAAGCGGCCCGGCTTGTCGCGATCGGCTCCCGTGAAGGCCCCGGCCTTGTAGCCGAACAGCTCGGATTCGAGCAGGGAGTCGGGCAGCGCGCCGCAGTTGACGGCGACGAAGGGTCCCTCGCGGCGCCGGCTCAAGTTGTGCAGGGCGCGCGCCACCAGCTCCTTCCCGGTGCCGCTCTCCCCCACGATCAGCACGGTGCTCTCGCTGGCGGCCACCTGCGGGAGGATGCCGAACAGCTCCTGCATGCGGTGGTTCTGGCTGATGATGTCCGCGAAGGTGTACTGGCCGGTGAGCCGCTTGCGCAGCTCCTCGACGTGGCTCAGGTCGCGGAAGGTCTCGACGCCCCCGAGCACGCGTCCCTCGCCGTCCCGCAGGATCGCCGTCGAGATGCTGATGGGGATGCGGCGCCCCCGGGCGTCGACGATGTAGACCGCCTTGCCGACCACGGGCTCGCGGGTGTCCAGGGTGTGGCGCAGCGCGCACTCGCTCTCGCAGATGCTGGCCCGGAAGACTTCGCAGCAGGTCTGGCCGAGGGCCTCCGCGCGCGGGATGCCGGTGATCTCCTCCGCGGCGCGGTTGAAGGAGGTGATGCGCCACTCGCCGTCGACGGTGAAGACCCCGTCCGAGATGGAGTCCAGGATCGTGGCCAGCCGCTCCGGCGATGGCTGTCGATCCCGCCTGTCCTCGTCTGCATTCATGCTGCTGCACGCTCCCCGGGCCCAGCCGCCGACGCGGCCGGAGGTCCCGTCGCGACAAAGGTAGCCAGCGCAGGCGGCCTCTACAAGGCCGGCTGCCTGGATCCTGACGAGCGAAAGGCGCCGCTCCCGGAGGAACAGCGCCGGCGTGGATCTGGTGGAGGCGGCGGGAATCGAACCCGCGTCCGTAACCGGTACCCTGCAGACGTCTACATGCTTAGTCGCACCTTGATCTCACCGGCCGAGAGGCTGCGCGACCCGCCGCCCGGCCGGCCAGTCCCACGAATCTCTCGCCCCTCCCCCAGGGACCTGGTTCGGGGCCAGACACCGGAAAACGTCGCCCCGTTGGACAGGGCCCGTGTCCCCCCCGTCCCGGGACGGGCTACCTAATTAGGCAGCCAGTGCGAAGTTAGCTTCGTCACTTGTTGTTTTTCCACCGTTTTACGAGAGAGGCGGGATCTCGGCATGCTGTCCACAGTCCCCCGACCACGTCGAAGCCATGTCGCCCCCACGTCGTCGCAACGAATACAGCACATAATATACCATTCCGCCCGCAAGAACGCCCCCCAGGATCCCGCCCGCGCCCCCGGGGCGGGGCCCCTCCCCGCCTCTTTTCCCGGGGGCGGCGGCCGAGATGGTCCCTCGCGAGCGCGCCTCGCGAGTCTTCGAGCGCGAAGCGATCGCGAGGGACCATGTCGACCGGCACCCCCCGATACGAAGGGGCGGGGAGAGCCCCGCCCCGTGATCGCGGCCCGGATCCCGAGGCGCTAGACCACGCCCTGATCCAGCATCGTGTCGGCGACCTTCAGGAAGCCGCCGATGTTGGCGCCGTTGACGTAGTTGCCGGGGGTGCCGAAGGCATCGGCCGCCTCGACGCAGGTCTTGTGGATCGCCTTCATGATGCCGTGGAGGCGCTTGTCGACCTCCTCGCGGGTCCAGCTCAGGCGCAGGCTGTTCTGGCTCATCTCCAGACCGGAGGTGGCCACCCCGCCGGCGTTGGCGGCCTTGCCGGGACCGTAGAGGATCTTGGCCTCGATGAACTTCTCGACGCCGTCGGGGGTCGTCGGCATGTTCGCACCCTCGCTGACCACGTAGACGCCGTTCTTGAGCAGGTTCGCGGCATCCTTGCCGTTGATCTCGTTCTGCGTGGCGCTCGGGAAGGCGCAGTGAGCCTTGTGGTCCCAGAGGGGATTGTGGTCCATGCCGCCCTCGAGCGGAGTGTAGACCGCGCTCTTGTACTTCTCCCCGTACTCCTTGATGCGTCCGCGGCGCACGTTCTTCAGCTCCATGACGTAGGCGAGCTTCTGGCGATCAATCCCCGCCTCGTCGTAGATGTAGCCCGAGGAATCGGAGAGCGTGACCGGCTTGGCGCCCAGGTCGAGCAGCTTCTCGCAGGTGTACTGGGCCACGTTGCCGGAGCCGGATACGAGGCAGGTCTTGCCCTCGAGGGTCTCCTTGCGCGTGCCCAGCATCTCGCCGGCGAAGTAGACCGCGCCGTAGCCGGTGGCCTCGGGCCGGATCAGGGAGCCGCCCCAGTTCAGGCCCTTGCCCGTCAGGACGCCGGTGAACTCGTTGCGCAGCTTCTTGTACTGCCCGAACAGGTAGCCGATCTCGCGGCCGCCGACGCCGATGTCACCGGCGGGCACGTCGGTGTCCGGACCGATGTGGCGGAACAGCTCGCTCATGAAGGCCTGGCAGAAGCGCATGACTTCCAGGTCGCTCTTGCCCTTCGGATCGAAGTCGGAGCCGCCCTTGCCCCCGCCCATCGGCAGGGTGGTCAGGCTGTTCTTGAAGACCTGCTCGAAGGCCAGGAACTTCAGGATGCCCAGGTTCACGCTGGGATGGAAGCGCAGCCCGCCCTTGTACGGTCCGATGGCGCTGTTCATCTCGATGCGGTAGCCGCGGTTCACCTGGACCTCGCCCTTGTCGTCGACCCAGGGCACCCGGAACAAGATGACCCGCTCGGGCTCGCAGATGCGCTCGAGAACCCTGGCCTTCCGGTACTCGGGCCGCTTCTCGAGGACCGGCCACAGGGACTCCACGACTTCCTGAACCGCCTGGTGAAACTCCTTCTCGGCGGGATTCTTGGCAATGATCTTCTCCATGAAATTCGCAACGGAGTCGGCCATCACGATCCTCCTTCGACCACTTGGAAGACGCACGCACAAAATGCTCTCCGGCGCTGCGCCAGAGGGTGTCGCGAGGAGTCCAAAAATACGAAGCGAAGGTTCGGAAGCAAGGAAATTCGCCGCGCGGGCGCGGTTCCCAGGGCCGCGGTGGGAGATGCGCGCCGGGGCGGAGACTTCTCAGGGCTTGAGCACCTGCGCCCGCCCCCGGCGGCCGTCGATCAGGACGGTCAGGGCCTGCGGCAAGCGCAGGTGGCGCAAGAAGCGGGTCTCCCCGATGGCCGGCTGGGCGGCGAGCCACTCCCAGTCCAGGGCGCCGCCGCCGGCCCCCTGGTTCACCGTCAGGTAGCCCACCTGGAAGGAGGTCAGGTTCTGGAAGAAGTGCGTGCCCTGGCTGGGGGTGACCCTGAAATCATCGAGATCCGTCTCCACGATGACCCGCGCCCCGCTGATCTGCGCCCAGCGCACCGGGATCCCCAGCCAGCGGTCCGCCGAGCCCCAGCGGCCCGGACCGATCAGCAGATAGGGGCGGCCCTCCCGGCTGAGCTGCTTGTTGAGCTGGCCGATCTCCTCGGCGATGGCCAGCGTCTGCCCGCGGTCGAAGCGTCCCGGCGGCACGTAGACCACATCCCGGATGCCCCCGATCCTGCCGTGTCCCAGGGCGATGTCCGTGGCGCAGAGCGGGTCGCTCGCCTCCTCCAGCTCGGCGGCGATCTCCATGGCGTCGTAGCCGCCGGCCAGCGGGCGGATCTGCAGGAAACCGAACTGGTGCGGCCGCTCCTCGTCCCGGCTCAGCAGCGCGGCGAACTCGATCTCCACGGGACAGCTCATGCAGCGCGAGCCCAGCTCCAGCAGGAGTTGCAGCGTTTCCGCCAGCGGAAAGAGCCCGTGCTTGAGCACGTGCGCGAAGGTGACCAGGCGCACTCCGGGCCGGTGGATCCCGTCGTAGACCACCTCGTTCTCCGCCGAGTAGACCGAGCCCACGGCGGCCAGCGTGCCATGCCGCTCGGCGGCCGGCAGGTCGAGGATCTCCAGGTTGAAGTCGTCGCGCAGCTCGGGATAGGCCGCGGGCCGGCTGGTGTCCACCGCGAAGAACTCGCGCTGGCTGTTGTGCAGCATGTCCTTGATCGTGGCGAACTGCGGCAGGTTGGCCGGCTGCCGCGGCGAGAAGCGCAGGCACTTCATGCCCTCGACGACCGTGCGCCCGAGCCCCAGGGCCACGAAGGCCACGCCGTCCTCCGGCTTCAGATCACCGGTCGGATAGAAGTTGGTCGAGAGCGCCACGCCGGCGAAGTCGGGATAGTGGTAGTGCTCGTGCGGGTGCCCGACCACCTGCTGGATGATGACGGCCATCTTCTCCTCCTCGACCCGGTTCGAGGTGGCCTCGAGGTAGGCCTTGGCGCCGCGGAAGTAGGTGGAGGCGTAGACCAGTTTGATGGCGTCGCAGAGCTGATCCAAACGGACCTTCACGTCGGGGTGGTTGTTGGCCAGCATGTAGGTGCTGTAGACGCCGGCGAAGGGCTGGTACTGGCTGTCCTCCAGCAGGCTGGAGGAGCGCACGGCGAGCGGGTAGGTGACCTGCTGCAGGAAGGCCTCCAGGTCACCATAGATCGCCGACGGCAGCTTGGTCGCCAGGAAGTGACGCACCACCTCCGCGTCGTCCAGATCTTCCAGCACCCGGGCTCGCAGATCGCCCTGATCGATAAAGCTGTCGAAGACGTCGGTGGCCACCACCGCAGTGGGCGGCACCACGATCTCGACGCCGGCAATGCGCCTGGCCATGCCGAAGCGGTTGAGCACCGAGTTCATGAAAGCCAGCCCGCGCGCCTTGCCGCCGAGAGAACCGCTCCCGATGCGGGTGAAGTCGGTGCTGGCGTCGAAGCGCTGGCGCGAGAAGTCGGTCACGATGCCCCGCTGCGTCTCCTCGCGGAAGCGGGACAGGGCTTCGATCAGGAAGCGCCGGATCTCCTCCGTGCTGGCGAACTCCGAGGCCTTGCGGGGGCGCAGCAGCGAGGCCAGTCCGAACTCGGTGCGCGCGCGCAGCCAGTTGGAGAAGTGGTCGTGGCTGGCGTGGTGCCGCAGCGAGGCGTCGGGGACCTTGCGCAGCACCTCGACCATCCCTTGCAGATCCGCGGCGCGGCCCACCTCCGTACCGTCCGGCAGCCGGAAGACGAAGTCTCCGAAGCCGAAGTTGTCCAGCATGAAGCCGCGCAGGTCGTGCAGCAGGTGCGGGGAGTCCTTGTGGATGAAACCGGCGCCCAGGCTGACCGCCCGCGGGGCCAGGCCCACCTCCGAGGACTGCAATACCACGGGCGTGTTGGGGTCCACGGCCTTGACGCGCCGCACGAACTCCAGACCGGCTTCCGGATCCTTCTGGCCCGCGCGCGGGAAGCGGACGTCGCTGATGACGCCCAGCAGCGAATCCTTGAAGGCCGTGTAGTCTTTCCACGCTTCCTCGAAGCTGCTGGCCAGCAGGATCTTGGGGCGGGCCCGCATGCGCAGCAGCCGGTGGCTGAGGTTGATCCCCTCCTCCATCAGTGCGTGCGTCTGGTTCAGGATCTCGGTGTAGAGCAGGGGCAGGTAGGCCGAGTAGAACCGCACCGAGTCCTCGATGAGCAGGATGGTGCGCACGCCGCAGGCCTGCGTATCGTGCTCGATGTTGCGCCGATCCTCCACCAGCTTGATGATGGCCAGCAGCAGGCGCACGTCTCCCGACCAGAAGAAGAGCCGGTCGATGTCGCCGTCTTCCTGCCGCTCCTGCAGCCGCGCCAGCTCCCGCGGGCTGAAGGCGAGGGTGATGACCGGCAGGTCGGGCTGCTTCTCCTTGACGGCCCGCGCCAGCGTGATCACCTCCATGTCCCCCAGGCGCGTCATCGAGATCACCAGATCATAGCGCCGGGTCTCCAGCAGCCGCAGGGCCTCCTCGCCGGTCGAGGCGCGCGTCACGTGGGGCGCGAAGCTGAGGTTCAGCTCGCGGTACTCGTTCAGCAGCAGCTCCGTCAGCCGCCCGCCCTCTTCCAGGGTGTAGGCGTCGTAGAGGCTGGCCACGAGCATGATTTCCTGTACGCGGAAGGGCATGAGGGTGCCGAAGCCGGAGAAGCGCTCCTCCGCGCCTGCGCGCAGCT
>Ga0315542_1000243_pt1 | contig 32851 bp, 24 predicted proteins | sample SalMarSW160120MG_FD_202541 | JGI IMG/M metagenome (GOLD analysis project Ga0315542, IMG submission 202541) | Salt marsh sediment microbial communities from the Plum Island Ecosystem LTER, Massachusetts, United States - Salt Marsh Sediment SW1601-20 ...
ATACCTGCACAATCGAATAGCGGAGAAATACGCTTTTCCCAAACGGTCAAGGCCACTTTCATTTCCAATATCTCCCTAAACCCAAGCTGTCTTAAGCAAATATTGTGCCACGGTTGAAATGGCGATTTTTTATGGAAATAAATTCCTTGTTATCAATGAGTTATCCCGGGGATGGGCCTTGTGGGGAGGTCGGGAATTTGGCGTATTGGGTAGCGATTATGCAACGATGCAAAGGGTTGGAGTCGCCCCTGTGCGACCCTAATCGACCTGCTTTCGGTGAGCGCGTCCGTCGATCTTTGGAAGATCGATACCCAAGATTTTGATTTTTCTAAACAGGGTGCTTTTGTGTATGCCAAGATCCCGAGCCGCTTTCAGGCGATTGTATTGGTTGCGTCTGAGTGCGTCCATGATCACCTGTGCTTCCACAGACTGCAAGGCGGCATCCATGGTGGAGTGGGTCGACGGCTTGAGAATTGTATCCTTAAAGATATTCGGCAGACAATCGGGTTCAATCCGCCCCTCGGGGCAGAGCACAAAGGCGTGCTCAATGATGTTTTCCAGTTCACGGATATTGCCCGGATAATCGTGCGATATGAGGAGTGCAAGGGCCTCATGGCTTATCTCGGTAACAGACTTACCACCCAAGCGGTTAAGCCTGGAGATAAAGTGCTTCACAAGCGTTGGGATATCCTCTTTTCGATCGCGCAGTGGCGGTAAATCCATCCTGACTACATTGACACGGTAAAAAAGATCCCGCCGAAAGACCCCGGTTTTCACCAGTTCGGTCAGGTCCATATTTGAAGCCGCAATGACGCGTATATCGGCCTTGACGGGTTGTGTGCTCCCAAGTGGCTGAAATGTCCTTTCCTGCAGGAATCTGAGAAGCCGGACTTGAAACGGAGCGCTCAGGTCCCCGATTTCATCTAAAAGAATGGTCCCGCCTTCGGCAAGGGCAAAGTAACCCGGCTTATCCTTCGTCGCATTGGTGAAGGCCCCTGCCTTGTATCCGAAAAGCTCCGATTCCAGCAGGGTATCAGGAAAGGCGCCGCAATTGATCGCGACAAAGGGTTTATCCCGCCGCGGGCTTAGCATGTGGATGGCGCGGGCCAAAAGCTCCTTGCCGGTCCCGGTCTCCCCTTGAACCAAGACGGTGCTATCGCTTTGAGCTACCTGGGGCAGGATTTTAAATATCCTGTGCATGGAGGGGCTTCGGCTAACCATGTCGCCCACCTGATACCGGGCATCCAGTTCCTTGCGCAGTTCCTCCACCAGGCTCATATCACGGAAGGTTTCAACGCCACCCAAAACCATGCCTTTTTCATCCTTGAGCAGCGATGTGGAAACCACCACCGGGATGGGGCGTTTTTGATTATTGACGATATAGGCCGATGTATCGACAAAGCTTTTTCCCTCCTTCATGGTGCGACGAAGGGCACAATTTTTTTCACAGATGTTGGAACGGAAAACTTCCCTGCACTCTTTCCCTATGGCCTCATCACGCCTGATTCCCGTGATCTCCTCAGCAGCATGATTGAATGAAGTGATGCGCCACTCTTTGTCCACAGTGAATACGCCATCGGAGATGCTCTCGAGGATGATGTCGGTCACGTGATCAGGTATTTCATATTGTTTATGTTTCTTCGTCTTATTCGTCTCTGCCACCCGTATACCCCTTTTCATTTCTGTTTTAGACCGTAATCCGTCATAGCGTGCCTCCTATACCAGAACACCGTGCTGACCCTTTCGAATGCAATTAGGTTAGGAGATTATACCGAAATTTGGATAAGATATTCAACAGATAGTCTCGAAATTATAAGAATATGGCAGATAGAGAAAAAATCAAAGGTAGGTAAACGGCCGGTACGGCTCCTGGTATCTCTTTGTTCCAGCTCAGTCTTGTTGGTTCAGCGGCGCAACTTTCTCTTTTCAGCGATGATCAATCATCCCAGAAAAGGAAATCATTAGTAACTGTGAATCAATCTTCTGTCATTCTTGCTAAATTTTGGCAGGGATGGGGCTCAAGTCTCATGCAGGATCATTCTTTTCAGATGAGACGGAATACTATCGGATCTACAAGGGCTTTATGGAGGATAGGAAAAATACCTGGAAGGAAAATAGGATCCACACCGCAAACGGTAAAGGGTGTCATAATTATTTCCCTTACATCCCACTGGTCACTGACTACCTATGGCCATGCTCTCCAGTGCACAGGGGGGGCCCTAGAAGATATAAATTTTTATTTTGAGATTAAAATATCTTGAAGTTATCAGTTCCGGTAGATAATATCACCCAACAGGATAACAACAAGAAACTTTATCAATAAAAGGAGATTCATATGAAAAGGTACGGTGACTTTATCACATCCGAGGAAGACCAGCTTTTATTGACCACGATTCGAAAATACGTTGACAAAGAAGTTATGCCTATACGCATGCAGATGGATGAGGATCACGCCGCGTTTGACAAGGCATATGAGGGACTTGTCAAGCTCGGCGTTCAGAAGCGGGGGTTTTCTAAAAGATATGGTGGTCTGGAAATACGGTCGGCAGCCACGATCTGTGCCATATCCGAGGAGATAGCCAGGGGAGACAGCGGGCTTTCACTTCACGCCCTGATTATACCGTGGTGCTTGGCCGCGGCAATGGGAGGACGAAACACGGTAGTCATGGACAAGTTTATCCCCATGTTCTGTGATGACACGCCCCGCTGCGGCTGTCTGGCCATTACCGAGCCTGCAGGGGGCTGCAACATTGAGGATGGGGCCGAACATGGCCTCACGATCCGAACCAGGGCCAAATTGGAAGGCGATGAATGGGTCATTAATGGCGAAAAGATGTGGCCCAGCGGCGCCAGCGTGGCCGACCTCTACTGTGTTATCTGCACGACCGATCCAGTTCAGAAAGAAGAAGGCCTTGCCCTTATCTACGTTCCCAAGGATACGCCCGGCCTTTCCTTTGGTAAACCGGAAGCCAAAATGGGAATGAAGGTCACGGATGTAAACGCGGCCATTTACTTTGACAATGTAAGGGTACCCAAGGAATACAGGGCAGCGGGCCCGGGGGTTGACTGGAAGTTATTCAGAAGTAACGTAAGTTGGGGCAGGCTCACGAGCGCGCCCATGGCATTAGGGAACGCCCAGGCCGTCCTGGAAATTGTAATGGAATACACCGGAACCAGGTCTTACGGGGGAAAACCGGTGCGAAACCATTCGCTGCAGGCGGCTATAATTGCCGATATGGCCATTGGCATAGAATCGGCCCGTTTGTTTTATCTCTCTGTGGCGGCCATGTTCAATAACCGGAAAAAATTCGGCAACCCCGGCGATGATTATCTTTTGGCCAGGGCCAGTGCAGCCAAGGTGCACGCCTGTGACGTGACAGAAATGGTCTGCAACAGGGCCATGGATCTTATGGGTTCATACGGCTATGTTCGTGAATATCACGTGGAGAAATACCTGCGGGACAGCAAGATTATCCAGTTGTGGTTAGGCGGAAACCACCTTGCCCGTTTGGATGTGGCCCAGAGTTATTATCCTTATACAGGGAGTAAGTAAAAAAATGCCAAAAAGAGAAAGAAATGGCTTTAATGACACCTGAACACCTGAACCTGTGAACAGGTACAATAAAGGTAAATTAGGGTGTGATCGGAAAGGCCCGTCTCGCCAGTGTCTAAGCTGGCCCCTTGTTTTGAGTTTGATCCTCTCGCAACCAACTGGTAAGGATATAGACGATATTCTTGTATAAGGCCGGGTAGTTTTCTAAGATCTCCTGGAAATCGTCCCTGGGAATCATAAGCATCAGGCAGTCCTCCACGCAACTTGCCTTGGCCGTTCTTCCCTTCTTATCTAATACGGCCACTTCACCAAAACACCTTGGAGGACCCAGACTAACCAGAAGCTGTTCCCTCTCATTGACAATATCCACCCTACCTTCCAAGATCAAATACAGGGCGTCCCCCGGATCTCCAACCTTGAACAGGACCTGCCCAGCCTCAAACGTAATTTCCTGGGTGATTTCAGCGATAATAACCATTTCGGAAATCGAAAAACCTCTGAAAAGCGGGACTTCCCTCAAAAAATGGATTTTTTCCATGACCGGTATCATCTCTTCCGTCTCCTCCAAAATAGGACCAAATCGTTTTCTCATGCTTGGTGGCACATCCAGTATAGCTGAGACTTCAAGCCAGTGGTTGCTGTCGATCAAGATATCTTCGTATACGTCTATCACATTTAGGGGCGCACCCGACAAGGGGGCCACGTCCACAAGGAAACCGTCCTCAAATACAATCGAGTCCAAAAGCTGGAGAAATTGGGGATGCTGATCCTTTATTAGACTTTCTAAATATTCAATTGACTTGGCCTTGACATGGGAGGTTTTCACATGCTGTTGGGATGTGTGGGTGATACGGTAATAGGCGTCAAACATGCTAAGATCTGGATAAAACATATCAAGCACCTTGAATATGGACCAAACTCGATGCTCAATATTCCGCTCAAGTTCGATCAACAGCAGGCTTTTAGGATTCCATGACATCACCACCTTGTAGTAACGGCAGTACTTTTTACACCGGCTGATCTCTTCAGGCAGCTTCTTCAGGAATAGGCTGTAATCGAAATGCGGTTCAGCCGCTTTGATCTTTGCTATACAATTGAGGGCTTCCTCACGGATAAGCGGAACATTGAAATTCAGAAAAGTGCCGGCTAAAAAATCCACAGCGTGTTGAGAAGGAATAAACCGCAAAGTCCGGAGACATTCTTTCAGTTGGAAATTGGATTTGGACCGGATGATCGATTTGATCATGTCGCAGATAATATCAAGGGCCCTGGTTTCGAAAAGGGCCAGGTTTCGATTTAAGCCCTCGTAATCTCTAATCCTGTCATAGCCGATATGGTTTATATATGCGGTGAAAAGCTCAAAGTCCTTCAATTTGGCAGCGGCCTCGAGAATAACCTCAATAGCCGTGGGGTCGGCCATGCCAAAATGACCCTCCATTTCATCCTTCAAGTGCGAGAGTCCCAACTCACCAATCAGCCAAATGCCAGCTAAGATTTCCTCATTTTCCAAAGAACGGGAAAGAGAAACTATTTCGCCAACAACTTCTTCCCTTAATTCTGGCAGCCCATTCCGGTATGCAACGGTGAGTACATACTTGCGGAAGTGTATCGGAAGATCCAGACTCATCCACTGATGAACAAGGCTATCATCGGAAGGTCCCCATTTTGCAATTGCCTTGAGGCAGGTCTCCTTTAATTGAGAATCCGTTTCGAGACCGAACATGGATTCCAAATGGCCAAACAAATTCACTATACCCAGATCGCCAACTATCGTAGTCGCTTCCAGTCGCACCTCTCTATATTCATTTTCAAGGAGTTTGGCCAAGATGGGATCCAAATCAGGCGAGTAATTGTGGCGAATGATATTAAGGATGTAGAGATATCCGAAACGATCATCACTACCTGCCACCACCTCTTGGTATTGCTCAATTATGTAATTTGCCTTGAAGCTAACAAGCGAATCTAAAGCGCGATCAATCGGAAGTCGCCTGAGGACCGATCTCTTAAGGGAAGAGACGTAATCACCCGGAATTCTGGATACCACTGCGATCATTGACCCCAGAAGCGCCATAAGCAAAAAACAATAGAACGGGATGGGGCTTGTTTGCGCAGGGATAATCACAAAAAAAAGACAGATGACGGCGATGACTAACGGCTTGATCAAAAGCCTCGCATACATTCTCAGGGCGTTACAAAGCCTCTCGGGAATGGAAAACATAAGCAACTGGTAAGCGGAATCAAAAATAACCCTCCTTATCAGTTCGTTGATCCCGCATGCAAATACAGTCCCCCAAAACAAGAGGTTTTCATATCCGGGGCTGCGGGTAAAATACACCCATAGGATAAAGGCAAGGCTGGGGATCAAGAGTAATGGATATGAAAACAGGATACGCCCGTTCAACCATAACCTGGCAAAAAAATAGATGAACACCAATTGGAGTGCTACCTGAAACAGGCTGACAAAGGCCTTGTATTGACCGATAAACTCGGTCTTGGGATCTGGCATTTCAGCTGATTGTGTATCAGAGGCGGTTACACTCACAGGATGAATGGGATATCTCGTATTCACCTGGATATCAAAGAGGACCTTGAAGAAAAGAGTGAATACACCAATGAGTATGGTGATATATATGATGGATTTTATGACCCTGTACTTCCTTTGAGAAGTAAACAAGGTTTTTAGGTGTACCTTCTCTGCTGATATGATGGCAAGAATCCGGGAACGATGAAAGGAGAAGATATGGGACACGATCAGATAGCTTATGCCAGAAAAGACGATGACCAGGATGAGAAAGAAGGTTTGATTATCCTGCGGAATCAATCTGACAATGAATTGACCTGAGATGAACGCGGCCACCCCGCCTGAAAGCAGAAACAGGTTTTGGATCTTTTTTGATTCACGAATATCAATTGAGTAATTAATCAAGGTCCATGTCTGGACAATAATCAGGTCGTCTAAGATATCGTAGACAACAAAATAGGCTGCGGCAGGGAAGAACCTTTGTTGGAAACCGGGAAAGAACAGAGTGACTAAATAGAGCACTGAGGAACAACCGGTCAGAAAAAGGATGTCCCTCTTGATTCGGTATTCAAATGCCGCCCTCGGGCTGAGCATGTGATAGAACAAATAGAAGAGGATGAAACAGATGCCGGAAAGCCCGTACAGAAAGAAATATGGTTTTTGGTTGAATACTACTTTAAAACCCTCTGACATCTGAATGGACGTTAGAAAATTGCTCTTGGTGAAGGATGTGATGATTGTAAAACAGGAGATGTTAAAAAAGACGAAGAGGCACAACCCGACAATTAGCTGTGTATGCTGACGATTGGCAGTAGAAAGAAGGTTATTTGTCGCGATCTTTGAGAATGGCAAATTCCCTTTCTCTAAATCGTCAATATTCAAATCCCAAGTCCTCCTATTTACCGTTCAATTTGAGCACCTTGCGGTTCAGGCTATAGGTGGAGCTGACGCGTCTCAACTCTCTGACAAAGGGAATGTTGGTGGGTTTGTAAAACTGAATGGTTTCCGGCGAATAGTCGGCTTCATATAGGGGAATATTGTAGTACGTCTTCCCCTTAACGGCCCTTTTTCCACTAAACCTGGAGGTAGTGGCCTTTTCAAAAATGACCGCTCCCTCCTTGTCATAGTAGTACCCGTCCTTGTAGAGCCATTGGTAGAAGGATTTCCGATCGGATGGAGCCCTCATCTTGTGGGGCTTTTTGCCTTTGAGGGAATAGGCGTAATAATACTTGACCCCCATAATCTCGGGGCGCCCGTCACCATTGATGTCAAACACGTCAAAATGGTCGGATTTGTTTCGGTAGGTCACCACCTGCCGCAACAGCTTTTCATCGGAAGGCAGCATCTGCCTAAGTTCCGAGATATGCCCGGCATTGACATGGGTGCAGCCGTGGGACATGGGTCCCCGACTGAGCAACCAGAGATGGGGATACGGTTTTCCGGAGCGGCTATCTTTGGTGTTGTTTCTCCATTCATCGGGGATAAAACCGTTTTTTCGGGTGTCGATATTGAACCAGAGGGTATGAAAGGAGTTGTGGAGCGTTTTGCCCACATGCATATAGGGAATCCAGGGCAGGTACCCGTAACAGGGGATATCCGGGATGTGATCCACCTGTTTTGTCCGCTGGTGGACTTTCAACTGGCGCTTTCCCGGGCAGGGGTACAGGGGTATCTTCTGCCCGTCGTATTTGGCGAACTCGTTGAAGGTTCCCACGGGAAAAATGGCCGTGAATTCGTAGAAGTCCAGCGTGTCCCCCTTTAACGGATAAATGTTTCCGGTGGCGACCTTAAACAGGGAAACCGCGGCCCGGTACAATTTTTCCCAGAAGATCCTGCCTTTTTCGGCCTCCTCGTACACGGCATACAGGGTTATCACCCGTTTGAGTTGGGTTCTTAGTTCCGAAGATAGCTCTGAAACCCACATCCTTGTGGGCAGCATATGATTGATAAGCTCCAGGCCTTCCTCCACAGTGGGTTTTTTCCCTAAGAATGGGTCGAGGCGGGAAGACCATTCATGCATTCTTTGATCAAAATCGATCTTGATGTGGAACACCTTCCCCGGGTTGAGCTTTTGAAGCATCTCCAGGCTGATCTTTCTGTATCGGGCCTCGCCCATGCTCTCCCTTTGGGCCACCAGTTTTTGGATCCCTTCCTCCCCGATGATCCGGCTAAACTTCTCGAAGCCCAGGTTCTGACTCAGAGATATCTTGGCCCCCCGGATGAGCTGATCATAGACGCGGTACCTCAAGGCCAGGTCTGAGAGGTATTCATCGATGATCCCATTGGAGAGCACCATAGTCACCCGGATCTGGTTCCCTCGCCCCAGGTGGATCTGAATCCTCTTGGGATCCTGACAACGGGGAGCGAACCCCGTATAAAAGGAGGGCTCCAACCGGTAAAAATAGACCCCTGGCGGATCTCCCCCCATATTGCCGTTGACCTTGGGGGCCACCGGGGGTGTTTCGGCCACGGCGGCCGCCGAAACAGGGGCGAAACAGAGGACAGTAAACACCATAAAAATTGTCTTAGCGATATAAAACCTGAGAAAATTCCCTGTACTTTTCATCATCTTTTTTATCCCTGGGAACGTGCAGCTTCCCGCTTTTTGTATTCCCGGATCAAGACCGGGACCATGAGGATCCATAGGAGAATCAATCCGATGACCATATAGTTGATCCGGATCGCCGTAACCACCATGATTGCCTGCAGGCCGATGATGATTGCCCCGATTCCACCTTTCGCAAAACGGTATACAAACATGTCAATAACCGCTTTCCCTTTGTATTTTTCAATATAGCTCAAAGGAATGTAGAGGATTTCCTTGGCTGAACGAAACACCGAATAGGTCAAACTCTTGTTGGCCACCCTCGTGCCAAACAAAATTGCCATGGTGGGAGCAAAGAAAAAGGCCAACGACCCTGCTCCCATCAGGGCCGGCACCAATACCAGAGAGACCAATAAACCAAGAAAATGGAGCATGGGCGCGCTGACGACAAACTGGAGAAACAGCGATACTATATTTGTCACCCCGTAGAAATTGGCCAGGTAAGCGGTTCGCAAATCCAATTCGGTCACCTGAACCTCTAAAACCTGGTTGAATTGAAGACCGATAAGGGCCGTGACAAACTGACTCATCATGAGCATAATGCAAATTAAGATCAAATACCTGGATTTCAATACAACATCGACCCCTCCCCAAATAGTCGGATCTCTCTTTTCTTCAATACCGCCTTCAGCGCCTCTTTCCTTTTCATCCTCCTCGATCCCAATGCCTGTCGCATCCTTGGGTTGCTCCCTATGTAAAACCTGACTTCCCTTTGCGTAGGCATAATAAAACAGCAACACCCCCAACATCAGTGCTCCACAGCCGATAAAGAGAAGGTTATTGGAACGGAGTATGGGTGCCAGTTTGGCGGTCATGACGCTTGCGACAATACCGCCGATAGAACATCCTCCTGCCAGGAACCCATAGAGGGTCTTGGCCCGTTTCTCAGAAAAAGTGGCGTCGCAAAAGGTCCACAATTGTTCAATAAGAATGACAACATAAATGTCTTTTACGATAAACGCAGCTAATGAAAACCCCCTGTTTTTGGCCGAAAAATAGAAGTAGAACAGCAGGAAGAAGGCGACAGCGACGGCATTGCTGACGGCGTAGAGCCCGGAAGGTCTGGATAAGCCTACGAATTTGTTGTAAACCCAGACCACCGCTGCCGTTGCTGCGGCCGAAATGATCCATACATGAGGCATTTTTGCCGCCCCCCAAGAGGACAGAAAAAGTGACTCGCACACCGGTCTTATGAAGCTATAGCTGAACAACACCAAAAAGAAACAGCCAAACAGCGGTAGAAAAGCCCCTTTGTTCTCTGTTGCTACCGCAGCAAACTCCTGGTACAGTCGATTCACCCAATTCATAATCAGACCTCAAAGACCATTCCATTCCTTCCGGGACCTGCCGCGCCTGGGACGGGTGGCAATGGATCGCAGAATCCTGGGATATTGATGATTTGCAGCTACTCGGGTTGTCGGGCCCAGGGGCTATCTTTGTCTCTGCCACATGGAATCGAACCCACCAAGAGGATGAGAGGGATCAGGAAGGCGATGAGGTGAAGGAAGCGTCTTCTCAGGGCTGCCATTTCACCTTTTCCTCCAGTGAAAAGGGTTGACCCTCCTTTTCCTTGACGCCCTTGTCCAGGGCCGCAAGGGCAGGCAGGTTCCTCAGGTCGCTGTTCCCCACAAACGGGCGGGTCTGAAAGAGATAGAGCTTCCCCTTGGCAAAGCCGTATTCGATGTCCCAGGGCAATGGCCTACCGTCTACGCCCTTTTCAGGGCTGAATTCCCGGCTGATCTTCCCGGCGGCCGTCACAAGGGCCTGGAGTTCATTATCCGTGAGCACCTTCTCGGAACCGGTGGCGGGAACCGTACGCGATCCCCCCTTGCCCTCCAGCACAAGCATCCGCCTGGTGGGTGACTTGAACTGGTTCAGCAAAACGGTCTCATCCCGACTGTAGAGCAATGTCTCCGCCGGGGAACCGTCTACAGTGCCCCCCACCCCTTCTGCCGTGGCGATGGTCATCTTGGAAGGGTCTCCGCTGTCCACGTCCGCGGTGATCAGCACCCCCGACTTTTCCGAGGGCACCGATTCAAGGACTACGATGGAGGGGAACACCAGATTGGGATCGCTGATGACCGTCTGGCGCCAGGAAAAGGAGCGGTAGGTAAAGGGCGATGCCCACACCTTTTTGACCCCTTCCAATACGTCGGCGAATGTCATGAGATTAAAGATGGTGAGGTTGAGTCCTGCCCCGTTGAAGTTGGGCATATCTTCCACATTGGTATCCGAACGGACGAAAACCCCCAGCAACCGCTCCTTCTTGTGATCCACGAAAAGCCCTTGGGCCGAAAGTGCGTCCTTGAGGGCCTTAATAAAGGCCGTATCCAGGGTGACCCTTCGGATGGAATAGCGGATCACATCCAGCCTCGGTCTGATCCACTTGGCCAGTTGAGTGGAAGAGATCTTGGGATCCTTTAGAAGCCGGTTGAAGAAAGTATCATAGGTCCTTTGCACATACTGGGCCAGGGGTTCTCCGGCCTTGGCAATGCCTTTGTCCTTGAGTTTTGGAGGCAGAATCACCTTGGCACTCTTAAAATGCTTGGCGTAAATCCCGAAGGGGATCACCACCCCCCGGGCAACATTATGGGGGAAGTGGTATTTCAGTTCACCTAAAAAGGCCGCCTTGGGTCCACAGACGACACCTGAATCCTTCCGCCTGAGGTCATCCAGGCTCAGGACTCTGGTCTCCGTGAGTCTTAGCCGTTCGGCATCTATGTTGAGCCTGTTGGCATGGCCCCGGATGTCGGCATCACTGGTCCGTTTTACATTTTTCTTATATTCGGCCAGGATGAGCCGGTCTGTGGCGTCCATCTTGTCCGCCTCCTTGAGGATGACGCGGCCCATGGGGGTGATGGCATAGAAAAGCGGTTTTCCCTTCACACCGGGCAGGAACCGGTAGAGGGCATCCAGGAACACGGCATTGGGGACGCCTAAAGCCCTGGCCAACAGTTGTACGTGGGAGACCACGTTCCCCTCATCCTTGGTGATGATCCCGGCCACCGGTTCCAATTCCGCATTGGTGGTCTCCAGGGCCAGGATATTGTCCCTGATGTAATCTTCCTTGTCGTGGAAAAATGCGAGGGGTCCCAGGGCCAACCCGGGATTCAATGCCCGGACCCCCTCCACATAGGTCTTCCCCAGGATATGGTGATTGAGATCCAGTTTGCTCAAAAGGACTCCCCGAAGGCACTTGATGATGGTGGCATAACCCATGAGGGGGGACGATCGGATGATATCATCATTTATCCGCTGGACCTCGGGGAAAAGATAAACCCAGGGTTCCCAAACCTCTGCGAAGGCCGTCCGTATGGAGGCCTGGGCCCACTCCACGGCCCTGCCCGCGCGGTTGAGAATCCGGCAGGCACCGCCGATGGTCAGGTCCTTTGCCTGGAGCAATTTGTTCAGGGTCGCAATCCCCGAATCATACTCACGATGGGACATGAGCCCGGCTCCGTAGCTTCCCCCAAGCAGGTCTTTGAGAATGTCAACCAGTTCCCTGGCAGACCACGTCCGCTCCAGTTCCATCAACCGGTTGGCGGTCATGAGGATGAGGAGGTTGACGGACATATTCAGATTGACCAACTCCACGGCCTCTTCCGGTTTAATCTTTTTGGCCGCAACGGTCTCTCTGCATACCACCACAAGCTCGGCAAGGTTTTGGAGCTGGATCAGGGGTGCGTTTTTGGGAATACCCAAGATCTTCTCGATCCGGTCGTGGATCTTCTTGTCCGAGATACCGGGCAGGTATCCCTTCAGCTGGTTTTGGTCCACGTAGGTAACCGCCTTGATCAGGGCAATCAACTGCCTGTACTTCTCGGCGTTTTTTTCGTCCTGGGGATGGTTTTTCTGAAAATCCTCGATCATGGGGATCAGCCCGGGCGACAACCTGTTGTGCACCAGGTCTTTCACCGGCTTGAACGGTTTGTAGTTGCGATATATCACCAGGGATAAATTCCGGATGTCATTGACCAGGGACAGGTTACATTTGCAGAAGAAACGTCTCTGGAGTTCATACTGGAGCAGATAGTTGTGGAAATCATTCCACTCGGAGAGGGCGTAATACTTGTTGAAAAAGACGGGGGCGTACTTCACCTCAAACTCGGTGCCGGATATGCCGCCATAGGCCCTGGCCATGGTGAGTTTGGACTGGGGGTTCGTTTCCATGTAGTACTTCTCCAGGAGAAACCCCTTGACCAGACGCTGGTGGTCCTGGTGGGTATCCCACAGGAAGACCTCATTGGAAAAGATATTGGCCACATAAACCCCATGCCGGGCCAGTTTCTTGGCCAGGTCATTGCGGTAGGCAGAGCAGAAAAGCTGACCAACCCCCTCCAGTTCCCTGCAGGGGTTGGGTCGAACCCGCATGTTTTTGTCCGCTACAGGGGCCAACTTTCCGTTGGTGCAGGTGCAGGTGTTGATGGTGTAAGGGCCTTTCTTTTTTGATAAAATAGCCTTATAGGTTCTCTTTAGCTCCTTTTTTTCTTTGGGCACCAACTCTGCCAGGCCGGGGTTGCAAAAGAAAAAAATGGAAAAAGGAACTAAAATACAGAACAACTTTTTCATTGATAACCCCTTGCAAAATATTTAGTATTAGATTCTTGGCTATACATAGATCAATGATACCATACCATCAGCTCTGTCATATTGCAACACCAATAGGAGCGCATTTAATCCCGCCTTCAGCGGGAATCAATGTAGTCGCTTTAGATCATTTTTCGCGGTTCCGGGTCCCACTAAAAATGGGTTCTGGAGCGGGAGATCGATATTTGGCATATCGAACATTACAGGAGAGATATAGTGGCCCCACTTCTGACTAAAAAAATGATGAAGAGACTCCCTTGGATTTTGGCCATTGTTCTGCTCGGATTCGTCTCCTCCGGCAGTTCCCCACGGGAACAGAAATCAGACAAACATCATCCTCTCTATCACCTCGTAGTCCTTTATACCAATGATACACACGGGCACCCGGTAAAATTCCACGATGGTCCTGTCCCGGATGTAGGCGGTCTCCCTGCGCGAGCCACACTCGTCAACGAAATAAGGAGCAAAAACAAGAACGTCCTGGTCCTGGATGCAGGGGACCTCAATACCGGAGGGGCAGAGTCTGACTTCTTTAAAGCTGAGCCGGATATACTGGGATATAACTATATCGGTTATGATGCCATGGCTTTGGGAAATCATGAGTTTGACAATCCCATTGAAGTCCTGAGAGAACAGATGGTCAAGGCCCGCTTTCCCTTTCTATCTGCCAATGTCAGAACCAAAGACGGCAATTACATAGGAATACCTTATATTATCAAACAGTTTGACGGCTTTAAGGTCGGTGTCCTGGGTCTTACAACCAAAGAGACGCAAATAACCGGAAACCCCAAAAATATTAAGGGCATTCTGTTTGAAGATGAGATAAAAACTGCCCGAGAGCTGGTGCCGATACTGAGGAAACAGGCAGATATTGTTATTGCCCTGACACATCTGGGGATCTACAAGGGATATGATAGGGGGTCCAAGAGGTTAGCCACACAGGTAAAGGGCATTGATCTCATTGTTGATGGCAACACTGATACGATACTCAACGCGCCAATCATAATAAATGCCCCCAATTCCGATCACAGAACGTTAATCGTGGAGGCATGGCACTGGGGGCTCGTTTTAGGAAGAATCGATCTCTGGGTAAGGGACCGGAAGGTGATCGATTTCAAGATGGAATTGATTCCGATTAACCTTAAAAGAATCGTAAGAAAATCAGATGGCGCCAGTGTCTACAATTTCATCGGCAAAGAGATAAAAGAGGATGAAGAACTCCTGAAACTGTTGCAGCCCTACATTGATAAGGTCGAGGCATTTTTGTCAGAGAACATCGGTTATGCAGAAAAGACGTTTTGGAACAAATATGATAGAGAAAGAGAAACCGCTCTCGGAGATCTAATTGCCGATTCCTTACTGTGGTACATGAGAAAATTCAACCCCGATTTTGCGTTTCAAAACGGGGGCGCTATCAGGGCTGCTCTCCCTGAAGGGCCAATCAGAAAGAAGTCAGTCTTTGACATGCTCCCCTTTGACAGCACTGCGATTGTTCTGAGTTTGAAGGGTGATGACGTTCAGGACCTCTTTAACTACGTTGCCACCGTACAAACAGGTAATGGCGCCTTTCCGCAGGTGTCTAATGGCGTCAGCTTTACTATTAACCGTGGCACAGGGAAATGTGAAAACATCCTCATAGATGGAAAACCGATTGATCCGGACAAGACTTACAAAATCGTCACCAATTCCTACTTAGGAAGCGGCGGCGATGGGTATAAGATTTTTCTGAAAGCTGTTGAAAGATTCGACTCTTCAGCCTTTCAAAGAGACGTTCTGGTCGAATACATCAAACACCTCGGGGGTAATATCAAACCTGAGGTTAAAGGAAGGATAACTGTTATAGACCAGTCGAAAGATGCGGCCATCAAACAAACGCTAAAGGAGAGAACAGATGATCAAAAGGCTATGTTTAGTGAGTTGTTTTGTTTTTTTGATAATATGGATGCTCCCCGCGTCTGCCTCTGCACTGAGTAGAGATCGGTGGACCAACGGTGAGCCCTATGGGGTATTTTTTAATAACTATGACCCTAACTTCTATACCGGGTTTGTCCCGCGAGTCCAGGATAAGGAACGAATAAAAATACATCTGGGGCGAGGCAATCAGATCCGCGTTCGCATGATTCTCCCAGATAAGACCATTGACAACTACTTATCCGATCAGGTGGCACGGCACGATCTCTACCAGGAGGTCATTGAAAAGAAAATCATCAAGTTGACATCAAACACCTCTTGGGAAAAATATCATGAAAAAGTTATGAGAGAAAAGCTCCATGACCTTGTCAGAAAAAGGGCTGACATGAAGCCTGAGGAATGGCGAAAGCTGAACCTGACCTATATTGACAAGCTGGCTCCTGGACGTCTTTTTCATATACAAAAAGATTTCAATAAGATGTCAGAGGCTTTTGCTAAGTTACTCAAGGATTCCTCAAAACCGAAGACCCTGCAGGCCAAACTGGACCTGATTAACGAATTTTTTCCCCATCGTATCTTTCTGCACCAGTTGAGTAAAGAACAGGATGCTGTCTTTGCTCAGCTTGTGGATCTGGCCCGAGCAGACAATATAGATGCCTTCAAGCCCTTGGCCGAGGAGTTTTTCCATTCTATTACAGACCATATTTATCCTATAAAAAATGGTGTCCTGGATTACTACGAGTTTACCTCCATATATCCTGCCGGCACATATGACGTTACCACAACCTATAATGGGCTCATCATCCCCATGTACACAACCACAGGTGTCTGGTGGTTGATTCCCCGCACGCATGGCAAGGGATTCTTGGGGACGGTAGACTATATCTCTTCAGCGGGTTATTATGGAATGATGCCGATGCTCCCTTACCAGTACGGGGGCGGCAATGCATATAATGCAATTCATAATCCTGGTATCAGTTGCTGGATAAAAGGGCATCACTTGCTGCCAAAGGAGTGGGAAAAGTTCACCGAGGGGAGTCGCAGCGGAAAACCATACAATCGCGTCGCCATTACGAGCCGGGGGCCTGTTTCCCACGGCTGTACACGTCTCAATGCAGGTCATTTGACTGAATTTAGGGAGATGCTCCCCTCCACTTCAAAGGGAATGGAAGGGATCATGCACTACCGGAGTTTATCCCACTGCTACGACGTGTTTGATCTGAAAGGCGACGGCGACAATCAGGTAATGGGCGTCCAGTACTATATCGCCTTTCGCCATACTAAATCGCGGGTGGCCCAGGAGATCTGGGCACAAAACAACCGCAAGGATTTTTATGCCTGGCTCTATGGAGACGAAATCAACTATGGCCCCATTGGGGATGTCACCTTCAAGAGGGTTTACGACTATAAATTTCTTAAGCGGAAGGCCCTGCAGGGAAAGGAGTACAAGGAGATCAAGCTTTATGAGGCGCCCTACGAACCTGAATATCTCCAGTTTTATACGATCAACGGCGTTGACAATCTTTCCAGGAAAGGCGTGGACTTCAACCTGGAATTACGACGGGTAGGCAACGGTTATAAAATTGATCGAAAAGAATTACTTCTTGAATAGCAAAACAAACCTTAATCCCGCCCTGGATAAGATGCACTCTGGATTGCGGTCAATGCTGTTTAAAACCCGTGCCGCTGCAAGCGAGATTCAGACTTTCGCTGAAACCTAACCTCCCAACCCCGAAGGGTCACCTCTGTATGAGGCTGGATCGTGATTGCTCCATGACCTGTAATATCACCAAGATAAGGCACAGAACGCTCGAGGATCCCCACCTCCAGGTAGTCCTTTACCAGCCAGAGATCCCAGCCAATACCGGCAACATCGCCAGGCTGTGCGGGGCCGCTGAAATCAGATTGCACCTGATTCACCCTCTCGGTTTCAAGGTTGATGACAGACATCTCAAGAGGGCCGGGTTAGACTACTGGCATGAAGTCGATGTCTGTCACCATCCTGATTTTGAAGCATTCTTGGCTGATATGGCTGGAAGAGGGAAATTAATAGCCCTCACCCGCCACACATCAACAGCCTACACCGAGGCAAAAATAAGCAGGGGAGACTATCTTCTCTTTGGCCAGGAGACTAAAGGGCTGCCCTCCTCTATCCGAGAATCATATCCCTGCTATGCCGTACCCATCTGGGGAAAGGTTCGCAGCCTGAACCTCTCAACCACTGTGGGAATAGTGGCCTATCATTATCTTCACAAAATGGGGAGATTTTAGGGTTGGGGTTGGGCCAGTTATATTAATTATGATCATATGATCAAAAACCTGCTTGACAAAATGGGGCTGATATTTATATTATGAACGCACGTTCATAATAATTGGAGAAAATTATGCCCAGACCGCGTAAGAGAAGATTCGTTCAGGTGCCCCCGCTTGTGAACGGATTTCAGCCGAACCGATTACCACCATGGGGCAGGGAAGAAATCGTTCTCCCTGTTGAAGGCTTAGAGGCAATCCGGCTGAACGATTTCGAAGGACTGGACCAGGAGACCGCGGCGGATAGGATGGGCGTGTCCCGCCCCACTTTTGGGAGGATCTTAAGTGCGGCGAGGAGGATTGTGGCCGAGGCCCTGGTTATGGGAAAAGTACTTCGAATTGAAGGCGGTGATTTTGAGATGCCGCCTAACAGGAGGAGAAGGCGCCGGTGCGGTCGGGGCGAACCATTTTGAAAGGAGGTGTTCAGTATGCCAGGATTTGATAGAACAGGTCCACAGGGAGGAGGACCCATGACCGGCGGCGGTCGAGGGCTTTGTAATCCTGCAGGAGCCCAGTATCCATTGGGACGCGGCCGCGGATTGGGTGGAGGTCGTGGATTCGGAAGAGGATATGGGCCGGGCCGAGGCTATGGCAGAGGTTACGGGGTACAAGGCGTTTATCCCGCTCCAAGAGAGTATTACGGACCAGGATACGCTCCTCAGCTCTACTCCATGGCCCCCTCGGAAGAAATCAACGTGCTCAGAGCCGAGACCGAGGCCATAAAGGGGAGTCTTGATGAGATCAAGAGGCGTCTCGCGGAACTGCAGAAAGAGTCTAATAAAGAGTAGCACATCCTCTCGCTAACACGCGAAGGGTTCCGGTGCTATTTGTAGAGCGAGGGCGGTCCAGACTGGCCGTCCTCGCAGTTTTTTCGCTGATTCAAATAGGGATAAATTTGTGATCTCGCATTTATTCCCACATTGAGGGATTAGTTTTCCAACTCAGCGACCTATTCACCCAACTATTTGACGATCTATGCATTTCAAAGGCAATTATCTGATTTCAGCTATTGAACTATTGTCGAGAAGACATATATTTAAACGTTATGGCCGTCAAGGCCAGGAGCAAAAGATGCTTGACTAAGGGGGTGTTTTTTCATATGAAAAGAACCAAGACCTTTGAAAAACGCCCTCTTTCGCCCAATCTCTGCGTTGCGTTCAAATTTTAATCCTCGAAATATTTACTATATTCCTGCGGTTAAAATTCTCACGCGCCTTGATCTTGAACGAAATTGAGCATTTTTCAAAGGTCTCGAACCATTTCGACTGATTTTACAAAAGTTTTTGAAATATTTTAAGTTTGGAGGTTTTTTGTTATGCAGGACGGAAGAATTGCAATACCGAGTATGGGGCCTGGTGGCCTCGAAGGTGAAAGATCGGGGCACTTTGGCCACTGTGACGTTTTTACCTTTGTGGATGTTGAAGGTGGGGAAATTACACAGGTCACGACCATCCCCAACCAGAGTCATGTTCAGGGGGGGTGTATGGTCCCTGTAAATCTGTTGGCAAGCCACAATGTCAATGCCTTGATTGTAGGAGGCATCGGCATGCGGCCCCTGATGGGATTCAAACAGGTGGGGGTTGATGTGTATCATGATGCAACCCGGCCGCAGATCAGACCGGTAGTCGAGGACTTGATAGAAGGAAAGCTCCCCATGATCAGTGACGATCAGGTCTGTGGAGGCGGTGGGGGAGCCGTGAATTAGTTGCAGTCACTATCATTGATGCAGAAAGAGGTTCGTTTTGATGGAGAAAGAGAAACCGGCTGATGATGAGTATCAAATGCTCTCGGAGTCGGGATATGCTGACAGGGCCATTGAATACTTTCAGTCCAAGAAAAATATGGGTATTATTGAAGATGCAGATCAGGTGACGGATCTCACAGGGCCCTGTGGGGACACCATGAAGATCTCGCTTAATATAGATGGTGACAGGATAAGCGACGCCAAAATTCAGGTGCTTGGCTGCCCGGGGGCTGTGGCATCAGGCTGCGCCTTGGTAGGTCTTGCCAAAGGGAAGACCCTGCAAGAGGCAAGAGACATTGATTTGGATGAGCTTTATCGTGAACTCGAGAAAATGCCCGACCAAAAAGTCCATTGCGCCCGTCTGGCGATTAAGACGTTGCAGAAGACCCTGGAACAGTACCAGGAACAACGATCGGACAGGGCGGCATGAATAGGGGAAAGAGATGAAGATAGCAGTCACATCAGTGGGCACCAACCTGGACTCCGAGGTTGACCCCCGGTTCGGAAGGGCCGCGTATATTATTATCGTTGACTCAGATACCTTTGCCTTTGAGGCAGTGGATAATCAAGAAAACGTAAATGCCCTGAAAGGGGCCGGTATTCAGGCGGCAAAGGCGGTCAGCGAAAAGGGGGCGGAGGTTTTGCTTACAGGTTTTTGCGGTCCAAACGCCTTCAAGGCCATGAATGCAGCAAAAATAGGGGTAGCCAATAACGCAAGCGGATCGATAAGAGAGGCTGTCCAGGCCTATCTTGATGGAAAACTGCCCTTGTCCGATGAGGCGAACGTGGAAGGTCAGTGGTAACAGGGGGAAGCAAAAATGCCGATTTATGAATTTGAGTGTCTGGATTGCGGACAGAATACAGAAATACTCGTTGCGAGCAGCGAGACAGAACTGGTTGCCTGTGGCAACTGTGGTAGCCGGAACCTCAAGAAACTCCTGTCAGCACATGCGGCAGTAAGTCCGACTGGAAAATTCCCAGAAAATGCGGCTGATCGGTGCTGCGGCAGCGAGGGACCCCCTTCCACATGCGCAGGCCCCGGGAGCTGTTGTGGTCGGGCATGAGTTTACCCTCGATCCGTTAGACCAAATTCCCCTATCCGATTATGGATAGGGACTGGGGGCTGGTTCATATCCGGTCCCTACCTACCCCAACAACCCAGGACCTCTCTTTCATCTCAGTGCCCATCCATTTCATCACGTGATGAACACTAATCGGGTCTCTAATTGCATTATTGACACCCGTGTAAGGAATCCTGTTTACACGGTTAACTAACAACGAATAACGGTTAATTCAGGAGGCTGAAAGTTAATGGAAAATGAATTTCAAAGCTGCGGTATGAACGCCCAGCAGGATCAACAAAAATTGCAGGACAAAGAGATAGAGGCAAGTCTGAGCCGTATCAAGAACAAGATCTTGGTCATGAGTGGAAAGGGAGGCGTGGGGAAGAGCAGTGTGGCCGCCTATCTCTCAGTTGCTCTGGCTAAAAAAGGGCACAGGGTCGGGCTTATGGATGTGGACCTTCACGGACCGAGCATTCCTCGCCTATTAGGTCTCAAAGGAAATATAGAGCCAGGCACCAAAGGAGGAAAAGCGGGACCGGTCAAATATCTTCCCAACATGGAGGTTATTTCAATTGAACCATTAATGGGAGAGAACAAAGATGCCGCCACTATCTGGAGGGGGCCTCTCAAGATAGGAGTGATTAGGCAGTTCATTTCTGACATAGAGTGGAATGACCTTGACTTTCTGGTCATAGATTCTCCTCCGGGCACCGGAGACGAGCCCCTGACTGTAGCTCAAACCATTCCGGGAGCCAAGGCCCTGATCGTGACTACGCCCCAGGAAATCTCCTTAGCAGATGTGCGAAAATCGATTAATTTTTGTCGCCAGGTCAATATGGAGATCTTAGGCTTAGTGGAAAATATGAGCGGTCTTACCTGTCCCCATTGCGGAAAAATGATTGAGTTGTTTAAAACAAAGGGTGGCATGCTGACGGCAAAGACCGAAGGGCTGAGACTCCTGGGAAGTCTCCCTCTCGAACCGGAGGTAGTTCAGCAAGGTGATTCAGGTGGTATGGCGGTGCTCGACAATAATGAATTAGCCTTCACCCGGGAATTCAACAAAATAGTGGACGAAATCGTAAAACTGAGTCTTACGGAAAGGCCTGCCCTTAGCTGAAGAAGGGTGCCCCGCTGAAATGCGCCCCGGTGAAACGGAAAAGAGAAAGCTGTTTCACGGGGTAAACCTCGCTGTCATTAGCATGAATTTCACATGGTAAAAATTGAGGGGTTCAGAAATGAGTGACGAATTTGACGATTTTGTTTCTAACTTACAGGAGCAGATCTTTGAGGACACAAAAAACAGCTATGGGCTTGCTGCCTTTGAAAGATGGCGCGATCCTCTTTATATGGGCGCAATTGATCACCCTGATGGATATGCCCGTGTCACCGGTCCGTGCAACGATACCATGGAGATATTCCTGAGATTTGAACAGGAAAGGGTCACAGAGGCATCGTTTCAAACAGATGGTTGTGGATCAAGTGCGGTATGCGGATCTTTTGCTGCTGAAATGGCCCATGGAAAGACATCTGACGAGCTTTTGGGTGTTACAGGCGAAGCTATTCTTAAAAAACTCGGGGGCCTTCCCAAAGAGGAAGAGCACTGTGCCTTTCTTGCCGGAGAAACCCTTCAGGAGGCGCTTCACGATTATATGGTCAAACAGAGAGAAAAATAAAGGGATGAGTGCGTTACTCTGACGGGGAGAGATCATCGGTGATCTCCTCTGTCTCCTTCTCCCTGATTCGCACTTCCGGGGAAAGCGCCTCTTTGACTTTTGCCTCCAGATGATCCACATCGAGGGGCTTGGTCAGGTAATCGTGGGCCCCCAGGGTAATGGCCCGCTCCGCTGTCTTGAGGGTGGGGTATCCGGTGAGCATGACCGCCTTTACCTCGGGGCGGGCTTTCCTCAATACCTCCAAGACATCCACCCCGGACATTTTTTTGAGTTTGATATCCAGAATCGCAAGATCCACGGGGTTATCCTTGACATATTGGATGGCCGCATCCTCCTCGGTAAAGCTGACTACCTCGTGGGCCGGGGATAATATCCTTTCTATAAGTTCACAGGCATCCTTCTCATCATCCAGAACCAATATTCGCGCCATACGCTCCTCCCTCTCCCCTGGTAAAATATCAGTCAATATTACGGGATATTTAACCGAAACACGGCTGACTGCCCAGCAGCCGATATTGCCTTGATCTCGCGGGCGCATTCAGGACACAGGTTTCGTTTGAGTTTTACGGGTTGCTCTGCGTCTGCGGTCTTATTGATATGCTCGATATATTTCTCAGGGGCATAATATTTGCCGCAGCTCCTGCACTGTGCCAGTTTGAGACGCGCCAGCACCGTTCCACACTGGACCAGCCGCCGTTCATCTCCCTCATCAATGGTCTGAATACAGCCGCGGGGACAGACATTTGTACAACTACCGCATCCGATACAGAGATCCGCAGGCCGAAGCAGATCGGTCAATGCCATCCGCTCGTCTCCCGCACCCATAAACTGGAGTGCCCCGATACCCATTTGGGAAAGACACACGGAAGCGCACTCACCACATCCCACGCAGAGATCGCAGCGAAGACAGCGCCTGGCCTCCTGTTTTGCGGTGGCTTCGTCAAAACCGAGCCGCACCTGTTCGAAGGTGCTTTTTCGTTCCTCCATGGATAACACCGGCACATCCTGGGGCAGAATACGCGCCTTGTCCGGTGCATTCATTTCAATAGGTTCCACCTGCATCCGCGGGAGCGGATCAGGGGTACTCTCCGGTAACGGCTCGTTTCTGAGGTAGGCATCGATCCCCCTGGCCGCCCTCTTCCCCGCGCCGATGGCCGCCACCACCGTGGCGGGGCCGGTCACCGCATCGCCCCCGGCGAAGATATCCGGTACAGCGGTCTGCATGGAATGCGGATCTACCACCAGTGTATGCCAGCGGGTCACATCAAAGCGGTCGGTCGCATCTAACCAAGAGAGATCGGGGATCTGACCGATGGCGGAAACAACTGCATCCGCTTCAATGATAAAGTCACTCCCTCGAACGGGAACAGGTCTGCGCCGGCCGGAGGCATCGGGTTCCCCCAACTCGGCCTTGAGACATTCGATCCCGGTCAGTTTTCCTCCACTACCCAGGACTCTGACGGGAATGGTTAAAAAGTGGAGTCGGACCCCTTCCTCTTCAGCCTCCTCGATTTCCTCCTTGAGTGCCGGCATTTCCGCACGCGTTCTTCTATAGAGAACGTCCACATCCCGGCTGCCCAGCCGGACGGATATCCGGGCCGTATCCATTGCCGCATTGCCCCCACCGATGACAACCACCCTTTCTCCGGCCTTTTCCTTTTCTCCTAAGTACTGCCGGTTCAGGAAAGTGACGGCGTCCCAGGACTGGGGGTAATCATCCTCACCGGGAATATTCAGTTTATGGGCCCGATGGGCACCGATTCCGATGAAAAAGGCCTTGAAACCCTCTTCGCGCAGGTGGGCAATCGTATAATCGCCCCCGATCGGACTGTTGTATCGGATTTCGACGCCCACGTTTTCTATCCGTTTCACCTCTCGCTCGATGACGTGACGGGGGAGTCTGTACTCGGGTATCCCCACCCACATCATGCCGCCCGGTACGGGCAGGGCCTCGAATACGGTGACCTGGTATCCCTGCCGGGCCAGATAATAGGCAACGGTCAATCCTGAAGGCCCCGCACCGATAATGGCCACCTTTTCCAACAAGCGCTCCGGAGGTCGATATACGGTTTCATCAACCATCGCTTCCACCTGCGAGGCAGCAAATTCCTTGAGGGCCATTATAGAAATGGGTTTGTCCTGATAACCGCGCACACACGCCTGTTCACAGAGGTGGGTACAGACAAGACCGCACACCCAGGGGAAGGGATTGTCCTTACGTATCAGTTCCACCGCCTCCCGGTAGCGGCCCTGTCCGATCAGCGCCACATAACTGGGTACATCAATGCCCGCCGGGCAAGCCAACTGACAGGGGGCTGCACGCCGTTCTAAACTCTCTGTTGTCATTTTGATAGACCCCTTACGGTACGAATTCATATCATCTCTCTGTTAACCGTATACAGATCCCGGTCTGATTTGCTTATTCCGAACTCTCAGGATAGAGGGACACGATTGCTTCATGTTGCAGGCGCCGTTCTTCCGGCATATCCTCCTTCTTGTCCAGGTATAGACACCCGGTAATGCATTTAGTGACACACGCAGGTAAAAGCCCCTGATCAAGCCTGTCCTTACACAAATCGCATTTGACGACCTGACAGCTCTCGGGATTCCACTGGGGCACCCCCCAAGGACAGGCATACATGCATTGCCGGCATCCGATGCACTTGGCATCATCAATGAAGACAATCCCGTCTTCGGGGCGTTTCTGTATGGCACCGGTGGGGCAGACCGGAACACACCACGGTTTCTCACAGTGAAAACAGGCGATGAATGGAAAGGCTATTCTCGGTACCTTGCTCACCCGTCTGGGACCCACCTGGAAAATCCGGCACAGACGGGGGCCGTCCGGGAGATCCTTGTTCGCCTTGCAATGCACTTCACATGAATAACACCCGATACAACGGTCAATATCCTGAAAAAGTACATACTGGCTCATGCGGCGTTCTCCTTGGACAACATCTTTCTTTTCACCGTTACCATCGACTCCAGGTAAGCGATGCCTCCACCCACCGGATCATATTTTTCCAGGCACCCCTTTGCCATTCGTTGATCCGCAAACCCTACGCCAAAGGCCCGTTTCAGTAGCGGTACGGTACGTCCGAACCCGTGGACCGTAAATACCGCTTCCGGGTGGATAAACGGTGTGGTCCGGGCCCTGATGTCGGCATTGATCCCCCCGGCCGATACTTCCACCAGGTCACCGTCCCGGATCCCCAGCTTACCGGCAGCATCCTCATTGATCCAGAGTGTATTCTCTCGAAAGATTTCATGCAACAGGGGATTGTTCTGCGTGTGGCCATGGGCGTGAATGGCATGCCGGCCGAAGACAAGCCTGAAGGACCCTTCCGGAATGGGCCTTGGTTCCCGGTAAGGCGCAAAAGAGGGAAAGCCGGCGTTTTCGAGATTGGGGGATTTCAATTCGATCTTTCCAGACGGTGTTTTGAATTTCAGTTGATCTTCCCGGTCAAAAGATATCGCCTTCTCGGCAAGGTCAACAAATCCTTTCTCCTCCAAATCAGCAATGGTATGGCCGGTGCCCTTGAACTGAAATGCCCACAGTTCTTCAGGAGTGTCGTAGGGGAAGTATTCTCCCACTCCCATCCGTTTGGCCAGTTCTCGAAAAATCCACCACTCGGCCCTGCTGTCATATAATGGCTCGATGGCCTTGCGACGGACGATAAAACGGGGGATTTTCCCCTTCTGAGCGGCAATGGGGCTGTCCTTTTCCAGATAGCCCGAAAGGGGGAGAATCACGTCCCCGTACCAGGTGGTTTCCCCGAATTTTGCATCCAGTGCTACAATAAGATCCAGTTTGTCCAATGCCGCCCGCTGGGCCTCCCGGTCCGGAAATCCAGTCAGAGGGTCATGCCGGTAGCTGATGTAGGCCTTGACAGGGTAAGGGTCTTCATTCAGTATGGCCGAATAAAATAGATGGAAAAGTCCCGGACCGGGATCAAAATGGGTATATTTCCAGCCAACACCGTCTGCCCGCCTTTCGGTGACCTTGGGCGGCAGATCCGCAAGGGCATTGAGGCCTGGTTTCTGGTAGTCACCGGGTCCTTTGGCCACAATTTGCCCGCCCTCTGTTTCCACATTTCCCATAAGCACGTTCAGGATATGGGTGCTTCGGCTGGCATAGAAGGAATCCATGTACCGGGCCAGCATCCATCCGGGATGAAAGACAACCCTGGGTCTGTCTTCCTTCAGTTCTTGAGCAAGTGCCACGATTTCCTCAGCCGGGATGCCGGTTTCCTTTTCCGCCCACTGGGGCGAATACGGCGCCACAAATTTGGATAAATCGGAGAACCCCGTGCACCATCTATCCACAAAGGCCGTGTCATAGGCCTTTTCCTTGATGATGACATGAATAAGCCCTAAGTTCAGGGCATAATCGGTGCCGGGTCTTATCATCCAGAACCGGCCAGCCTTGCTGCCAGTAACGGTCTGTCTCACATCGATATAGGTCAACTTCATCCCTGAGGCGATGCTGTTCATCAACTCTTTGGCTTCTTTGACCTTCAACGATTCAAGCATATTTCTGCCGTAAAGGACGAGGTGCCGGCAATTTTTGAGATCGTAGTTAAAGGCCTTTCGACCCAATCCATACAGTGATAGACTGGCATGATGCACATTCCGTGCGCAGGATGCATCATGGTTTGTGAAATTTGGAGATCCCACTGCCTTGAGGAAGGTCTTGGGCAGATCCAGAAAGGGTCCTCCCCGGCAGCTCAGAAAAAGGCTTCGCCCCCCATGGCGGTCTATGATCCGACCGAGTTTTTCGGCCACGTAATCGAGAGCCGTGTCCCAGGTGACACGTTTCCATTGCCCGCCACCCCTTAATCCCTGTCGTATCATGGGCCCCCGGGGCCTTTCCTCCTTGTAGTGAAAGGCGAGACCCGCAGAGCCTTTACCACACAGAGACCGTCCCAGGATGTACGGGTTCCCTTCGATCCATGTGGCGCGTCCATCTTCAACCTCTACCCGAATAGGGCACCGGACTGTGCACATACCACACATGCTGTACACACTCTTTTTCATAGGCTGTCCCCTTATTAGGCTGCCGTACGGTTAATATTCTTTTCTCCTCGAAATTCCATAGCGTCAGGTCAGGATGTGCTCACTTAACGAGTTGTGCTCGAGGTTTCGTCAAAAAGCGTTTTTCGTTTAGCATTTCCACCATTGAGTGTCAAGTATCCCGCGCTACCGGGACTTTGCAATCCCGCCTCAAGCGGGACTCATTCTCGGACAGCCTCGTAGTCAACCGGTAACCGGATCAGAAAGAGGGCGCCCCCTTCCGACCGGTTTTCGGCCTCCAGGGTACCCCCGTGTTTATGAATGATATCCTGGCTTACATTTAACCCCAGTCCCGTCCCTGCACCATCTTCCTTTGTGGTGAAAAAAGGTGTAAACAGCTTCGCCATGACGTCGTTCGGGATACCGGGTCCACTGTCTGAAAACGAGATGAGGATATCCCGGTGTGCCGGATCAAACTCTGTTTTGACAAGGATGCGACCATTCTGTTTGATGGCGTCGGCGGCATTGTTCAGCAGATTAAGGTACACCTGTTTCATTTCATCGGGATCCATCAAAACCGATTTTAAATCCGGGGAAAAGTCATGTGCAATCTCTATGTTGTCCAGGGCCATCCGGTGTGCCACCAGTTTTAGGACGTCCTCTAAGTGCTTGTTAATATCTTGAAATTCCTTTTTACGCACCATACTTCTGGTATAATCCAGGAGGCCCGATACGATGCGCTGGCATTGCTTGGCGTTTTTCTCGATCTTTTTCAAGTCATCCTCTCTCTGAGAACCTTCTTCGGCTTCCCGAAGGAGCAACTGGCTATAGCCGAGGACGATGTTGATGGCATTATTGAGTTCATGGGCCACACTCGCGGTCAGTTGGCCCATTGCGGCCATCTTTTCCAGACTCAGCCATCGCTCTTCTCTCTGGGCCCGCTCCATCTGCCAATGGTCCCACTCCTCACCTTCCGGTTCAGAAGCACCCGCAATATCGAACAGCTTCTCTCCGTCCACATAATCCTTGGTCGTATATTCAGTGATATGGACCATCTTTCTGGTAAGATGACTCATCTTCTTTACGTTTCTGATGATGGCGTTCAACTCCGCTTCACCGGGGGTGTCCGGTTTTATCTGTCGCCCCAGGAGTTGTGCGTTGCCGAGGACCGTAAACATAGGCGTGTTGAGTTCATGAGAGACGGCAGATGCCAGCTCGATGATTCCGGTAAGCTTTTCCTGCTGGACCTGGATCTGTTCCAGTCTGACCTTGTCCGTCACGTCGGTCAAAGTCTCAATCATGTACTCGACCACCCCGTCATTTCCATGAACAGGAGATGCGGATATTTCAATATACCGTTCCTCCTGTGTGCTCAGGTCTTTGTGCACGTGGGTCATGGTGAGCGCTTTTTTCCCGCTGTCGATCCTTTTCCAGGGACACATATGGAATTCGGATTCATCCTTTCGGCAGTCGCCCACCGTATCGCAAGACTCATGGAGGAGGTGATAGCACGGATAGCCCAGTACTTCGTCTTTCGAAAGGTTCATATCGGTCAAAAACCTGCTGTTTGCCATCACAATGTGATATTCTTTATCGATGACCACAAGCTGGGTATCGAGACTGTCGATGACCTTCTGGAGGAAATCACGGGTTTTTTGCACTTCCTTTACGTGACGCTCCTTTTCCAGATCACGGGAATCCTGGAGATTTCGGAAAATCCCGTAGTAGAATGAAAGCGAGGCAATAATCACAAAAATGAGGGTGTTCACACCACCGGATATGGGAAGGATCGCCTCCCAGATTTCGCTTTGTCCGACATAACGGAAAAAGTAACTCAGGATGTGCCCTGTAGCCCGGCTCATGGCCAGGGTCCCGAGGCTGCATGAGAGCAGAAACAGATAGAGGTTCATGAAACTGCGACGGCGCAAGCGGTAGGCCTCGCGGAAGATCCAGATGGCCAGGATCAGCATTAATAAAGAGCCGGTACAGTCCACCAGATAAATATAAATAAGCGGTAATTTAATAGACATCGTCAGAAGGAGAGGATTGAGCCGATCGACGCATTTTTTGTAACCCCAGACCCAGGCACAAGGTTGCCGGGATGCATAGGAAGTGATCCATTTTCCCTAAAAAGAAATAAATATCAGTTGCAGAGTGGGCGACGAAGTATCTGGGCAGCGCTCCGATGTGACCCTGGAATTTTGCCGGATCTAAGGTGGTGGATATGCCATGATTGATGAACGTATTGATGTTCCAGACGGCAAAGAAGAGAAAGGATAGGCGAATCAGCCCCCACCCCTCTCCCTCACGGTGTCTCGTACGGAGCCAGATGTAGAACATAGCGACAAGGAATCCTATATGGGCGATCTGGTGGGCGTAGAGGCCTTCAGGGGCCCCATGGGTCTGTATGGCCAGTGCGGGATTGGCATCGCACAGCAGGGTGCATAGGATACCAAAGAGCCACGCCATTCGGGGCCGGGTGAATTGAATGTCGCTTTTTTCTGTGGTCAGCCCTTCATATCTCATGCCGGTAAAGTGCCCTTTCAGTTCAGGCCTTTTTGACGTTCACCTTTATATACTTGAGCAAGGGTGTCCCGCCCATGGGTTCTGTGGTGTTGGGGGGCATGATGCCGGGGACATTGCTGCCGCCGAACTGGGGGTATTTGGGGTCTGCTTCGATCCCTCTCAAGTGGCCGAATCCGCCCGCTGCGGCGACGACCCCCCGGCAGATATCCCAGGTGACCCGAAGGAAAACCGTCCTCTCCCCCCACGGGCTGTAGACGGTCACCCGATCACCATCCTCAAGCCCCCATTGGGACGCGTCCACAGGGTTCATCCACAGCGGATTTGTTCCCTGAAGCTTCATGAGAATCATGTTGTTGAAGGTGGAAGAGTGCTCATGCTCGAACAACCTGAAATTTCCGAATATAAAGGGGTATGCCTCGTCAGGGCTCAGTGAGGGATCCGGCGGTTTGTAATCCGGTAAGGGATCCAACTCCCTTTCCTCGGCAACCGGGTTTTTAAAGTTATACTTACCGGTTTTGGTCTTGCCCGAAGACCCGTAACCCCCGGGTGGATTCAGACTGCCCCACTCTCTGTACTTATAAAACTCGTGCGTATCCGTTATAATATATCCCTTTTCCTTGAGCTCCTCTAATGACCAGGGGGTGTCCCTTAACTGGTTATGCTGGGCCTCCTCGATATCTTCCCATGGAAAGTAGTGTTCCAGTCCCATCCGTTTTGCTAATTGCGTGAAAATCCACCAACTGGAGCGGGAATCATAGAGTGGGGGGACCACCGCCTGCCAATAACTGATGAAGGCGTCATAAAGCCAGTCCGCCTTGACCTGACTTTGCTCCAGATAGGTGGCATCGGGTAACACCACATCCGAGAGCATAGCCGTATTTCCCATGAAGGCATCTATGGAGACCGTGAAATCAAGACGTTCAAAGGCCTTTATCGTGGCCTCCTGGTTCCCCCAGGAAAGCACCGGGTCGCCAAAATAGTTGATGACCGCCTTGAGTTTTCCTTCCGCCACATCCCCTGGAAAATAAGCAGGCGCCCAACCCTGCCACATTCCCAAATGATTTAACTTCTCATTGGGAGCGTTAGGCGGTTTCTCCTGTCCTTCGCCCCACGCGCTGTTGAGTTTCCGCTTGAATGGTAGACTGGGGCCCCCCGGGGCGTCAAGGGTTCCCAGCAGACCGTTTAACGCCTGCACCGCCTGAGTGGCATGCATCCCGTTGGGGGTCTGGGCCACGCCGGACCAGCTCATAACCCCCTTATACTGCGTATGGGCCAGTTCTATGGCGATTCGCTCAATGGTTCGAGCGGGCACCAAGCTGATTTCCTCGGCCCACCGGGGTGTCCTGGGCACCCCGTCCTCCTTTCCCAGAAGCCGGTCCCTGAACGGTTCAAAACCATAGGTCCAATCCTTGACAAAGCTTTCATCGTATAGTTTGTTTTTTACAAGCACATAACAGATGGCCATGGCCACGGCCCCATCGGTTCCCGGCCTGATGGGAATCCATTCTGTTGCAGCGACCGCTGTTTCTGACCGCCGGGGGTCAAAAACAATAAGCTTCGCTCCCCGGCTCAGTGCGGCCCTCAGCATCGCCGTCTTGCGCTGGCCGTAGCTGGTGGCCAGATCGTTATTGCCGAAAAGAACAATGTATTCCGCATGTTGATAATGGATCCAGGGGCGTTTGTCATTGAGGTTGTGCTCGTTGGCCATTCGATTGGAGTTGTCGCACATGGGCCGGTGAGTCGTTTTATGGGCGCCATAATGATCAAAGAGGGCCTCATGGAGCCAGTTGTTCCAGTCGTTTCCCCGCATATATCCCACCGTATGCGGCTCCATCTCCAGGAGAAGGTCTGCCACCTTGGTCAGAGCCTCATCCCAGGACGCCTTGCGAAAGCGTCCATTTTCCTTGATCAGGGGGGTTTTCAGCCGGTAGGCACTGTAGATATGGCCGGTTGCCGCGGCCCCCTTGGGACAGAGACGTCCCCCGCCCTTGGGATCGCCTGGAAGCCCTTTCAGGGACACAATCACATTGTCCTTGACCTTTGCCGTCTGCCCACAGAGCGCACCGCAGATGTAGCAGTGAGTGGGGATTTCCCTCTGGGGTGTCTCCTCCTGAATCCCTTCGGCCAACGTCACATGGGCCTGATCGAGGTCTAATAAACCAATGAGGCCGGACAACCCCTTAAAGGCCTTTGTCAGGGCCTCATTTGGGGTCTTCTGGGCCTGGAGATCAAAGGCCAGCATACGCTCATTGAACAGAAAGCTCATGGTTAACTCCGCCATCCCCTGGTAAAAATCCGAAACAGCGCTGTTGGACAGGACTGCACAGAATTCGATCACCCACCCCATCAGATGGTCCCGTAAGAAATCCACCTGCTGTTTCTGAAAGTCCGGGGCCCGTTGTGGCTTCTTCTCTCCCTGGTTTATCAGGTAGGCCACAAATTCCAATTGGACAGCAATATGATCATCCAGATCCTTATAGGCACTCAATTTGTGGACCTCCCCCTTCCGGTAGGCACGGCGGACCGAAAAAATGGGTTCTCCCATGACCACCGGATCCCGGCTGATATAGACCGATTCATAGGGAAAAACCGGGTTTGCGCCGGCATTCAAGAAAATGTCCGCATATTCATAAGCGAGAGCCTTGTAGGCCGCCCCCGGCTTTTTGTCCTGAACATACGTACCCATTTTCCTGATTCCCGGCATCAGGTCTGCCAGGGGACACGTATCCAGGAATTCATGGAGGGAGTGCTGAAAGGGCTCCCCGGTCATTTTTTCGATCAGGACTTCTGGAATTTCGTCATGATACAAAAAAGCCAGAAAGCGATATATGCTTGCCCTTGCCTTAGCCAACGAATCTTCAGTCATTTTTCAACCTCTACTCAGATGCTGAGGGTCAAATGTGCATGATAAAGAGGGGGTTGGTGCCCCTTTCGCCATACATCCGCAGGACGTCCTAAACTGTACGCTGAGGATCTGTCACTCCAGGTGAATGGGACCCTTGCTCTTTTTCTTCTGGGTAGTCAACACCTTTTTGACCTTCTGCTCGAGCTCGTCAATATCGATCGGTTTGACCAGATATTCATGGGCGCCCAGGGTGAGGGATCGACGCGCCGTTTCCACCGTCGGATAACCGGTCAACATGATGGCCTTCATATCGGGGTTATCTTGTTTCAGCCTTGCCAGGACATCGACACCGGACATCTCTTTCAGTTTGATATCCAGTATGGCAAGATCCACATCCTCATGACCCGCGAAATCGATGGCATCCTGCTCCTCGGTAAAAGCCTTTACATCATGAGCTGATGAGAGGATTCTTTCAATGAGGTCACAGGCATCCCTTTCA
>Ga0315542_1000244_pt1 | contig 32850 bp, 30 predicted proteins | sample SalMarSW160120MG_FD_202541 | JGI IMG/M metagenome (GOLD analysis project Ga0315542, IMG submission 202541) | Salt marsh sediment microbial communities from the Plum Island Ecosystem LTER, Massachusetts, United States - Salt Marsh Sediment SW1601-20 ...
GCCGGAGGCTGCAGGTGGCCTAGCATCTGCTGCAGCAGGGCCAGACAGGCCTCGGCAGACCGTCCGTCCGGGAGTCCCAGCAGAGCGAGCAGGGGACAGCGCGTCAGGTCGTCGCGCGGGACAGGCGCCCCGGCACCGAGCGCGGCCGCCAGCGCTTCCTGATAGGCGAACCGCCTCTCTTCCGGCAGCAGCTCGTCAGGCACGTCCCCGGCATCCAGGCCCCGGAGCACATCCTCGGCGTGATCGGCAAAGGCCCCGAGGGCTCTCTCGCAGGCCTCACCGGCGGGAGCGGCGGGGGGATTGACCTCGAGGAATTCCAGCAGCTCCTGCCACGTGCGGAGCCAGTGCGTCAGCGACGCCTCCCCGCCGGCCTCGCTGGCCGCGGCCAGCAGCCGGGCTCCGACGACGGCACGCGGCAGGGAGGGTGGAACCCACCCGCCTTCCGTCGTCCGCGGAAAAGCGCGTAGATTGGTCAGCAGATCCCGCAGCCGACGGGTGAGGAATTGCCGTGTCTCCGCCATCCGTCCTCGCGGCCCCGATCGGGGAAGATCAATCCAGAGCGACCGCTCCCAGCTCCGCCAGATCGTAGATGCGGTTCTCCTCGGCCTCGTCCGAGGCCGATTCCTTGTCCAGGTCGACCGCATCGAACTCGGAGAGATCGTAGACCCGATCCTCGTGCTCCACCAACAACATATCCTCGGGAGGAGCCTGCGGCGGCGCGGGCGGCGGCGGCGCAGGTGGCGGCGGCGCAGGTGGCGGAGTGGCGGCGATGGGTGGAACCTGCGGCTCCATCAGGGGCGGAGCGCCCTCCAGGCCGGGCGCCCGGTGGCGCACGGGCTCGGCGGCCAGGAAACCGGGCTCCTCGGCCGGAACCACGAACGGCGAGTCGGACCGGATCGGACTGGCGGGGGTCACATCGGCCCGGGCAAAGGGCTCGAAGCGCTCCACGGCCAGGCCATCCGCCGGCGCACTCTCCGTGCAGGACGCGGCGTCGAAGCGACCGCCCGTCAGCTGGGCGCATTCGCGGCCCAGCTTGTTCAGATTCTCGGTCTGGCTGTTGAACTCGGGCGACATCTCGCTGAGGGCGGACGCCACCACGCGCAGGGTCTCGGCCAGATCGGTGAGGCCGGAGTTCATGCTCTGCCAGGCCTGCTGAGCCTGGGGGTCCGGCTTGATGGTGTTCTTGACGCCGTCCAGCTTTTGGCGCATCGAGCCCAGAACGTTGGCGGCCTTCTCCTGATTGACGAAGAGGGCCTCGAGCCGCGTGGCTGCGGCGCGGAACTCCGTGACGATGGATTGCAGCTCCTGCGTCAGCCCCAGCAGATCCTGGCCCTGGGGGCCCAGCGCCGCCACGCCCGTGGCCGCCTTGATGGCGAGATTGCCGCCCTTGCTCACCAGGTCCTTGATGTTCTCGGCGATGCTGCCGATGGTCTCGCTGGTGTCTGCCGCTGGCAGGATGGAGAATTCCTCGCGGACGGCTGCCAGGGTACCCTTGAGGCTGGCGATGTCCTGGCGCTCGCGCGCCAGGTGGCGCACGTCCTGGTTCAGCTGCTTCAGGCCTGGTGCCAGCTTCTCCATCGCGGCCAGCTGCACGTGGAAGCGATCGAGGGCCGCGCTGTTCCACTTCGCACAATCCTGCAGCCCGCCGCAGAGGCGGGCGCCCCCCTCGGACAGCCTCCCCCCCAGGCTGGTCACTTCGCGGCCCACCTGCTGCCGGGCGTCCCACAGGCGCAGGATCTCGTCGGCCAGGCGGCTCACCCCCTGATGATCGTAGCGACCGGCCAGATCACCCCGGCTGCCCTCGGTCAGGCTCTTCTCCAGCCGGAAGACCTCCCCCTCCAGGCCGATGAACCCGGCCAGCTTCTGATCCTTGCGCTCGGCGGTCTGGAGGAGTTCGCCCAGGAAGCGGCCGAGCAGCGGATTCTCGAGCAGGACCGGATCCGCCCAGGTGTCCCGGTCGTTGGGATCGAGGCTCCCCACCTTGTGCAGCAGCTCCTCGGCGACCTCGTAGCGCTTCCGTCCGCGAGCCACCGCGCCCCCCACGAGAGTGGCGCCCAGCAGCGCCAGCAGGAGGGCGCCGGCGAGCATGGCTGCCGGCCACTGCAACTCGGTCAGGTCCCTCTGCAGGAACTGCGGCACGTCCAGTACGGTGCCGCCCATGAGGGTCAGCACGGCATAGGCCGTCGCCAGCACGGCTGCCAGGGAGGAGATGAAGGACAGCAGGCCGAGAGAGGCCGGGTGGGACCCGCCACTGCGGCGGCGCGGTGCGACGGGCACGGGAGCGACCTCCGGGTCCGTCTCTTCCACGGCTTCCGGCGCCGGCTCCGCATCGCCTTCCCAGCCGGGCGCCAGGGTCTCGCCGGACTCGCCGCCCGCATCGTCCAGGGAGTCGGCGCTCTGCATCTTGCCCGCTGCAGGATCGAGGGGCGAGACTTCCATGCCCTCCCCCTCTCCCAAGGACTCCACGGTCAGTCCTTCATCCTGGCCGTCGGCCACGAATTCTTCCCGGTCGCTCATCCCGGAATCCTTTCGCTCGGCTCGTGCCCACCCGCCGGTGAAGCAGGATATGTCGCCCGTGCGACCGCAGGGCGGCCGCCGCCACGTGGCGGCCTGATCTCCCTGTGCTCTTCGGCCGCGCCCTGGGAAATTGAAGCCTTTTTCCGGGCCGGGACTGGCCGCCGCTGATCCCTTTCCGGCCACCCCTTCGGCCACCCTCCTCTTGCCGAAGACCCCGCCGCCGTGGACCAGGCCGCAGAGGCAGCGAATGGAGGCGGGCGCGGGGATGGGCACGTCCCCTGCACCGATCGGGCCGTCGCCCCGCCGATGCCACGTCCGGGAGGTCACCTGTTGAAGACCGCGCTGCGCGGCAGCTCATGGCCATCTTGCCGGCTGCTCTTCCCGTCCTGGTCCGGAACCCGGCCTCTCGGGTACTTCATGCTCGAGAACCTGCTGGAGGCGCGGGCCGATTCCCCCTTCCCCACCAACAGCCACCGGCCGGACGAGGACGTGAACGTCTACCTGGCGCACCTGCTCGCCACCAGGCTCGCGCCCCTGGACATGGAGGGTGTGCAGGCGGGGGCGGATCCGCTGCTGCTGCGGCCGGAGAAGGTGGACGGGGGCCGCCGTGGTCTGGCCGAACACTACCGCGTCAACGGCGATCATCGCCTGCTGGCCCTGGGCCTGTTCGACCGAGGCGATCTGCGCCGCCGGAGACCCCGCTGGGGCCGGCGCGCCGAGGAAAGCCGCCGTCAGGATCGCGAAGACGGCGTCGCGTGCTACCGCTGCGCCCATGCGCTGCTGGCGCGGGGCCGCCCGGCGAATCCCGCGCTGCTCGCCGTTCTCGACAAGCTGGGAGATGGCTTCGCGGAGTACGTGGAGGTTCTGCAGCACCTGGCCCGCTGGCGGTTTGGACTGGGTGCCCGCCTCAGCGCCATCGATCTGCAGCGGCTGCTGGCGAGCCCGCGCCCCGCAGGGCCCGACGCCACCCCGTGATCAGTGCCCGCCCTGGATGAAGGCGAGGATCTCGGCGTGCAGGTCCTTCTCGCCGTGGGTGGCCAGCAGATCGTGTCCACCGCTGGGAAAGGCCCGAAACCGCGAGGCCCCGTGCCGCACTCGCTTCTGCAGGACGCGCAGCGAGATGGGCGAGATGTGCTCGTCGTCGTCGCATTGGGCGGCGTAGACCGGGAGCCGCAGCCGGGAGATTTGCGAGCGGGCGCTTTCCATGGCCTCCAGCTCCTCGGGTCTCCAGCCCAGGCGGGGCCGGAGCCCGGGCAGCCGGTGCACCTTCAGACGCAGCAGCAAGCGCTCCACGATGTTCACCCGCGGGATCAGCGCCGGCGCCAGCAGGATCAGGCTGGTGACCGCCTCCTGGCGCGCCAGGTGAATGGCCAGGGCGGCCCCCAGACCATATCCGACCAGGTGCACCTGACGGTGGAGACGGCGCAGGAAACGGTAGCGGAGCTTGATCTCCTGCAGGCTGGCTCGCCACATGATCCGGGAAGGCCCCTCCCCCGCCAGCCCGTAACCCGGCAGGAGGAGCAGGTAGACGGTCAACCCGTTGGCGTGCAGGTACTCCGCCAGGGGCCGCAGGTCGGCGGGCGTGCTGCTGACGCCGTGCACCAGCAGACAGGCCGATCGGGAATTCTCCTGGATGCCGATGAAGGAGCGATTCTCCGGGGGCACACCGCGATGCTCCTCCAGGGCGGCCTGCAGGCGCGCGTGCGTGCGCAGGCGGATGACCCGGGCGCGAGGGGTGTCCGGCAACGTTCGCTCGGACCGCTCCAGGTCCCAGGCGGTGAGGGCGAGGATCTCCGTGGCGACCGCCAGGCGGTCCGGAGCACCCTTGCTGCCGTTGCCGCTCCCCAACATGACGCTCCCCGGTCCCGGGACCTCGCTGCACGTCGTCCGGTCAGCCGGACTCCTCCTCATCCAGCGCAGCAGGGCGCTCGGCGATGATGTCGGGCCAGTCCTCCTGGTCCAGCCGCGCCAGGATGCCGTGATCGGCGTACTTGCCGCTCAGCACGAAGGCCGTCACCATGCCCAGACGCTTGGCCGTCACCAGATCGGCGACGGGATCGTCCGCAATGAATAGGGCCTCGGCCGCCGTGGCGTCAATCCTTTCGAGAGCCGCGCGGTAGATCCGCTCGGAGGGCTTGCCCATGCAGACGGCCTGCCCGGTCCGCGTCAGGCCCTCGAGCGCTGCGCTCCAGACTCCCGGCCCGAGTCGCCGCTCCCCCTGCTCGTCCAGCCAGAAGAGGTTGCGGTGCAGGGCCACCAGCTCGGCCCCGTGATCCAGCAGGGCCGGCAACGCCCGCTCGAGATCGGCGACGGCCAGCTCGGGATTGACCCCCAGCACCACGACGTCGCACGCCCCGCCCGCGACCAGCGTGAAGCCACGCTCCTGCCAGTAGGCAGCCAGACGCGGATGCCCGAGCCAGAGCACGCGTCGCTTCCCCCAGCGGGCCAGCAGATCCAGACCCAGGTTCAGGGCGCTCACCAGCTGCTCGGGGCGGACGTCGAAGCCGGCCGCCGCCAGGACAGCCACCTGCTCCTCAGGCCGGTGGGTGGTGTTGTTGCTCACCAGGCAGGCGCGGATCCCCCGCCGGGCCAGACCGTTGAACCAGGCCACGGAGCCCTCGATGGGCTGATAGCGCTTGTCCCGGACCAGCACGCCCTCGACGTCGATCAGGTAACAGGTGCGCTGGAATCGCTGCTTCATGCCGGTTCTCCCCCGATGATCGCCTGGAAGAGGTCGTCGAAGCGCGGGGCCACACGCTCCCAACAAAACTCGTCGCAGTCAAGCGGCAAGGAACAGACGTGTCCGCCGGCGCTGCCGGCCAGCAGCTGCCGCAGGATGTTCACCAGACCCGCCTGGCCCGCGTAGAGATGACGCCCCCGGCAACGACGCCCGTAGAGGGATGGGTAAACCTGCTCGCGGGGCAGCACCGCGTAGGCTCCCGCCTGCACGGCCTCGGCCACGGCGATGCCGAAGTACTCCTGGGCCGCGCAGCTGACGACGACGTCCGCCCGGGCCAGCCAGCTCTCGTAGGCGGCCCGGTCGGGTTCGTGACCGAAGGCGAGGCAGCGGGGGCCCAGCCTCTCACACAAGGGTGCAAAGACCGCCTCGTGTCCCCGCGGCTCCCCCAGCAGGGCCACCCGGAAGGACAGTCCTTCCTCCGCCAGGCGCAGCAGGGCCCCGGCGAACCAGGCGGGCCGCTTGTCGAATTCCCAGCGGTGGTTCCAGAGGATCAGGGGTGCCACCCCGTCCCGCGGCCAGGGCGGGCCGGCCTCCGGATGACAGGGACCGCCCAGGAAGGGCGCGAAGCTGCCCGCCGCATGCGGGCGGCTCTCCAGCCCCACCGGCAGGACCAGGCTCTTGGCCCCCAGCCGTTCCCGCACCCCCCGGGGTACCGCCTCCGGCATCCGGGCCAGGTAGTCGGGCAGGGACGCGAGGAAGAGATCGCGATGGTAGGCGGAGTTGAAGGCCACGCTGTCCGCGGCCAGGGCGCTCACGATGTTCGTGAAGCCGAAGTGGAAGTCGAACTCCTCGTCGGGGGAAAGCGGGTAGGTGAGCTGGTTCTCGTGCAGGTAGAGCAGGCAGGGCACGCGATTCCAGGGCGGGACCAGCAGCCCGCGCAGGTCGGCCAGGTTCAGGAAGTCGGTGGCCAGCAGCAGGTCGCAGGGCGGACCGGGACGCCGATTGATGAGATCGGCGAAGTGGACCGCGGCCCCCCGCATGCGCCATTTCCAGAAGCGAGGCGGCAGGGTCAGGGCCTCGAGGTCGTGCCGCGAATGGCGCTGCAGTCCCTCGCGGAAGGCCCGGTGGGAGCCGCCGTCGTAGGGTTCCACGAACAGGATCCGCAGCCGAGGCAAGGGTCGCAACTCCCTGTCGGAGGGGGAGAAAGGACCGTCCACCGCCCGGCGGCCGGCGAGGGAAGCCGTTGATCGCGGCTCCAAACTCCTCTATATTTGTGCAGGATACACTGCCCTTCCCACCACATGCCACCTGGTTTCAGGCTCCGTGCCTCTGGGTCCAGCGAGAGGAAGTCACCATGAGGAAGCTTGCGACAGCCATACTGGCACTGTCCATCCTGGGCGGGGCCGCAGTCGCCGCCGCCTACGAGAACAGCTCGGTGGTCGGGCAGGTGCCGGACCGGGTCGTCCTCGTCTTCAAGGAGGGCGTCTTTCCCCAAGTCAGCAAGGCGGGTGGTCGCGTCGATGTCGACATCCCCTCGCTGAACGCCCTCTCGGCGCAGTTCGAGGTCCGCGACATGTCGCGTCTCTACCCGGAATACGGCGCTCCCGCCAAGGCGGGACTGCCCGACCTGCGCCTGCACTGGGCCGTGGACTTCGCGGCCAAGTACGATCTGGAGACCGTGCGCCGGGCCTACGCCGCGCTCCCGGAGGTGGCCCAGGCCTGGGCCGTGGACATCTGCCGGCAGCAGGCCCTGCCGAACGATCCGGCCATGAACGGCAACCAGTGGTACCTGCGGAACACGACCCTCGGCCAGTTCGACGTGCGCGCCCTGGGCGGCTGGGCCGAGACCGTGGGCGACACGAACCGCATCATCGCCATCGTGGACTCGGGCGTGGACTGGCATCATCCCGACCTGGGCGGCACGGGCCCCGACTACGTCCGTGGCAACATCTGGACGAACTGGACCGAATACTACGGAACGCCCGGCGTGGACGACGACGGCAACGGCAAGGTGGACGACATCCGCGGCTGGGACTTCGTGAACGTTCCGGGGCAGGGCTACCCGGACGAGGACGACGCCACCCCGGACAACGACCCCAGCGATTATGAGAGCCACGGCACCGCCTGTGCCGGCATCGCCTCGGCCATCACCAACAACGCTCTCGGCATCGCCGGCGCCGCCCACAACTGCAAGATCATGGCGGTACGCGTCGGCTGGCTGCCCAACGGCGAGGACATCGGCGTCGTGCGCATGGACTTCGCCTCGCAGGGCATGCTCTACGCCGCCGCGAGCGGGGCCAGGATCATCAACTGCAGCTGGGGCTCGACCAGCTACCTGCAGACCGCCGTCACCCAGTGTGCGAGCGTGGGCTGCATCATCGTCACCTCCGCCGGCAACGACAACGACGAGGTGGCCGACTACCTGAGTACGAACTCCCAGGTGCTTTCCGTGGCCGCCACGGAGAAGAACGACCTGAAAGCCAGCTTCTCCAGCTACGGCACCTGGGTCGAGCTGAGCGCTCCCGGCGTGGACATGTACACGACCTGGTACAACCACGAGGACGGCACCCACACCTACCTCAGCACCCAGGGAACCTCCTTCAGCTCGCCGCTGACCTGCGGCTGCGCCGCTCTCATCTGGTCGGCCCATCCCAGCTGGAACCGGCTCGAGATCATGGCCCGGCTCCTGAACACCTGCGACGACATCGACGCCTTGAACCCGACCTACGCCGGCAAGCTCGGCGCGGGCCGCGTCAACCTCCTGCGGGCGCTCGGCGACAGCTTCCAGGAAGTGCCCGCCGAGTTCCCCACCCTGCTCGACGCCATGAACGAGGCCGCCGCGGAGGACACGGTGGCCATCAAGTCCAGCATGTCCCTGACCGGGCCGGTGACCGCGATCGCGCGGGATCTGTACATCCTGGGCGGCTACAGCGAGGACTATGGCAGCCGGGATCCGCTGGGAAGTCCCACGATCATCACCGGCAGCGTCTCGGGACCCGCCCTGCAGTTCCAGGGCGGGACCGGCAGCGGAACGGTGATCGACGGCTTCCGCTGCACCGGCGGCGGCGGCGTCATCTTCTCCAACCTGCCCTACAACGCGCGCTACGGCGGGGGGATCATCTGCAACCAGACCTCTCCGACCCTGCGCCACCTCGACGTGACGGGCAACAGCGTCGGCTCCAGCAGTCAGCTGGGTTGCGGCGGCGGGATCTACCTCTACAACTCGCAGGCCACGCTCGAGAGCTGCACCGTACACGGGAACACCGGGATCTACGGCGCCGGGATCTTCGTCTACCGCGGCTCGCCGCACCTTACGAACTGCCAGATCTACGACAACATCAGCATCACCAGCAACCTCTCCTACGCCCCCGATGGCGGTGGGCTGCACGTTCTGGACGCGGAGGCGACCCTGACCGGGTGTCGGGTATCCGGGCACGCGTCGCTGAACCGGGGCGGCGGCATCTACGCGGCCAACTACGGCGCCACGACGACGCTGCACATGGCGCACAACGACGTGCACGACAACACGGCCAAGTCCGCCGGCGCCGGACTCTACATGGCGGGCACCCTGATCGAGATGGTGGGCGACTGGATCCATGACAACAACAAGACCGTCGACGCCGCCTTCATGGACGGCGGCGGCTTCAAGTTCGAGGGGACCTCGGCCACGCTGGACAGCCTGATCGTCCAGAACAACACCTCCCACCTCGGCGCGGGCGGCACCCTGACAGGGCCGAGCGCCACCGTCTCCCATTCGCTGTTCACGGGGAATCACGCGCTGATCTTCGGCAGCAGCCTCTACCTGGGCACCACGCCGAGCGGGATCATCGATGCCAACACCTTCGCGGACAACGGCGATCCGGCGAGCGGTTCGGGCGGCCTCTACATCTCCGCGGCCGCCCCGACCATCAGCAACAACATCGTCGCCTTCAACCAGGGAACGGCCACTTTCGGCAACGGCTTCCATGTCGCGACCGGCACGCCGACCTTCATCTGCAACGACGTCTACGGCAATGACAACCAGAACTACGGCGGCGTGACGGACCAGACCGGCAGCAACGGAAACATCTCGGCGGATCCCGAGTTCTGCTCGCGACCGAACGGCGACTACGCGATCAGCACGGACTCGCCTTGCGCCCCCGACAACAGCGGGGGCTGCAACCTGATCGGGGCCTTCGCGGCGCAGGTCTGCCTGACGGCCGTTCCCGGCGAGAACCCGGAAGTGCCGCTGGTCTTCCATGTCGAGCAGAACTACCCGAACCCGTTCAACCCGGCGACGAAGATCGTCTTCAGCTTGCCGCAGACGGCCTTCACAAGCCTGCAGATCTACGACCTGGCCGGGCGCCGGGTCAGAACCCTCCTGGCGGAGCCGCTGCCCGCCGCGCGCTACGAGATCACCTGGGACGGACGTGACGGCGCCGGGCACCAGGTCGCGGCAGGCATCTACTTCTATCAGGTGCGCAGCGGCGGGCACGAGTTCACGGGGCGCATGGCGCTCGTCAAGTGATCGCCGCGGGACGGGCGGCGTCCCGCCCCGCACCGGGCCCTGATGAGGCGGTACGCGGCCGTGCCGCCTCGTCTGGCCTGGGTGCGCGGCGCGGATCACCAGCGGAAGGGAGGGCGGCATGTCCCCGCAGCCGAGCCGCGAGCTCGCGACCTTTGCGAATCCTCATCCGGACCGGGATTACGAGGTCGAGTTCGACTGTCCCGAATTCACCTGCCTCTGCCCGCTGACGGGGCAGCCGGATTTCGCTCGCTTCCACATCACCTACGTGCCGCACCAGCTCTGCGTGGAGTTGAAATCCCTCAAGCTCTACCTCTGGTCCTACCGGGACGAGGGCGCCTTTCACGAGGATATCACCAACCGCATCCTGAATGATCTAGTGGCGGCCACCCAGCCGCGCTTCCTGGAGATCCGCGGCGAGTGGTTCGTCCGCGGCGGCATCACCACGACGGTCACCTGCACCTACGTCTCCGCTGCCTGGGAGAACGAGAGCGAGGACTGAGCCCGGCGGTCCCGCCGGCCCCCGCAGCGGGATCAATGCAGGACGAAGGGCAGCCTGCGCTCGCAGTGGGGACAGGCCCCGTCGGCGGTGAGGTGACTGCGCGTGCGATAGCCGCTGCGCTCGACGACGCGGGCGCCGCAGCCGGGGCAGTGGGTGTCCGACTCCCCCTCCAGCATCACGTTCCCCACGTAGACGTACGGCAGGCGCCGCCGGGCGAGCCGCGCCGCGCGGAGCAGCGTCTGTGGCGGCGTGGCGGGCGCACGGAACTTGTAGGCCGGGCAGTAGGCCGACAGGTGGAGCGGGATCTCGGGATCGAGATCGGCCACGAAGTCGACCAGGCGGGAGATCTGCTCGTCCGCATCGTTGTAGCCGGGAATCACCAGGTTGGTGATCTCCAGGTGGGTATCGCTCGCCTGGATGATGCGAATCGCCTCGAGGACCGGCTGCAGACGCGCCTTGCAGATCTTGAGGTAGAAATCCTCGTCCATGGACTTCAAGTCGATGTTGGCGGCATCGATCAGGGGCAGCAGCTCGCGCAGCGGCGCCGCATTGAGAAAGCCGTTGCTGACGATGACGTTCTTGAGCCCCGCCGCCCGGGCCAGCCGCGCGGTGTCGCGCACGAACTCGTACCAGACCAGCGGCTCGCTGTAGGTGTAGGCGATGCCGAGGGAGCCGTCACGGCCGGCATCGGCCACCACGGCCGCGGGCGTGACGTCCTGCGCCGCGCCCCGGTACTCCTGGCTGATGCTCCAGTTCTGGCAGAACTGGCAGTGCAGGTTGCAGCCGCGGGCGGCGATCGACAGGATCGGCTCACCGGGATGGAAGTGATAGAGAGGCTTCTTCTCGATGGGATCCACCGCGGCAGAGACCAGCTTCCCGTAGGCCTTGGGCACCATGCGGCCGCCCACGTTGCCCCGGCTCCCGCAGGGCCCGTCCCGACCCTCGCGCAGCCGGCAGCCGATGGGACAGAGCTCGCAGCGCACGGCCCCGTCGGCCTCGGGCTTCCAGTAAACCGCCTCGACGGCGCTCATCGTCGCTCCTCCTGCTCCAGCCTCGCCAGCGCCCAGCCGGCCACGGCCCGCACCTCCGCATCGGGATCGTCCATGGCCAGGCGGTGCAGCTCCCTGACAAGCTCGCGCCGGCCCGTATTCGCCGCCACCACCAGCGCGTTCCGGCGCATCCCCTCCGGATGGGCCCTCCAGAGCGGCGTGCGGCGGAAGCGGCGGCGAAAGACGTCCGACGGAACGCCCAACAGCTCCTGCAGCCCGATCTCCCCGTGCTCCGGCAGCGTCCTGTACACCGCGCGCGGAGGCGCGCTCCCGCCGGCGCGCCGGGCCGCCCGCTGGTTCCAGGGACAGACCGCCTGGCAAACATCGCAGCCGAAGAGACGCCCACCCTGCTCCCCGCGGCGCCCCGCGGGAGCCCGCCCTTGCCACTCGATGCTCCAGGTGGCGATACAGAGCCCGGCGTCCAGCTCGAAAGGTCCGCGAAGGGCCCCGGTGGGGCAGGCGTCCAGGCAACGCGTGCAGCGACCGCAGCGGCTGGCCGGCGCGGGCGACGGCGGCCGCGGGCGCTCCCCTCCGACGGCGGCGAAGAGCGGCGCCGGCGTGCCGGGCAGCATCAGATCGGCGACGACGAGGTTCGTGGGCGCCACGGCCAGGAAGAAGCCGCTGCCGAACCTCTCGTGGATCAGGCAGGTGTTCTTGCCCCAGAAGCCGAGGCCGGCCAGCCATGCCAGCTCCCGCTCCAGGTACGGCCCCGTGTCCACGGCGGGCCGGGCGCGCAGGCCGGGGAACACCGCCTTCAGCGCGCCCAGCACGCTCCGCACGTCCTCCAGCAGCACGTCGTGGTAATCCAGACCACGGGCGTAGCGGGCCACGCCGTCCGTCCAGGGACGGCCGCGCGCCGCCCCGTCCTGCGGGGAGGGATCGTCCCCGGGCCAGCCATCGGTGTAGCGCTGGGCGAAGACTAGGAGGGTACGCGCCCAGGGTGTGTGACGGGAGGGGTCGCATCTCTCGGCGGGATCGCGGGCCAGATACGCCAGCCCTGCGTGGCGTCCCGTTGCGAGCCAGGTCCGAAAGACCCCGGCATGCGGGAGCTCGATCGGCAGCGGCAGAGCGCCGGCCAGGTCGATACGGCGGTCAGGACAGGCTGCCGCCAGCAACGCGGCCAGGTGGGAAGCGGTGGTGGTCGGCCCGGCCGCGGCCGGCCGGTCGCCGGGCCCGTTCCGGGCATTCGTCAAGACTCTCTCCTTCCGGGCGGGAGCATGATGCGGGGTCGACCGGAGCCGGGTGCTCGTCAGAGGCGCGGCAAGCGGGCCACGGCCTCGCCGTAGCCCGCCAGGAGCCTGGCCACGACCTCGGCCACCGTCGGCACGTCGTCGATCAGACCCGAGACCTGACCGATTTCCAGCTCGCCCTCCTCCAGATCGCCCTCCAGCATGCCGCGCCGGGCCCGTCCCTGGCCCAGCAGCTCCGCCAGCTCCTCGCGCGAGGCGCCGCGGGACTGCAGCTCCATCACCTTCGCGCGGAAGGAGTTGCGCAGCAACCGCACCGGGACGAGCGGTTTGAGCACGAGGTGGGTGTCGCCGGCCCCCGCCTCGACGACGGCCTGCTTGAAAGACGCATGGCCGGAGGATTCCTGCGTGATCGCGAAGCGGGAACCGATCTGGACCCCCTCGGCTCCCAGGGCCAGGGCGGCGGCCAGCTGGGCACCGGTGGCGATGCCGCCGGCGGCGATGACGGGGATGCCCACCGCAGCCACGCACTCGGGCACCAGCACCATGGTGGTGATCTCCTCGCGGCCGTTGTGGCCGCCCGCCTCGAAGCCCTCGCAGACCACTGCATCGCAGCCGGCCTCCTCGCACTTGCGCGCCAGGTCCGGATGTGCCACCACGTGGACGCTGAGACGACCCGCCTGCCTCAGCCGGGGGGTGATGCGCCGGGGCGAGCCGGCCGAGGTGAAGACGATGCGGATCTCCTCCTCCAGGGCGATCTCCAGGCATTCCTGGATGTGCGGGTAGATCAGCGGCAGGTTCACGCCGAAGGGCCGATCGGTCAGCCTCCGCGCCTTGTGGATCTGTTCCCGGAAGAGATCCGGGCGCATGGAGCCGGCGCCGATCAGGCCCAGGCAACCCGCGTTGGCCGCGGCGGCGGCCAGCCTGGCTCCGCTGTTGTAGACCATCCCCGCCTGGACGATGGGGTGCTCGATGCCGAACAGCGCACAGACGCGGTTGCCGGGCCAGCGATCGGACATGCTACGCCTCCGGATCGGACAGGATCGTCGCGCTCTCGCCTGGGGATACTACAGATCCGGGCGCCGGCCCACAAGGAGAGCCGCCCCGGACCCTTCGATCGGCCCGGCCGGCGTGTGGCGGATCCCTCGATTCCCCATTGATTGGAGGGTGAAGCCCGGGCCCACGGTGAAGACCGTGCTGGATCCGGGTGGCTTCATCTGGATATCAGCCGGCCCCCGCCGCTCGCGGTGCGAGGGCGGTTTGTCAGCCCAAGGGAGGGGATCATGAGAATCGTCATCAACACACCCACCGGCCACATCGGGCGGGCCCTGACCGCGAACCTGCTGGGGACCGCTCACGAGCTCGTCCTGCTGGCCCGCGATCCCGGAAAGATCAAGTCCTTCGCCGACCGCGGCGCGAAGATCAAGCAGGGAGACCTGGAGGACGCCTCCTTCGTGCGCGAGGCCACCCAGGGCGCCGACGCGCTCTTCTGGCTCACACCTCCGAACTTCAGCACGAACGATCCGCTGGCCTTCCAGCGCCGGCTCGGCGAGAACGCCGCGGCCGCCGTGCAGGCCAACAGGATCCCCCGCGTGGTCCAGCTCTCGAGCGTGGGGGCCCACCAGGGCGAAAGGGGCCTGGGACCCATCAGCGGGCTGTGCACCGTGGAGAACCTGCTCGACGACACCTCCGCCCACGTGACCCACCTGCGCCCGTCCTTCTTCATGGAGAATTACCTCCACTCCGTGCCGACGGTCGCCCATGACGGTCGCATCTACATGCCGCTGCCGGGAAACCTGCGCCTCCCGATGATCGCCACGCGGGACATCGCGGAGGTCGCCGCCGAGCGGCTGCAGGACGGGAAGTGGACCGGCCGTTCGGTCCTGGAGCTGGTGGGGCCCGACCAGCTGTCCGGCGACGAGGTGGCGCAGCGGCTCGGCGAGGCTCTGGAGCGCCAGGTCGCGTACATGCAGGTGTCCGATCAGCAGGCCAAGGAGGGCATGACCTCCATGGGAATGAACCCGGCCGTGGCCGATCTGATGCTCGAGATGTACGAGGCCACGCGGAAGGGCAAGGTGGCTCCGGAAGGCAAGCCGCGGAGGACGCCGACCACCTTCGCGCGCTTCGCCAGGGACGTTTACCGGCCGGCCTTCCGGCAGGCCGCCGCGGCCAGCGCCTAGCTCGCGCGCGGACGGGCGCCGCCCCGCGCGGCGCTCGTCCGCAGCCGGCTCTCAGAGCCCCAGCTCGTCGGCGATGCCGACCAGGGCGCCCAGCACGAGCTGGATGACCTCGTCCAGCTCCAGGCCCAGCTCCACGGCTCCCTCCCGGATCTCCTCGCGGTTGACCTTGGCGGCGAAGTCCTTCTTCTTGAGCTTCTTCCGCACCGACTTCACCTGGACCGAGGCGATCTTGCGGTCCGGCTGCACCATGGCGCAGGCCATGCAGAAGCCGCAGAGCTCGTCCACGGCGAAGAGCCAGCGGGCGCATTCGCTCTCCCGCGGCACGCCGGTGTAGGAGGCGTGGGAGAGCACCGCGCGCACGAAGTCCTCCGGATAGCCCCGCGAGCGCAGGATCTCGGCCCCCCGGGTGGGATGATCGGGGGCCTGGGGATACTGCTCGTAGTCGAAGTCGTGGATCAGTCCGACGGCGCCCCAGTAGTCCGGATCGTTGCCGGTCCGCGCGGCGGCGGCGCGCATGGCGGCCTCCACGGCATAGGCGTGCCGCCGCAAGGCGTCGCCGCGGGTGTGCTCGTGCAACAGGGCGAGGACGTTGTCCCGCCGGTAGAGATCGTTCATGATGCGTCCTTTCGTACCGCGCTCCCCGGATCAGAACTGCAGGTCCGCCTCGTGCTCGCGCAGCCAGGCCATCCGTTCCGCGTGATCGGGACAGGCCAGCTTCAGCAACCGGTAGAACCGACGGCCGTGGTTCAGATGCCGCAGATGACAGAGCTCGTGAGCCACCACGGCATCGATGACCTCCGGCGGCGCCATCACCAGGCGGAAGCAGAAAGAGAGCGTGCCGCGCGCGGAGCAGCTCCCCCAGCGGCTGGTGCGCTCCCCGACCATGACGCCGGCCGGTGAAAGGCCGATGCGCGCGCCCAGTTCCGCGATCCGCGCGTCCAGGTGACGCCGTGCCGCCCTGCGGAGCCAGCGCTCCAGGACCGGCCGGGGATCGAAGACGTCGGACGGAGCCAGGCGCGCCTCCAGCCGGTCGCCATCCAGCCACAGCCGGCTGCGCTGCCGCCCCTCCTCCAGGGGCAGAACGTGCAGCCGCCGGGGCCGTCCCAGAAAGAGCAGCTCGCTGCCTCCGGCGTAGAACCGGCGGAGCGGTCCGTCGCGGACCCCGTGTTTCTCGAGCTGGCCCGCGATCCAGCCGGCGTGCTCGACCAGCAGGGCCTGCACCTCGCGCAAGGGCGTGCGCGGCGGAACGACCACCACCAGCCCGTCGTGGGGATCCACCCGCAGGATCAGGTGGCGAGCCCGCCGGTTCCGGAGGATCCGGTAGCGGGCCGGCCGTCCGCCGATGACGGCGGTCCGGATACGTCCATCCATGGTGTCCGTCCATTTCCTTGAACGCCGGTCCACCCGGCCGTTCCCGCGAGAGCATAGCCGTTCGCGCCGCGCCGGGGAAGATCCGGATGTCACGCCCGAATGGGCCGGGCAATGGCCTGGGCCCGACATATACTGCTGGCGCTCAGCCACGGGGGATGTCGCATCTGGAGCTTGCAGCAGGTCGGCAAGGAGACATGGGCAGCGACCGCGAAACCATCAAGCATGCCTTCATCTACAGCTCGGTGGCCATTCTGAGCAAGATGATCGGCTTCATCCACGAGCAGCCGGTGGGGCCGCTCGTGAACCGCGGCCGGTCGCTGACCACCGGAATTGAGGCTTGACCCGCGGAATCCGCGGCCGATGATAGATCCGAGGAGCGGACAGCCAAGATTGCCATGCATTCGTTTTCGAGCATCTCGCCCGCCCGAGACGTCCGGCAAGGGTCCTGGAGACATCCAGGGCCGGGACCTGTGACATGAGGTGCGATGATGGTGGAAAGGCGCACACACCAGCGGCGGTCACTTTTCTATTCCCTCAAGGTCTACAACGCGGACACCCTGGATCAGGTCGGCAGGCTGGTGGACTTCACCCAGGAAGGACTGCTGCTGCACAGCACGGAGCCCGTCGAACTCCAGCAGCTCATCACGCTGCGCATCCCCTTCCCCAGCGAGAGCGGCAAGAGCCAGCCGCTGGATCTGGAGGCGCGCTGCGTCTGGTCCAGGAAGGATCACGGGGCGGGGCTCTTCGCGGCGGGTTTCCGGTTCATCAACCCGACGCCCGACGAGCGCAAGATCATCCAGTACGTCATCGACAACCACTCGCGACAGCAGACCTGAGCGGCTAGACTCCCGTGCGGTAGTTCGGGGCTTCCTGGGTGATCTGAACGTCGTGAGGATGGCTCTCCCGGACGCCGGCGCCGGTGACCCGCACGAACGTGGTCTCCGTCTGGAACTGGGCGATGGTCCGACAGCCGCTGTAGCCCATCCCGCTGCGCAGCCCTCCCACCAGCTGGTAGAGCACGTCGTGAACGGTCCCCTTGTAGGGCACGCGACCCTCGATGCCCTCCGGGACGAGCTTCTCCACCTCGTCCACGTCGCCCTGGAAGTAACGATCCTTGCCCCCGCGCTGCATGGCGCCGATGGAGCCCATGCCCCGGTAGGTCTTGTAGACGCGACCCTCGAAGAGGACCTTGTCCCCCGGGGATTCTTCGGTGCCCGCCAGCAGGGATCCGGCCATGACGGCGTCGGCCCCGGCGGCGATGGCCTTGGCCACGTCGCCGGAGTAGCGGATGCCGCCGTCGGCCACCACCGGCACTCCCCGTGGCCTGGCCACCGCGGCGGCTTCCGTGATGGCCGTGATCTGTGGCACACCGACCCCGGCCACCACGCGGGTGGTGCAGATGGAGCCCGGCCCGATGCCCACCTTGATGGCGTCGGCTCCGGCCTCGATGAGGGCCGCGGTGCCTTCCCGCGTGCCCACGTTGCCGGCCAGGATCTGCCCCGCGGGGTGGGCCTCGCGGATGGCCCGCACGGTCTCGATCACGTTCTTGCTGTGACCGTGCGCGGTGTCGACCACCAGCAGATCGCAGTTCACCTCCTGCAGCAGGTTCACCCGCAACCGGCTCTCGGCCCCCACCCCGATGGCCGCGGCCACCCGCAGGCGGCCGAGGCTATCTTTGCAGGCGTGCGGGTAGTCCAGCTTCTTCTGGATGTCCTTGACCGTGATCAGCCCGCGCAGCTCGCCCGCCTTGTTCACCACCAGCAGCTTCTCGATCCGGTGCTGGTGGAGAATCTTGGCTGACTCCTCGAGCGTGGTCCCCTCGGGCACGGTCACAAGGTTCTCGCTGGTCATGACCTCGCTGACCGGCAGCGAGGTGTCGTCCACGAACCGCAGGTCGCGGTTGGTGAGGATTCCCACCAGCTTGGCGCCCTCGGTGATCGGCACGCCGGAGATGCGGTAACGCTGCATCAGCTCCAGGGCCTCGTCGATGGGACGGTCCGGGCCGAGGGTGATGGGCTTGGTGATCATGCCGGACTCGCTGCGCTTGACACGCTCCACCTCGGCCGCCTGTTCCTGGGGATTCAGGTTCTTGTGGATGACGCCGATGCCGCCCGCCCGCGCCACGGCGATCGCCATCTCGGCCTCGGTCACCGTGTCCATGGCCGCCGAGAGGAAGGGGATCTGCAGGGTGATCCGGTGGGTCAGGCGGGTGGAGGTGTCGATGTCGCGGGGAATGACCTCGGAGTAGCGCGGGACGAGGAGCACGTCGTCGAAGGTCAACGCCTCCTGCAGCCTGGCTGGCGGCTCCGGGCTCTCTTTCCGGTTGCGGACCATGTCACGGCCTCCTCGATGCTGCAAGTCGACCCGCCGCCGGCCGGCCCCTCTCCTAGCCCTTCATGATGCCGATGAAGGGCAGGTGGCGGTACTTCTCGTCGTAGTCCAGCCCGTAGCCGATCACGAACTCGTTGGGGATCTCGAAGCCGACATAGGCGATGTCCACATCCTTGGTCCGGGCCGGCTTCTTGTCCAGCAGCGCGCAGACGCGGATGCTGCGGGGCGCCCGGGTCTCGAGCAGCTCCACCAGGTGGTTGATGGTCAGGCCGGTATCGATAATGTCCTCGACGACGATGACGTCGCGATCGGTGATGTTCGTCTTGAGGTCCTTCTCGATCTTCACCACGCCCGTGCTCTGCGTGCCCCCCTCGTAGCTGGAGACGGCCATGAAATCCACCTCATGGTGAATGGACAGGCAGCGGGTCAGATCGGCCAGGAAGATGTAGGAGCCCTTGAGAATGCTCACCAGGACGGGCACGCGCTTGCCGTAGTCGCGGCTGATCTCGTTGCCCAGCTCCTTCACCCGCCGCTGGATGTCGCTCGAGCCGATGAGGATACGCTCCAGGACGGGGTGCTTCTGCAGCAGCTCCTGATCGTCGAAGGTCACACCCCGCCTCCCGCTGCTGTCGGATCCGGGGAACGGAAGCGGTTCCGTTCCCGGATGATGTCCGCGATCTTGGTCGCGATGAGATCGATCGCGACCTGGTTGTGACCCCCCTCGGGGATGATGATGTGGGCGTAGCGCCGGGAGGGGGCCACGAACTGCAGGTGCATCGGTCGCACCACATTGCGATACTGATCGATGACCGAGTCCACGCTGCGGCCCCGCTCCTTCACGTCGCGGCAGAGGCGACGGATGAAGCGCTCGTCCGCATCCACGTCCACGTAGAGCCGGATGTCCATCCGCTCGCGCAGCTGCTCGTTCTCCAGGACCAGGATGCCCTCCACGAAGATGATGTCGGCCGGCTCGACCCGCTCGGTCTCGCGGCGACGGCAGTGGGTGGTGTAGTCGTAGAGGGGCTTCTCGATGCTCTCACCACGGCGCAGGGCGTCGAGGTGCTCGATCAGCAGGTCCGTCTCGAACGCGTTCGGGTGATCGTAGTTGACGCGGGCGCGCTCGGCGAGGGGCAGGTGGGCGTTGTCGTGGTAATAGGAATCATGATGGATGATCCGGATGGTCTTGCCGGGGGAGACCTCCCGCACCCGCAACGCCACCGTCGTCTTGCCGGACCCGGTACCGCCGGCAATTCCGATGATCACGGGGGGAAAGGAGTGCGCCGCGGCCTGGTTCATGGCGGCTAAGATACCGGGGTCCAATGGGCCTGTCAATTCGTTTGGAATCGCGCTAGTATGGCGCCGCTCGCCCCGGTGGCCACGCGCGCGGCCGGCGCACGATCCTGCCGGAAGGGAACCGGACGAAACCGCCCCCGAACGCCCCGCCGACCCTGGGAGGTGTCGCGCTCTTGGAAAACCTGATCTCCGCGCTCGGCGTCCTCGTCATCCTGACCGTGGCCTGGCTCCTGAGCAACGACCGCCGCCGGGTGCCCTGGCGGGTGATCCTCTGGGGCCTGGGCCTGCAGTTCGCCTTCGCCGTGCTCCTGCTGCGCACCCCCGGCGGGCGGGCCGTCTTCAACGGGGCCCGCCTGGTGATCGATCGCGTCCTGGGCTTCACCGACGCCGGCGCCTCCTTTCTCTTCGGCGACCTCTACCGCAGCGGTCCGGACCTGATCCAGCACATCGGCCCGGGCAGCATGGGGCCGGGCTACTTCCTGGTGACCGACTCGGTGACCGGGAAGCTGGTGCCCCTGGGCACCATGTTCGTGATCCACGTCCTGCCGACCATCATCTTCTTCTCCAGCCTCATGGCCATCCTTTACCACCTGGGCTTCATGCAGCGGATCATCGCCGGCATGGCCTGGCTCATGCGGCGCAGCATGGGGACCAGCGGCAGCGAGTCGCTCTCCTGTGCCGCCAACATCTTCGTGGGTCAGACCGAGGCGCCCCTGGTCATCCGTCCCTACATCGGGACGACGACCATGTCGGAGCTGATGGCCATCATGGTGGGCGGCTTCGCCACCGTGGCTGGCGGTGTGATGGCGGCCTACGTGCGCTTCGGGGTCGACGCGGGGCATCTGCTGGCGGCGAGCGTCATGTCCGCGCCGGCGGCCCTGGTGGTGGCCAAGCTCATGTTCCCGGAGAAGCTGAGCTCCCCCACCGCGGGCGCGGTGCGGCTCGAGGTGCCCCGGGAGCACGCCAACCTGCTGGATGCGGCCGCCGGGGGCGCCAGCGTGGGCCTGCGCCTGGCCGCCAACGTGGCCGCGATGCTGCTGGCCTTCATCGCTCTCGTGGCCATGATCAACTACGGCCTGGGCTGGCTGGGGACCTCCCTGCAGCAGCTCCTGGGCTGGATCTTCGCCCCGCTGGCCTGGACCATGGGGGTGCCGTGGTCCGAGGCCGTCGTCTTCGGCAGCCTGCTGGGCACCAAGATCGCCGTCAACGAGTTCGTGGCCTACATCGACCTGATGGATGCCGTGCGGAGCGGCGTTCTCAGCCCGCGCAGCGTGGTCATCGCCACCTACGCCCTGTGCGGCTTCGCCAACTTCGGCAGCATCGCCATCCAGATCGGCGGCATCGGCTCCATCGCGCCCGAGCGTCGCAGCGACGTCGCCCGCCTCGGGCTGCGCGCCATGTTCGGAGGGGCGCTGGCTTCCTGGCTGACCGCCACCATCGCCGGCATCCTCACGGTCTACTGAAGACCCGCAGCGCTGCCCGCCCGCGGGAGTGCAGGCTCAGGGGGTTTCGTGCTCGCCGCCGTGTTCGCCGCCCTGCCGGCCGGTCTCGGGTCCGACCCGGGACGTGACCCAGGCGTCCAGGACCTGGTGGTCCGCCGGACTCAAGCGGGCCGAGCGATGCATGAGCAGGTACATGGGGAGCGGCATGTCCCCCTTCTCCGTCAGCTTGCGGATCTCCTTCGTCAGGACGTACTGCCGCTGGGGGGACATCTCGCCCCAGCGCGAGAAGTCCATGTGCTGCCGCCCCTCGTGCACGTCGTGCGCCACGAACCAGGAGACCGGGGCCACGTGGCTGTACCAGGGCCAGCGGGTCTCGTTGGAATGGCAGTTGTAGCAGGACCGCCGCAGGATCTCCTCGACCGGCGGCGGTGCCACCAGGTTGGCCGTGACCGGCGGATTGTCGCGCCGGACGGTCACGAACTGGATCCCCACCGCGACGACGCCCGCTCCGATCAGCGTGTTGCGCCAGCCTCGCTTCACCCTCTCTCCTCTCGTCGAGAATCGTGCCGGGGTGCTTCCGGCAGTCTCCGCTCCAGACGCGGCAGGACCCGGCCGTCCAGGGTCAGGTAGCCGGCGTGCTGCTCGGCCGCCAGGCAGGCATGAACCGGCAGGATGCAGACGGTCTGGCCCAGGGTCAGGCTCAACAAGCGCTCTGCCGGCAGCCGCAGGATGCCGTGCTCCTGGGAAAGGCCGACCAGCGGAGCCTCGTGATCCACCCGCCCGAAGGAGCCCTCCTCCAGGCTGGCCAGATAGCCGAAGATCGGCTCGCCATCCGCTCCCGGCAGGCTTTCCTTGCCCAGGTGCACCGCTCCGCCGTGGACGACGGCCTCGCCGCGTTCCGGATAGAGGCCCACCACGGGACAGGCCAGGGCCAGCGCGATGTCCTCCTCGCGGCAGACCCCCAGGCGCGCCTGCATCAGATCGTAGAAGACGAAGTTGCCCGGCCGGATCTCGTCGGCTCCCGGAAAGGTCTCGGCCAGACTGCAGGTGGGCGTATCGCCCACCGAGATCGCCGGGGGCGGCAGGCCGGCGCCGGCCATAGCGTCGCGCAGGGCCCGCAGACGGGCCAGGCTCTCGTCGTGAACGCGCAGCACTTCCGCCGGGCTCTCGGCCTGGTACGCGTGGCCGGCGTGGGTCAGCAGGCCGGCCAGCTCGCTGCGCGGACAGGCCGCCACCGTGCGGGCCAGCTCCAGAACGCGCTCGGGACGATCCCAGGGCAGTCCGGCGCGGCCGAATCCCACGTCGATCTTCAGCCAGACACGCAGCGGAGGCGCCAGGCCGGCGGGCAGGGCGGCCACCTGAGCCTCCGCGTCCACGAGCACGCCCAGACGGATGCGCGAGGCCAGCGCGTTCACCTGGCCCATGGTGCGGGGATTGAGGGGAAAGGCCACGGTGACATCCCGCCAGCCGGCCGCCGCGAAATCGGCAGCCATGCGGAGCGAGGAGACGGTGATGGCCTCGACGCCGGCCTCGCGAAACCAGGCCCCGACGGCGACCGACTGATGGGTCTTGAAGTGCGGGCGCAGGCGCACACCGGCTCGCCGGGCCCGCAAGGCCATGCGCTCGATGTTGCGGTGGACCCGCTCGGTGTCCAGAAGCAGCGTGGGCTCGCGAATCGCCGCCAGCAGGTGGCGCAGGCTGCTCATTACCGTTGCATCTCCGCGATCAGTCGTGCGACGAGGGCGGGATCATCCGGCAGCAGGCCGGCAGCCGGCAGGCGCCGGACGACCTCGGCCCAGCGGGCGTCCTGCACCTGTGCGCGGCGCAGCCAGGGCAGCGCCTCCTCCACCCTCTCCACCCCGGCCAGGGTGATCCCCACCCAGAAAGCAGCCTCTCCGTTGGTGGCGGCGTCCGGCACAAGGTCGGTGGCTTCGTGATAAGCCGCCAGTGCTCCTGCGACGTCCCCCGCCGTGAAGCGCTCGTCCCCCTCGTTGAGCGCCAGGTAGGCGCGCTGCAGACGGACGAGCCGGCGCAGCTCCCCCACCGGATCGGGAGCGTCTTCCACCCGCAGATCGAAGAGCCGGTCCGCCCAGGGCCGGCCGCTGCTCTCGGCCTTCACGACGATCAGGGCCGAGCTCTGGCGGCCCCGGACGTCGCCGCCCTCGCCCTCGGCCGCCTCGAGAGCAGCCAGCAGACGGTCGGCAAGATCTCCGGTGGCCCGTTCGTAGGCCCGGGCCATGGCCCGGGGTACTGTCGCGTTCTCCATCAGGTTGGCCTGAACCGAGTACTGGGCGCCGGTGACGTGGCTGGCGTTGGCGATGCAGCGCGCGCCGGTGTGGGCCGCCACCCGGCCGTTCGCATCCACCATGGCCACCTGCCGCACCGCGGCGTCCGGATCCGTGCTCACCAGGGCGCTCAGGGCCTCGGGCGCGCTGCGGCCCAGCCGCATCAGCTCGAGCCCCAGCGGGCCGTAGCTCGGCTCCACGAAGGACTGGGTCGCCACGGCGCCCACGCCGGCCTCGGCCCAGGGCACCACCGAGCCCACGGAGAACCAGTGGGATTGCACGGCCACGCCGATCTGTCCGGTGAGGGAATCGCGGGCGACGATGGAGTAGGTGGATACGGGCCGTAGCTGTGCCGCCGCGACCGGAGCCGCGACGAGCAGCCCCAGCAGCGGGAGCAGGAGAGCCATCTTGCGCATGGTGCGCTCCCTTCGCTTCGGAATGTCCTGCCAGGAGCCCGGTCAGCCCGAGCCGGTGCGCAGAGCCCGCAGCCGGCCGCCGAGGACCTGACCCAGGAAGAAGGCCCCGATGAGCACGGGAAAGGTGACCAGGCGATAGCCCAGGCCGGAAAGCAGGCGCAGCGCCACCACGAGGGGTACGGGGCAGTGGATCGCCAGGATCCAGGGCCGCGAGAAGCGCCGGGTACCGGCCCGCCAGAAGCCGAAGGGTAGATTCAGGACGAGGACGGCCATGGCCACCAGCCAGAGTCTGTCCATGTTGCCTCCGTTTTCGAGGTGACCACCACCTGGAAGCTAGCACGGGCGGCCCGGAACATCCAGGAGAGGCACAGGCCGCGCGCGGGACTCACGGCCGATCACGAGGCGGCCTCGGCATCCCGCGCGGGTAACGCCTCCAGGCGACGGAAACGAGCGGCCGCCAGGCGGAAGGGCCCTGCCAGCAGCAAGGCGGCCCCCAGCCAGAGGGCCGCCGATCCTCCGGGGAGGCTTCCGGCCAGGCGGCGGGCCAGGATCCGGACGAAGGCGGTGGCCGCCGCCGGATCCCAGAGATCCGCCATGGCCAGGCCGATCTGCGCGAGCTGCAAGCCCATGATCACCACCAGGGTCACGATCATGATCTGCCGGCGCCGTCGCTCGCTGGTCCCGGCCCGGTGGAGTGATAGGACCAGGGCCAGCACGAGCAGGCCGGGGCCCAGCATGAGGACCAGCACGAGCGGCACGCTGGCGCCCGCGCCCGCCGGCCGCCAGCCGGGGTGCTCGCCCTGCAGCGGCAAGCGGCCGTCCCGCAGCGCCACGCCACCGGTGGAGTCCGGCACCAGGTACTGCGCCTCGATTTCCGCGGTTCCGAGATACTGGCCGTAGATCGCCGCCACGGCGCGCCTCAGCTGCCAGGCCACGTAGCGCGGCGTGCTGCCTGCCGGCGTGGTGAAGGGCTTGTAGAGGACGGGCCGCAGGAGCGGCGAGAGGGGAACGGTCAGGGCCGAGTGGCTCTCGCCCCAGGGAGCCGTGAGCGCTGGCGGCCGGCCGTCCCAGGCGACCTCGAAGAACTCGAGCGGCACGAGCAGCGCGGGGTGCGCATCCCGCTCCTCGAGAAGGATCCGCTCGCGGTCCGGGTGGATCAGGCCGGCGGCGAGGGTGCCGGCCAGGTAGCCCGCGGCCAGCAAGCCCATGGCCGGCACCACCATGAGCGCGAACAGCGTGCGGCGCGCCACCGGCAGGGAATCGACCTCGGGGAGTCGGCGGACGAAGCCGGGCACCACGCTGAGGAGCAGGTACCAGGACAGCGGCAGGTTCAGCAGGCCGGCGTCGCTGTCCCCGGCGAGAGCCGCCACCAGGCTCGACACGAGCAGCCCGTAGAGGGCGAAGAAGGGCAGCAGCAGGAGCAACTTCACGTCGCCATAGAAGGTCCGCACCAGCAGCCACCAGACCGGCCGCCGGACGGCCCGGCCCGGCTGGGCCGCATGAGCCAGGGTCGCCGCGCCCGGCGGCGCCGGCGCCCCGTTCGCGGACAGGCGCAGGGACGCGGGCAAGGAGCGCCCGACGGCCACCGTCACGGCTCCGGCGATCGCCAGGGTGAGCAGCGACCAGGCCGCAGGGCGCCCTGCCGTCAGGAGCAGGAAGGCGAGGATGCTCAGCAGGGTGACGGCGGCCAGCAGGGCGTATTCGGGTCCCAGCGTCGGGCGGTGCAGGGAAGGCCGCCAGGACAGCAGCACCACGACGGCCAGAGCCGCGCCGCCGAACAGCTGGGGCAGCACCGCCAGCGGACCGGTAAATGGACCGGCCTGCCCGTGATCCAGCCAGTGGCCCAGGGCCAGGTCGTTGAGCGCGGCCACGAGACCGGCCAGGAGCAGCACCACCGTGCAGGCCAGCAGGACCGCCGCCAGGTGCGCGAACCACAGCCGGCGCCCCGTCAGCGGCAGGGACAGCGCGAGCTGGCCGGCGCGCGGCAGCGTGCCGGCATAGGCCAGGAACAGGCCCAGCGGCACCCAGACCCCCAAGACGAGCAGCATCGGTCCGAGTGTGTCTGCTCCCTCCCCCGCGCGGACGGCCTGCGCGTAGAGCCAGCTCCGGATGCCGCAGACCGCGAGCACGCTGCCCAGGGTCACCAGCAACCACTTGACGTAGCGACTCCAGATGCGGTCCTGTCGGATCAGCACCCCGATCATGCCTGCCCTCCCGCCAGCTCGATGAACATCTCCTCGAGGGCCACGCTCTGACAGCGCGCTCCGGCGACCCCCAGCTCGGCGCGCAGAAGCTCGTGGGCGACCGCCGGCGCCAGATGGAAGACCGCATGCCAGGCATCGCGGCGCTCCCGCACGCCGAGGCAGCCCTCGACGGCGAGCAGTCGGGCTCGCGTGATCCCGGCGTCGTGCGGCACCAGGGCGAGCGCGTGTTTCTCCTGCAGTTCGTCCAGCTCGCTGTCGATCAGGACCCGTCCGTCGTGGAGCATCACCACGCGCCCGGCCAGACGCTCCACGTCGGTCATGTAGTGGGACGAGAAGAGGATCGTCGTGCCCGTCTCGTTCAGCAGCTGGATCGAGGTTTCCAGGAACTCGCGGCGCGCGGCCGGATCGAGGCCGCCCGCCGGCTCGTCCAGCAGCAACAGCTCCGGCCGGTGGCTCATCGCGCAGAGCAGCGCCACCTGCCGCGCCTGACCCTTGCTCAAGGTCTTGATCCTGGAGGTGAGCGGGATGCCGAAGCGCTCGCGCAGATCCCGTTCCAGGGCCTCGTCCCAGTCGGGAAAGAGCTGGCGGTGCAGCGCGATGACCTCGGCCACCTCGAGGAACTCGGGCAGGATCTGCTCCTCGGAGACGTAGCCCACGCGGCGCTTGACCGCCAGGGGCTCGCGGCGCGGATCCCACCCCAGGACCCTCACCTCCCCGCGCTGGGCCTCCAGCATGCCCATCGCAATGCGGATCAGGGTGGTCTTGCCGGCACCGTTGCGGCCGAGCAGGCCGACCACCTCGCCCCGTTCCAGCTGGCAGCTCACGCCGCGCAGGACGTCGCGGCCTCGCTGGTAGGCGCGGTGGACGTTGGTGAAGGCGAGGGTCCTCATGCGTCATCCTCCCGGGATGGGGCCGCGGCCGGAGGCTCATCCGGCGGGCGCGTCAGCAGCTCGCGCAGGATGTCCAGCGCCTCGTCGGCCGGCAGGCCGAGCTGCCGTATCATGGTCACGGTGGGGATCAGGCTCTCCCGCAGCTGCGCGCGCTTGCGCTCGTGCAGGCCCGCCTCGCCGGCCGTCGCCTGCACGACGAGCGGGCGCCCGGGCCGGCGTTCCACCACGTCCTCCTTCTCCAGGTAGCTGTAGGCCTTGCTGACGGTCATGGGATTGACGCCCAGCTCCGCGGACAGGGTCCGCGTCGAGGGCAGCTCGTCACCCGAGCGCAGCACGCCGCTGGCGACGAGGAACTTGATCTGGTCCATCAGCTGCCGGTAGACCGGCACGCCGCTGTGGGGATCGACGACGATCAGCAGCGGGGATGCCAAGCCTCTTCCCTCCTCTCGAGTCTCCTGGATCATCGTCCCCATTCTAATGTGCATTAGTGTATATGTCAAGTAATACACACAACCATGTCCAGTATCCCGAAGCGGTCACGGATCAGAATGCGGATTTAAATTATCGTGATTAGCTTGTTTCCGTTGCTTCGCGCATGGAAGTTCACAATGGCCATGCCCACCCGGTCTAGGGGGAACCGCCACCGTGTCGCAAGACCAGCGCTCGGATTTCCAGAGCAGCCAGAACGACTGCACCGTCGCCGCGCCCGGGAGCGGCGGCCCGCTGGAGCGCATCGGCCACTACCGCCTGCTGGAGCAGATCGGGTCCGGCGGCATGGGCGAGGTCCACCTGGCCGAGCAGCAGCAGCCCATCCGACGCCAGGTGGCCATCAAGATCATCAAGCACGGCATGGACACCAAGGAAGTGGTCGCCCGCTTCGAGTCGGAGCGCCAGGCGCTGGCGATGATGGACCATCCCTGCATCGCCAAGGTGTTCGAGGCCGGGACCACCGAGAGGGGACGTCCCTACTTCGTGATGGAGTACGTCCGCGGCGAGCCCATCACCGAGTACTGCGATCGACACCGCCTGGACCTCCGCGCCCGCCTGCTCCTGTTCATCCAGGTCTGCGAGGGCATCCAGCACGCCCACCAGAAGGCCATCATCCACCGCGACATCAAGCCCTCGAACGTGCTGGTGACCCTCCAGGAGCAGAGGCCGCTGCCCAAGATCATCGACTTCGGCGTCGCCAAGGCCATGGCCAGGCAGCTCACCGAGCACACCATGCACACGGAGCTGGGCCAGCTGATCGGCACACCCGAGTACATGAGCCCCGAGCAGGCGGAGATGGGCGGGCAGAACATCGACACGCGCACCGACGTCTACTCGCTGGGCGTTCTGCTGTATGAGCTGCTGGTGGGAGCGTTGCCCTTCCCCGGTGAGGAGCTGCGCAAGCACGGCCTGGTGACCATCCAGCGCATGATCCGCGAGGAGGAACCGCCGCGCCTGACCGCCCGCATGCGGACCCTGCCGGGCCCGGTGGCCGCGGAGGTGGCGCAGAGACGCCGGACGGCCCCCAAGCGCCTGCACGCCATGCTGCGCGGCGACCTGAACTGGATCACCCTCAAGGCCCTGGAGAAGGACCGCAGCCGTCGCTACGAGACCGCCAACGGACTGGCCATGGATATCCGGCGGCATCTGGCCAACGAGCCGGTGCTCGCCGGTCCGCCCAGCACCTACTACCGGGTGGGCAAGTTCGTCCGGCGCCACCGGACGGCCGTGGCGGCCGGCGTGCTGGTCTCGCTGGCCGTCCTGCTCGGCATTCTCGGTACGACGCGCGGTCTGGTGCGGGCGCGGCAGGCGGAACGCCTGGCCAGCGAAGAGGCCGAGGCCGCCCGTCAGGTCTCGGACTTCCTCGTGGGATTGTTCGAGGTATCCGATCCGAATCGCTCGCGCGGCAACACCATCACCGCCCGGGAGATCCTGGACCAGGGTGCCGAGAAGCTCACCCACGAGCTGGCGGACCAGCCGGCGACGCAAGCCCGTCTCCTGCAGACCGTGGGGCGGGTCTATAAGAATCTGGGTCTGTACGAGGAGGCCGGAGCCCAGCTCGAGGAGGCCCTCGATCTCCGCCGCCGGCCGCGCGGCGGCACGCAGCACGACGTGGCCACGAATCTAGTGGATCTCGCCTCCCTCTACATCGACGAGGCCCGCTACGAGGAGGCCGTACCTCTCCTGCAGGAGTCCCTGCGGATCCTGGAAGCGGAAAAAGGCCCGGATCACCTCGAGGTGGCCTCAGGCCTGCGCAATCTGGCCAGCATCTACCGGCGACAGGGGCGGTACGCGGAGGCCGCGCCCCTCTACGAGCGGGCCCTGGCCATCCGCACGAAGATCCTCGGTCCGGACCACCCCGAGGTGGCCCAGTGCCTGAACAGCCTGGCCGCCCTTCACTGGAACGAGGGCAACTATGCCGAGGCCGAGTCCCTCTACAAGCGGGCGCTGGACATCTGGGAGCGGGCGCTTGGCTCGAACCACCCCGATGTGGCCCGCGGGCTGAACAACCTCGCGCTGCTCTACCATCAGCAGAAGCGCTATGCGGAAGCGGAGCCCCTCTACCGGCGGGCCCTGAACATCTACGAGAAGACCCTGGGACCGGACCATCCCCGGGTCGCCATGGCCGAGAACAACCTGGCCCTGGTGCTGCAGGACCTGGGCCGTTACAACGAGGCTGAGCCCCTCTACGAAAAGGCGCTGGCCGTCCGCGAGGCCACGCTGGGACCGGAGCATCCCGACCTGGCCCAGACCCTCAACAACCTGGCGAACCTGAACCGGCTCCAGGGGCACTACCTGCATGCCGACTCCCTGTACACGCGAGCCCTTAGCATCCGCATCCGGGCGCTGGGCAGCCAGCACGCCGATGTGGGCTGGACCCTGCGCGATCTGGCCCGGCTACACCGCGACCGCGGACAGCCGGCCGCGGCGGACTCCTGCTACAGCCGCGCCCTGGATGTTCTCGAGGCCGCGCTCGGGCAAGACCACCCGGACCTGGCCGACGTACGCCAGGAGTACGCTTCCCTGCTCCAGGACCTCGGCCGCGAGGACGAGGCCCATTCGCTGCTCGCCCGTGCGACATCCCCGCCAACGGCTGACGCCGATGGCGGGACCCGATGAGGAAGTTCACCCAGAACCCCGACCCGAGGAGAGAGCGTATGTTGTCACGAGCCCGTGTTCTCATCCTGTTCGCGATCCTGGCGGCGGCCCTGGCCGGATGCAGCGGGGAGGGCGACACGCCCTTCACCCCGGCCCGGACCGGCATGGATACCACTCCGGCGGCGGTCAAGACCACCGCCAGTCCTCCGGACACCATCAACCACTACGTGGTCACCTTCGCGGGGCGAACCGTCGCCTCCGGCCAGACCACCTTCACCTGGCAGGTCTACGGGACCGGCGTCGAACCCGCGCTCAGCCACTTCACCGTGGAGATCCCGGAATGCACCGGGGAGCCCGTGGCCTTCAGCCCCACCAACTCGGTCAGCATCAACGACAACCCGCAGACCGGCATCTACGGCCTGGAATGGCACCTCAGCGTCGAGCCCGACGACGCCGTCGGCCGCACCTACACGGTCACCTACGCCGGCGACGTGCCGGTCGGCGTGATCCGCGGGGCAGTCAAGACCGGCGACGAGACGGGCGTCGGCGAGATCCCGGGGCCCTGCGGCGGCTTCGACATCGCGGGCAGCGTCTTCTCGGACGCCGACAAGGACGGCTCCCGCGGCGGAACGGACGAGCCGGGCATCGCCAACGTGACCGTGCAGCTCCTGGCAGCCGGGCTGCTCGTCGAGTCGACCGTGACGGACCTCTCCGGTTCCTACCGTTTCCGCAAGCTGGCCGGCACCTACACGGTCCGGGTCGGCCCCGCAAACGGCGGCAACGATTTCAACGGCAACCTGGCCGAGAACTTCGAGCCCACCGGCGCTCCCTCGCGCGAGGTGACGGTGGGTCCGGACGCGCTGGGTCTCGACTTCGGCTACGCGCCCCTCACGCAGGACATCATCTTCGACCTGGAGACGGGCGTGCTGCTCAGCAACGGCGAGTCGGTCAAGTTCTGGAAACAGCAGCTGCGCGCCGCCCTGAGCAACGGCCAGGGCAACCACGTCTATGACGGGCCGACCCTGCTGGGCTTCCTGGCGGCCATCCAGCAGCTGGCCCTGCCCGAGGTCTACAACTTCACCCCCGGGCAGGAGCTGGAGGAGGCCTTCGCCATCCTCGGCAGCAACTCCCACGATCCCCTGGACGAGCTGCTCCAGGAGCTGCTGGCCACGGAGTTCAACGACGTCAGCGGGCGGGGGCTCCTGTCGAATCCCGATCTGCAGGACGTCCTCATCTCCTGGGGCGAGTCGCTGATCCTGGAGAACTCCACGAAGGTCGACAAGGCGCGGACCACGGACAGCGGCGACATCGCGCTGGCCACCGACATGTTCGGCCTGATCAACACCGGCGGCGGAGGGGGCGTCGACGAGTAGTCCGGGAGTGCCGGGACGCGAGGCCGCGCCGCGGACGGATCGGCCGTGAAACGGCTGGCCCGCCCGCGGCGCGTTCGCTATGGTGTGGGGAACGTCGGAAATCGGCCGCAAGACCATCCGGGGAGCCCCATGCCGCGCATCGTCCTGCAACCCCTCGACCGCTACCCGTTTCGCTGCGACCTGCAGGTGCGCACGACGGACCTGAACTACGGCGGCCACCTGGGCAACGATCGTCTGCTGGCCCTCGTGCACGAGGCCCGGGTGGCCTTCCTCGCGGAGCACGGGCTCTCGGAGCTGGACTGCGCCGGGGTGAGCCTGATCCTGGCCGATGCGGCCGTGGTCTACCAGGGCGAGGCCTACGCCGGCGACGTCCTGCGCTGCGAGGTGGCGGCCGGCGAGCCCTCGCGCGCCGGTTTCCGGCTCTTCTACCGGATGCAACGCCCGGCCGACGGGGCCGCCATCGCGCTCGTGGAGAACGGTATGGTATGCTTCGACTACCGGAGCCGGCGCATCCGCCCCTTGCCGGAGGCTCTGCGCCGCCTCTGCACCGCGGCGTCCTGAGCCGGGCGCTGCCGCGACCCGCCCGCCCCCGCGAGGTCCTCCGTCCGCGAGTCGCGATCCGGGAGGGGAACATGCCGTCCGCACCGCTCTACATCAGCAGCCTGCAGAACCCCCAGGTCAAGAACCTGCTCAAGCTGCGCGAGCGAAAAGCCCGTGACGAGCAGCGGGTCTTCCTGATCGAGGAGCCCCTGGTCATCCGGCGGGCGCGCGATTGCGGTCAGAAGTTCCAGACGGTCTACTTCTGCCGCGAGCAGTTGCGGGATCCCCTGGGCCGCGAACTCCTGGAGGAGATGCGCCGGCAGGAGGCGGAGCGGCTCCAGTTCGTGGAGCTGGCCAGCTACGTCATGGCCAAGGTCTCGTACCGGGAGCAACCGGAGGGGTTGCTGGTGGTCGCACCGCAACGGTCGCGGAGCCTGACGGATCTGGAGCTGCCGGCCGCGCCGCTCCTGGTGGTCCTGGAGGGGATCGAGAAGCCCGGGAACCTGGGCGCGATCCTGCGGGTCGCGGACGGCGCCGGGGCGCACGCCGTGCTGCTGGCCGACACGGGAACGGACCTCTTCAATCCCAACGTCCTGAGAGCCTCGCGGGGGGCGGCCTTCGCGCTGCCGGTCGTCGAGGCATCCGCCGCCGCCCTGCTTTCCTTCCTCGCGGCGCGGGACATCCGGGTCCTGGCCACCTCGCCGGCGGCCGAGCGGCTCTACACCGCGGTGGATCTGCGCGGGCCGGTCGCCATGGTCCTGGGAGCCGAGGATCGCGGCCTGAGCGGCACCTGGCTCCAGGCCGCCGCCGAGCGGATGCGCATCCCGATGCACGGCTATGGGGATTCCCTCAACGTGGCCACCTCGGCCGCTCTCCTGCTCTACGAGGCCGTGCGGCAGCGCGCCTGAGACCGGCGGCTCAATTCCCGTTCTCGTCCTCGTTCTCGTCCCCGTTCTCGTCCAGCGGTGTGAACTCCGAGGCGGGAGCGCCGCAGACCGG
>Ga0315542_1000245_pt1 | contig 32829 bp, 33 predicted proteins | sample SalMarSW160120MG_FD_202541 | JGI IMG/M metagenome (GOLD analysis project Ga0315542, IMG submission 202541) | Salt marsh sediment microbial communities from the Plum Island Ecosystem LTER, Massachusetts, United States - Salt Marsh Sediment SW1601-20 ...
ACAAAGGGGCTCGACTCTCTGCGGACCCACCCGGAGGCCGTTGATGGTACCGTCTTCAGTCCAGACAATACTGTCGCCGCCCAGGCCCGTTGTCCTGATCCTTGCAGCTTCCACCTGGGTTTTCCACTCGCCCACCTGTGCCCCTTTGGAATCTATCTCTACCCTGCCGTGCTTCAGGGCAGCCATGTCAGTGGTGGTGCCGCCCATGTCCACCACAAGACCCTCATCGCTCCCGGTCAGATATCTTGCCCCCAGGATACTGGCGGCAGGACCCGAGAGGATGGTTTCAACCGGACGCCTCTGCGCCTCTCGAACAGACATCAACGTTCCGTCTCCCCGGACCACCAGGAGCGGGACGTCCATCTTGAATTCTTTCAAGACCTTCCTGGTGTCTTCGATCAGAAGATTGATGAGCGGGATAAGCCGCGCATTCCACCAGGCCGTGGTGGCGCGTTTCGGAGCGTCCAGGCGTGTGGAAAGCTGATGACCGGATACCACAGGGAGGTCGCAATGCTCTCCGATGTATCCGGCCACCTGGATCTCATGATCCGGGTTTCGGATCGAAAAAAAACCGGATACCGCGATGGCATCCACCTCATGTGCCATGGCGGGCAGCTTCCTTTCAAGGAGAGCCAGTTCAAGGGGTGCGACCTCTTCCCCCCAGTAATTGTGACCGCCTTGCAGAAAAAGCACCGGGGACATCCTGGAGAGGACGGGATGGTCCCCGTCATATCCGATCAGGACCAGGCCTGCGCGGGCGCCTTTCCCCTGGACGATGGCGTTGGTGGCGAAAGTGGTGGCAAGGGAGACGAAGCCGGCTTTCCGCAATACCTTTTCGGGAATGGCCCGGAGGGCGTCCCGTATACCCTCGATGGGATTCTTGGCGGTAGTCGGCGCCTTTGCCTGGGCGAGAATGCCCGCCCCGGTGATATCGACAATAACGGCATCTGTGAACGTCCCTCCGGCGTCGATCCCCAGTCCGAAAGAGGAGGCTCGATTTTCACTATGGGATTGTCCTCGATCATTCATGGCATTTTCCCCGTAACTGCCATACACACATGACTTTTTCCGGCAGTCGGATTGCTTTGGTCCTGCAATTGTGTTAGAAAATGGTGCCCTCCTTCATCGTTTCATTTTTTCGGCTGAGTGGATGAAGTCGGCAAACTAAACAGTATATCAACTCGGTAACGGAGGGTCCACTTTTTCCTTTGGTATTGTGACAGGGCCGGGAAGATGCGGGCCCCGAGACCTGTGGATGAAGAAAACAATGGATAAGACGAAACGGATCAAGTTTGAACCGCTGGGTATGCTGGCGGAGATACCGGCAGGGACGAGCGTTGCCGAAGCCGCCGCCAAAATGAGTATCCCGCTCAGGGCCGATTGCGGGGGCAAAGGGCTCTGCGGCAAGTGCCGGATCATTGCGGACCCATCACCCAACCTCTCTCCCTTGAATGAATCAGAGCTGGATATCCTTTCACCGGAAGAAATCAAGGGATCATATCGGCTCGCCTGCCAGGCGAAAGTTCAGGAAGATGTGACGGTGATGATCCCTGAACAGATGGCGGACAGCCGGGAGGCCAGGGGAAAAACAGGACTCAGGGGAACGTTCCCGGTTGTCCCCCTGGTTGAAAGAATTGTGCTCGGAAAGGAAAATCCGCCCGAGCCGAGGCACGGCATCCTGATGGATCTTGCCACTTGGGTGGCGCAGCGGGCGAGCAAGGCAGCAGGCCATGATGTCTTCATTCAGGACCTTGGAGCGTTGCGCCAGTTGAGCAGTCGGGGTGTGTCTGATGGCGAGGTGACACTGGTGAACCATGTGACCAAGGGGGTTACCGCAGTCATGCCCGGGAACAGGTCCAGGAGCCTCGGCCTGGCAGTGGATATGGGCACCACCACCCTGGCCGCGTATATCTGCAACCTTCAAAGCGGGGAAATCCTGGCTTCCGCCGCGTCCGTCAATCCGCAGCGGAGGTATGGCGAGGACGTCATAAGCAGGATAGCCATGGCGGACACGCGGGAAGACGGGCTGACGGTGCTCAATCAGTTGATCGTCGACGGCATCAACTATCTCCTGGACAGGTGCGTGGAACAGGTCGGTGCTTCATCTGAAGACGTTGACGAGGTTACCCTGGTCGGGAATACCACCATGGAGCGGATTTTTATCGGCTTTCATCCGCACGGATTGGGCGTTTCGCCGTATCTCCCGGTCCTGAGTTCACCGAGGGATCTGCGAGCTGCGGAAGTTGGCCTGAGGTTGAATCCGGGGACAAACTTGTATCTCTTTCCGGTCATTTCGGGGTTTGTGGGGGGAGACACCATCGGGGCCATTATTGCAGACGCTCCTTTTCGTCGAGAGGAGGTGTGCCTGATTGTCGACATCGGGACCAACGGAGAGTTGGTTCTCAGCAAAGGTCAGGAACTCTGGGCTACCAGCTGCGCAACCGGCCCGGCCCTTGAGGGGGCCCAGATATCCTGCGGCATGCGGGCCGTTTCCGGCGCCATTCACCAGGTTGAAATTGATCCGTCAACCGGCCATCCCACCTGGTCAGTACTGGGCGACGGAGCCGATATTCCTCCGCGTGGCATCTGCGGATCGGGGCTCATTGATGCCATGGCGGTCATGCGCAAGATCGGGGTACTCCTGCCGAACGGCAGGCTGAAGGAAGGGATGCCGGGAGTTCGATGTGATGAAGCAGGAATCGGCAGGGAATACGTCCTGGTCCCGGCGGAAAAAAGCGGTACCGGCAGGAATATCAGTATTATGCTCAAAGACGTGAGGCAGTTCCAGCTGGCAAAATCCGCCCTGTATGTCGGCATAGAGCTCCTGATGAAACACGCAGGGGTAAAGAGCGTGTCCCGCACTGTCCTGACCGGCGCATTCGGGACCAGGTTCAACTGGCAAAACGCAGTGGATACAGGCATGCTCCCCCAAGACGCGGTGAAAGAAGAGGTCTTTTCGCTGGAGAATCTCGCCGGCGTGGGGGCCATTATGGCGCTCCTTGACAGGAGGCAGAGAGACCAGGCTTCCCTGCTCGCCTCCACCACCAGGTTCATCGAACTGGCAATGGACCCGGAATTCAACACCCGTTTCCCGGAGGCAACCGTATTTCCCGCGTTGGGAGAATGAGGGGTTTTTATCATAGATCTTCGGACGGTTGGGCGGTATCATAAAATATCTGAGATACAGGAGGTAAATTCTGTAATGCCGGTTTTGAGCGATATTGAAATAGAACTTGACGCGAGGGAAGTGGTTCTTGCTCTCCATCGGGGACAAAAGGCGCCCGAGGCGCTGATAGAGGAAACCAGGAGTGCCATTATCCAATCGAAGGACCTGATTCACCCGCAGGCCGTCTACAGATGGATACCGGTCAAGGAAGTAAAAGGAGAACAGGTAGCGCTGGCCCGAAGGAATGGAGCCGGAGACGCTATTCTCCGGCTGGGTCCCCACGCTGATCTGCTGGCAAAGGCCGAATTGGCGCTTGTCAGCATTGTCACGATCGGCGGCCGGCTGGACGCGCGTGTTGATGAACTCAACAAGTCCGGCAAAATTCTGGAAGCATACCTGACCAACAGCATCGGTGTTGTGGCACTGGGGGAAGTAGGCAAAGCCGTTCGAAGGTATGCGGAAAAAGAGGCAGCTTCACGGGACTGGGGCGTGAGCGCGTCCCTTGCGCCGGGATCTTTGCGGGGCTGGCCTATTGAAGGCCAGTTTTCCCTTTGCGCCCTGATCCCGGCAGATGAAATTGATGTGCACCTGAACGAAAGCGGGGTGCTTGTTCCTTTCAGATCGGCCTCAAGCCTTATCGGCCTGGGCAAGGGATACCGGTCAAGAAAGGTCGGTTCCGTGTGTCGATTTTGTATGCGTGCGGAAACGTGCTGGCGGCGAAAAAAGTAGGGATGGGAAACATTCCCGCACGCCTAGGAGGAAGCGAAATGTACGATCGAATGCAAACGCTTACCGAGGAAGAGTTGACCAGGCTCCATGAAGCCTCGATGGATCTTCTGCAGAATGCAGGGATCGCCTTCAATGAGGAAGAGGCATTGGAGATATTCAAGAAAAACGGCTTTAAGGTAGATGGCAATACTGTTTTCATGACCGAAAAGGACGTGCGGAAGGCACTCGAGACCACCCCGAAGCGGTTTACCGTTACCGCACGGAATCCCAAGAAGTCGGTGGAGATCGGTGAAGAAAACTTTGTTCTGGCACCGGCTTATGGCCCTCCGTTCGTGGCCATGCAGAACGGCGAACAACGGAAGGCGACGATGGCGGACTATGATAATTTCTGCAAATTGGTCCAGACCTCAAAATCCTTTAATATGAACGGCTTCATGATGGTAGAACCTTCTGATGTGCCGGCGGAAACAGCCCATCTGGACATGATTTTTTCCAGTATCGTGCTTTGCGATAAACCCTTCATGGGCAGTCCCGTATCCAAGGTGGGCGCCCGGGACTGCATCGACATGGCCGGGATGGTCTGGGGCGACAAGGAAAAGCTGAAAGAAATGCCGGTAACGGTTTCACTGATTAATTCCCTTTCCCCGCTGCAGTTTTCTCAAGAGATGGCCGGCTCATTAATCGAACTTGCGCGTTACGGTCAGGCCTGTGTTATAGCCTCCTTGATCATGGCAGGGTCTTCCGGGCCGGTCACTCTCGCCGGGGTCCTTGCATTGCAGAATGCAGAGATCCTGGCAGGGGTCGTGTTGAGTCAACTGGTGAAACCGGGAGCCCCGGTGATTTACGGTTCCACATCATCCGCCATGGACATGAAGACGGGCGGTCTTTCCGTCGGCGCACCGGAGCTCTCCATCGTGGTATCGGCAACGGCGCAGATGGCGAGATACTACAATCTCCCCAGCAGGAGCGGGGGAGCACTCACGGATGCCCATGTTCCTGACGCCCAGGCGGCCCTGGAATCCACCATGGCGCTCGTGACGGCGGTGCGGAACGGCATCAATTTTATACTCCACGCCGGCGGCATACTGGGTTCGTATATCTCTGCCAGCTTTGAGAAATTCCTCATTGATGAAGAGACGTGTGGTATGGTAAGAAGGCTTGTAGAACCGCTTCAAATTACGCATGACAGCATCGATGTGGAAACGATCAAACGGGTGGGAATCGGCGGGCAGTATCTGACTCAGCCCAAAACATTTCAGCTCTGCCGAACGGAATTTTTCCTCCCCGGACTGGTGAACCGGAAGAACTACGCGGGCTGGCGCGATGGCGGGAGAAAAAGGCTTGATGAAACAGCCTCCGAAATGGTAGACGAGCGGCTCGCTTCTTGTGAAAAGCCGGATATCGACCCTGGAATCGAGGCCGACCTTTCAGCATTCGTGCGGAGGAGGAAGAACGGGAAATAGTCTCCCTCCTGTGCCGGAGCGACCCGAATTTGGATGTTGAGACTTTAACGGGACAGCATGAAACAGAGCTGAAAATCAGCACATATTAACCGAAGGGAGGAGAAAGGACGATGGCGATTCAAGACATTTATCAGGCGATTCTGGGATTTGACGAGGAAAAGGTAAAGCAGTTGACCCGGGCGGAGATCGATGCCGGAACCGATATTGATTCCATCCTGAACGAGGGAATGATCGCGGCAATGGACGAAGTGGGGAAGCAGTTCAGTGAAGGCATTCTTTTTGTGCCGGAGATGCTCATGGCTGCCCAGGCTATGAAGGGGGGGCTGGCGATGCTGAAGCCGCTTCTGACCGGAGATGCTGCTCTTTCCAAGGGGACGATCGTCATCGGGACGGTAAAGGGTGACCTCCATGACATCGGCAAGAACCTGGTTTCCATGATGATGGAGGGGGCAGGTTATACGGTGGTGGACCTGGGTCCTGACGTGGACGCGGAGAAGTTCGTCAGGGCCGCCAAGGAGCACAATGCCGACGTTGTGGCGCTTTCCGCGCTTCTGACCACAACCATGCCGGCTATGGAGGCAACCATAGCCGCCCTGAAAGAGGCGGCTCTCCCGGTCAAGACTATCATTGGCGGTGCACCGGTAACCCAGGCGTTTGCCGACCAGATAAGCGCTGATGGTTACAGTGACGACGCTCCCGGTGGAGTGCAACTGGTGCGGACGTTGATTGGAAAGTGATGGCTGGACCGTTCGGAAGGGAACAGGAAGGGGAGCAGGGTCATGATTATAGTAGGGGAGCTTATTAACGCCAGCCGCAAGGCCATCGGCACGGCTATTGAGAGCCGGGATGCCGAGGCGATCAGGAAGACAGCGAGTGATGAACTGGAGGCCGGTGCAGACTATATCGATGTGAACGCGGGAATCTTCGTGGGAAAGGAGCCCGAGTACCTCACCTGGCTGGTGCAAAATGTCCAGGAATCTGTTGATGCCCCGTGCGCCATTGACAGCCCCGATCCGGAGGCCATTCAGGCGGCACTTGCCGTGCACAAAGGTGTTCCGATGATCAACTCCATCTCCCTTGAGAAGGAACGGTACGAAAAACTGCTGCCGGTTATTGCCGGAACCGATTTCAGGGTAATTGCCCTGTGCATGAGCGACGAGGGAATGCCCGAGACCACGGACCAACGCATGGCCATCGCCGACAAGCTGGTCAACGGCCTGGTGCAGAATGGCATTCCGCTGGCTCACATTTATGTGGATCCTCTGGTCCAGCCGGTTGCGACCAACAGCAGGTTCGGGGTGGAGTTCCTGGACGCTGTTGAAAGGATCATGACGACCTTCGAAGGCATTCACACCATGTGCGGCCTGTCCAATATCTCCTACGGCCTGCCGGCACGGAAGTTCATGAACCAGGCGTTCATGGTTATGGCAGTAGCGAGAGGTCTGGATGGCGCCATCATCAACCCCCTGGACGCCAGGATGATGGCAAACATCGTGGCGGCGGAGGCGCTGGCAGGGAGAGACAGCTTCTGCATGAATTACCTGAAGGCGTTCCGGGCCGGGAAATTCGAGTTGTGACGATCTATCCGCCCTCGAGCGGCGGAAAGAAGACGAGAATGTCGCCTGCACGGAGGACACATCGTTGAGAGCAGTGGCGGCCGTTTACCAGGATGACCTTTTTCATTTCCGGTGGGACCCCGAGCTGTTTCAATACAGCTCCCGCCGGAGACCCTTCCGGGATGTCCAAAGCGCCGTCTGCCGGGAGACCGGCCAGATACTTTTTCATTGACGCGTAGCCTTTCACCGTAATGTCCATCTCTTTTCCCGGTAAAATCCCCTTTTCCGTTTGATTCCACCCTGATCCGCCATCAGGTATCAACTCCGAAGTTGCCTTCGCTCGCTCCTCCCTGCGTCGAATTCTTTATACGACTCACTCGGCGCCCCTTGACGCCCCTGCTGAGAACGGGATCTTCGACTTGCACCCGACACCGTGCTGGTGATCAGGAATTTCACTGCCGCTTTGATAATCGTATTTTTTCTGCTATCATACCATAAACTGACTGTTTTCATAAGGATAAAGCGCTTCAAACAAAACAGGAAGGGAAGAGGGCCATGGGTTACATGGGAAGGATACTGCGGGTTGACTTATCGAGCGGGATCAGCCGATTGGAACCGCTGGATATGAGAAAGGCAAACGATTTTATCGGCGGAAGGGGCCTGGGGATAGGGTATCTCCTGGACGAGGTCGATCCGAATTGCGATCCCTTGGGTGAGAATAACAAGCTCATCATGATGACCGGTCCCCTGACCGGTACCATAGCTCCCACCGGGGCCCGATACATGGTTGTCACAAAATCACCGCTGACGGGAGCCGTGACGTGTTCCAATTCGGGTGGGCAGTTCCCGGCCATGCTGAAGAGGACCGGGATAGACGGCATTATTTTTGAAGGCCGTTCCCCGGAGCCGGTGTACCTCTTTATGGGAGAGGATGGAGCGGAGATTCGCAGTGCCGGGCATATCTGGGGAAAGGACACGCATGAGAGCACGGATCGCCTCCTGGAAGAGACAAACGGGGACGCAAAGGTAGCCTGCATTGGTCCCGCAGGAGAAAATGGGGTCCTTTTTGCGGGCATCATGAACGATAAGGATCGTGCCGCCGGCCGTTCCGGTGTTGGAGCGGTGATGGGAGCGAAAGGACTCAAGGCCGTTGTGGCCAAGGGGAACAGGAGGGTGCCGCTTTACGATGAAAATGCCTTCAAATCCATCGCGCGGGAGTACCTTGCGCGATTCAAGGAGGCCTCCAGGGAACAGCCGCCGGCCCTTAGAACGTATGGTACGGCCATCACGGTGGTAGGGACCCAGAACGTGGGAGTGCTCCCCACGCGCAATTTCCAGCAGGGTACGTTTGAAAAATGGGAACATATCGGGGGAGAAGCGCTCACCGAGAAGTATCTGCTCAAGGCAAGAGCCTGCTTCAGTTGCCCGATCGCCTGCGGGCGGGTAACCAGAATCAGGGAAGGACCTTTTCAGGGAGAGGGAGAGGGACCCGAGTATGAAACGGTTTACGCCCTTGGAAGCGACTGCGGAGTCGGGGACCTGGCCGCGGTGACCAAGGCGAATTATATCTGTAACGAGATGGGCATGGATACCATAACCATGGGCGCAACCATTGCCTGTGCCATGGAGATGTACGAGAAAGGTATTATCGATGAGAAGGTCATTGGACGGAAGCTCCCGTTCGGGGACGCCGAAGGTTTGGTGGAGATGTGCCGCAAAACCGCTTCACGGGAGGGATTCGGCAATGAACTTGCCCTCGGGAGCCGGCGCCTGGCAGAGAAATATCACCATCCGGAGCTGGCCATCGTATCCAAAGGACAGGAGTTTGCCGGATACGATCCGCGCGGTGAGAAGGGCATGGGTCTTGCCTATGCCACATCGAATATCGGCGCCAGTCACATGCGCGGGGACCCGGCTTACATCGAGATACTCGGGGTGCCCACGCTTATCGATCCTCTCGAACTCGAAAGCAAACCCAAACTGGTGAAGGACTGGCAGGACGTGTTTGCCGTGTTCGATTCGGCCGGCGTGTGCGTCTTCTTTTCGGTCAGGAATTATGTGACTCCGACGGAAGATATCAGGCCTGAAGGGCTGCTCAGGCTCCTCAATGCGGCCACCGGGGCCGGATATGATATGGACTCCCTGGTCCGTGCCGGAGAGCGGACAGTCAATGCGGAACGTCTTTTCATCAACCGTGCCGGATTCACCGCGAAGGATGATACCCTGCCTGCTAGAATCCTCGAAGAACCGCTGTCCGGCGGCCCTGCCGGGGGGCAGGTCTGTGAACTTGACCGGATGCTTCCGGAATACTATCGGCTTCGCGGCTGGGATGATGACGGACGTCCCGCTGCTTTCAAGCTGGAGGAACTGGGCTTGAAAGGCCTCCTCCATTCCCTGGGCTGAGGTTTCCTGCGATCATGACCCCGGAGACACTCGCGTTTACCTATGGTCTGAGTTCCGCTGTTGCATGGGGAGCGGGTGATTTTACCGGCGGCTTTGCTACCAAGCGGAATAATGTTTTTTCTGTTATCGCTGTTTCACAGTTCGTTGGCGGCATTTTTCTTGTCTTGCTGGCCCTGGGTTTTGGGGAAAAGGTCCCCGGTTTTTCCCGCTTCCTGCTTGGCGGACTGGCCGGTTTTTCGGGGGTACTGGGACTCGTCGCCCTTTACACGGGGCTCGCCAGGGGGCGAATGGGACTCGTCGCACCATTATCGGCGGTGATCACCGCCGTCCTCCCGGTCATTGTGGGAATCTCAACGGAAGGACTTCCCGGCAGGGCGCAACTCCTGGGCTTCGCAATGGCCCTCGTTGCGATCTGGTTCCTGTCCTATTCTTTTTCCGGTCCCAGGGTACGGCCGGGAGAATTGTATCTACCGCTCCTTGCAGGTCTGGGATTTGGACTTTTCTTCATTTTTATCGATCGGGCCATTGGTGAATCCGTGCTGTGGCCGCTGGTGGGCGCCAGGATGGCTTCCATAGGCCTGATGGGGTTTTTTATCCTGATAAGCAGCCAATCTCTGATTCCGGCAAAAGGCCAGATGCCTTTCATGGTCCTGGCCGGAATCTTCGACGCCTCCGGGAACGCCTTTTTCGCCCTTGCAACCCATCTCGGCCGGCTGGATATCTCGACCGTCCTCTCTTCTTTATACCCGGCAGCGACCGTATTGCTCGCATGGGTTATCCTGAAGGAACGGCTGCAGTGGTCCCAGTGGCTCGGAGCGATTATTGCGCTCTTTTCTCTGGGGCTCATCGCCCTCTAGTTTCCATCCATAAATGGCTTCTTCCCTGAGCCTTCCTCGGGGCCTCATGATGCCTCCCGCTGTGCGGGAAGAGATTCACGGACGGGAGTTGAAACGCCTCGGCCATCGGCGATGCTGCGGGAGGACAATCATTTTAAAAAAAACGGGTTGACAAAGTCGGGATTCCGGTATAACTTCAGCCGCAAAACAGGGCAGGAAGCCCTGTGGTTGATCCGATTATACAGAATATGCGTTCATAAGCCACGAAGGCCGGCGCGGGAAAGGACCCCGCACGATGATCTTCGTGGTTTTTTTGTTTGGGGAGAACGAGGAAAGGGCAATGCATATTTCCGAAGGCGTGCTTTCCGCACCGGTTCTGATCAGCGGCGCCGTCATTGCCGCAGGGGGGGTGGGAATCGGCATAAGAAAACTGGATTATGACCGGATCCCCCAGGTTGCGGTGCTTTCATCCGCGTTTTTTGTTGCGTCGCTGGTGCATGTGCCCATCGGGCCTTCGAGCGTGCATCTCATCCTCAACGGACTGCTTGGATTGCTCCTTGGGTGGACGGCCTTTCCGGCGATCTTGATTGCCCTTTTTCTGCAGGCGGTGCTCTTTCAGTTCGGAGGGGTGACCACCCTGGGTGTCAATACAGTGACCATGGCCCTTCCCGCCGTGCTCTGCTATCTCGTTTTCAGGAAGGGAGTTATGAGCGAACAGCCGAAAGTGTCAATGGTTTTCTCGTTTTCTTGTGGAGCGGGCGCTGTCTTTTTTGCAGGAATCCTGGTGGCACTCGCATTGATGAGCACGGGGAAATCCTTTTCGGCGGCGGCGAAACTGATTGTGGTTGCTCATATCCCTGTCATGGCCATTGAAGGAATCATCACCATGCTGTGTGTGAGGTTTCTCAAGAAGGTCAAACCGGAGGTGCTGGAGGTGACACATGACTAGGAGGCTGATATCACTGGTGAGCCTGATCGTACTTCTTCTTCTTTGCTTTTCTGCCCCTGCGTTTGCTCACAAGGTTTACCTGTATGCGTGGGTGGAAGGAAATACCGTGTATACGGAAAGCTATTTCAGCGGCGGGGTGAAGGTCGACAACGGCCTGATCCAGGTTTTTGATCCTGCGGGAAAAAAGCTCCTGGAGGGTCACACGAACGCAAAGGGTGAATTTTCTTTCAGAATCCCTGAAAAAACCGATCTCCGGATTGTGATCAATGCCAGCATGGGGCACAGGAGTGAGTATATCTTAAAGGCGGATGAACTTGGAGGAAGCTCTGCCTCGGAAACCGGCAATAAACCAGCAGTTGATGTCACGAAGACAGAACCCTCTGCCCCGGTACAGGTCAACGCGGATGAGATCCGAAAGATCGTTGATGAGAGCCTGGATTCCAGGCTGCGGCCCATAGCGCGATCCATCGCCAGATTGCAGGAAGAAAAGGGACCCGGTTTTACGGAAATTATCGGAGGCATCGGGTACATTTTCGGCATCATGGGCCTGCTGCTCTATTTCAGGAACAGGAAAAAGTAGATTCAGAGGAGTACCTTCGAATTCCCTCTGGGCGTTGTTCCGAAAGAAATCAGAATAAGATAAAGGAATCACTGAAAAGGCCACGAAGGCCGCGGGGTCAGGAGACCTCTCGGGCATCTTTGCGGCCTTTTTTTGTGTCTGCCGATCGATTGATTGATTCAAGAATGGAGAAAGAAAAAGGAGGAGAAGAAGATGATGAGAAAGGTGTTCTTTTTGGCGGTGACGGTCTTTGTTTTGGGTTTTTTCGCGAACGTGACCTTTGCACATTTTGGCATGGTGATCCCTTCGGACACCATGGTCATGCAGGATGAAAACAGGGATGTCAAAGTGGTAGCCTCTTTTTCCCACCCATTTGAAGGAAATGGGATGGTTCTTGAAAAACCGGTACGCTTCGGTGTGCTGTTCAGGGGAAAAAGCCGGGACCTTCTCCCTGACCTGAAGGAAACAAAGGTGTTCGGCCACAAGGCCTGGGAAGTGACATGTCGAATAAACAGGCCGGGAGTATACAGCTTTTATATGGAGCCGAAGCCTTACTGGGAATCTGCTGAAGACAAGTTCATTGTCCATTACACAAAGACCGTCATCTCTGCATTCGGGGACGAAGAGGGATGGGATCAACCGGTGGGGTTGAAGACGGAGATCGTTCCCCTCACGAGGCCCTTTGGGCTGTATTCCGGGAATGTGTTCCAGGGAATTGTCCTCTTGAACGGAAAACCTGCCCCCTACACGGAGGTGGAAGTGGAATACTACAACAAAGATGGCAGGGCCATAGCCCCGACCGACTACATGGTAACCCAGGTGGTCAAGGCCGACGGAAACGGCGTTTTTACCTACGCAGCTCCTCACGCGGGGTGGTGGGGGTTTGCCGCACTCAATACAGCGCCGGAGAAGATGAAACACGATGGAAAGGACAAAGACGTGGAAGTGGGCGCAGTGATCTGGGTGAAATTCCAGAAGTGGCAGGAAAGGTAAGGGTAATTGCACCACTGATACTTTCTGAAGAACAGAGTGCGGAGGTTTGAGATATATGCGATATTACAAGACGATTTTTATCCTTCTCGCAGTGGTACTATTCATCGGATGGACTTCTCGGACCGGTTTTGCCGAGGGTTCTTCCGAAACCACGCAGGAGATCGAAGAGCTCAAGAATACGGTGAAGATCCTTATGGAGCGGGTTAGGGAACTGGAAAAGCAGGCACAAAAAGAGAAAATGCAAGCAACAGCCGAGGGAGAAGGAGAACAAGAGGCCGACAAAAAGCTGGCCGCGGATGTTGAAAGGATCAAAGAAGCCCTCGGGCACCTGGAGTTTTCAGGCGGAGTCACCACCATCCTTCAGGGCACTTCCGGGAATGACGACAACCCACCGAAATATGCTGATTCAACCGACGGGACCTTTACGCTGGACCTGAATGCTGCCGCGCACTTCGGTCAATACGGAAACTTTTTTGTCCATCTGGAGGGTGGAGAAGGTCAAGGAGTTAACGAGGATGTGGCCAGCTTCAGCATCCCCAACTACGACTCATATGCGACCAGGAACAGAAATAATCAATCCGACATTACCATATCAGAGGCGTTTTACGAGATTACCCCTTTTGCTGATAAGATAGCTTTTGACGTGGGGAAGATGGATATCAGCGTGCTCTTTGACGAGAACGAGGCCGCGGGAGACGAAACGAGCCAGTTTCTTTCCAACATCTTTGTGAAGAGCATGGGTCTGACCATTCCCGAGCCCGATAATTTTTACTGCCCTGCGGCGATGCTGAAACTGGCACCGGTTAGTTTCCTGGAATTCAGGGTGATCGGAGCTTCGGTCGAACATGATAACTGGCAGAATATCTTTGATCGTGGATTTCTTGCTGCGCAGGTGGCTTTCAAACCTCTCGTGTTCGGCAGGCCGGGTAACTACCGGGTTTATGGATGGTGGGATGGAAGGCGGCATCTTGAGAACCGGAAACTTGCTGTTGCCAACGGAAGGCTCACTCCCATCTACAATGATTCCCTGGCAGACAAGACGCAGAAAGGCTGGGGAATAAGCTTTGACCAGGAAATTGTGGACGGGGTGATTGGTTTTGTGCGGTACAGCCAGACCAATAATGATCTGTCCCGTTGGAATGGAGAGGAGTGGGAGATGATCCCTTTTAACCGGCTGTGGACGATCGGGGCCCAACTTTCCGGAGAACTCTGGCAAAGACAAAATGACGCCTTCGGAGTGGCATTCGGAAAGACACTCCTGACAGACAATTACAAGAAAGCCAACGCTGATACAGGAGATGAAAGCTACGTGGAATCTTATTATCGGTGGGGAGTGACAGAGCGTTTCGCCATATCGGGAGATTTGCAATGGGTGAAGAACGCGGGAGGAAATTCACTCGCGAATGACATTTACATCTTCGGCCTGAGAGGACAGCTGGATTTCTAATATCTCGGCCTTTCCAACCTGCGAGGCCTCCCTAGGAAAGAGAGGCCTCCCCTCTCAAGAAAAGGTTTATGCCGGTCTCTCCAGGATTTCCCGGATACGGTTGTTATTGCAGATCATATATTTTCCCTATATATTATGGTTTTCGTGGACGAAGCAGGTATGCTATGGAAAAGTCAAACGGCCGACTTCAGGGACATTCATCACTTTTCGTGGTCGTGGTGACTGTGTTTGTCACCTGCCTTATCGCGGCCAACATAATGGCCGTCAAGATTGTGTATATCTTCGGGTTCATCCTGCCTGCAGCCATCATCATTTTTCCCGTGAGCTATATTGCAGCCGATGTACTCACCGAAGTCTACGGATATCGAGAGGCAAGGAGGGTGATCTGGCTGGGGTTCTTCTGTAATTTCATCGTGGTGGCCGCGTTCTGGCTTGGGAAGATCATGCAGCCGGCACCTTTCTGGAGTGGGCAGGCGGCCTACGACCAGATCCTGGGATACACGCCGCGCATTCTTGGGGCGTCTTTTCTGGCCTACCTCGTGGGAGAATTCTCCAATTCCTATGTCCTGGCAAGAATGAAGATCGCCACGAATGGGAAGTGGCTGTGGACCAGGACCATCGGGTCCACGCTGGTGGGAGAGGGGCTTGATTCCCTCATCTTCATTACTGTTGCATTTATGGGGGTTATCCCTGCGCCGGCGCTCACGTCCGCCGTGATAACCCAGTGGCTGGTAAAATGCATATATGAGATCATCGCGACGCCTCTGACCTATCAGGTCGTGGGGTTTCTGAAGAGGCGAGAGGGTGTGGACACATATGACTACGACACGCGGTTCAATCCCTTATTGATCGGCAGCTAGGGACACTTAGGGAGAGTTCGAGGAGGCGGATGTCGTAGACATGGGCGGAAGGAAAAATGGGTTGAATTTTCCTCGTGAATAGGATATTTCGGAGGCCCGTAAACACATAACCCCGGTGATGAACCGTCCGGTTTACGAAAGACTGATTATTCGAGGAGGAAGCAGGGAATGGGAGCAGAAAAAAAGGTAAAGGATATTATGGTCCCCATCGAAGAATATCACACGATTGATCAAAATGAAGAACTCCGTGTCGCGCTGCAAATACTGAGAAAGGACCACGAGGATCTGAAAGCGGGGAAGATCAGCGATTTTCACAAGGCCATCTTTGTAACGGGGAAAAAAGGAAAAATCGTGGGAAGACTGTCCATGCATGACTTTATACAAGGGATGGTTCCAGAGCATGCAAAGGCCCCGGAACAGTCCAGAGCCTATTATTCGATGCTCTCCTCCCGGGCCATGGAGGTCGAAGAGGAGGTCCGTGATTTCCAGGAGCGATTTGAGTGGCTCCATCATGGCTTTTTGGAACTCGTGAAGCAGGAGGCGGTCAAGAAGGTGAAAGAGGTCATGTCCCCTGTGCACCCGGTCTTAAAAGAGGAAGATAGCATAACACATGCTATCTACGCAATGTTTTCAGAGAAGATTCGCCGGCCCCTCGTCATCCGGAACGGCGAAATCGTGGGCGTGGTTAATCCCACCCACATCTTTCAGGAACTCATCGAGGCTGTTGATTCTTAACGACGGGAATGGATCAACCCTTTTTGTCCTGATTATTCCATACCTCAAGGAGGTAATCCTTGTTGTCCTCGAATATCTGGGCGTGTTCTTCGACAATTTCTTCTGCCTGGCTTGAGGTCATTTCTCGGGTTGTGTTGATAAAGGAGGCCACGCGGCCAAGGTAAAGCGGAGTCACGAGATTGACCAACTGGGTGCGGTTGTCTTTCCAGTGATGGAAGGTGCCTGCTATTTCATAGAGAACCATGACCCACGTTTTCACGGGCATGGCGAACTTGGTCTTAGGTTTTCCCGCACATTTTTTGAGTTCCTCGTAACAATCGGGTGAAAAAAGATCCCGGTAAAGGCCTTTGAATTGACGAAAGCCGGTCTTATATTCGTTCACCAAACGATCAAGGTTGACCTTGATGGGATCAGGGGTTAGGAAATCCCTCAGCCCGAACATGGGCACGGTCCTACTCCCTCTCACACCCTTCCAATCCTTCTCGTTTTGCTCCATGAGAACAAAGAGGGTATGAACCACCTGTCGAAACATGGGACCCAGAGATTCACCAGGATCCTTTGCGTCATGGATTTTCACTCCCAGATTTGACTGGCATATCCTGAAATTATTGGTAATCGCGTTTGTGGTCATCCATATGTCTATGCCATAGCGCGCAACGTCGGTATCCCATACATCCTGGGCCATGTAATAGGCAGCGAGTTCCCCGGAAAACGCAAAGTCTCCCCCGATGGGTTGGCGGATTCTCAAACCGTACAGGGCCCGCGTCAAATTATACACGATGTTGTTGGTGATCGTGCCATCGTACTTATAGCGTGAGTAGACAGGAGAGACAAAATGGTACCCTTTTTCGAGAATCGGTTCCAGAAGGTATTTGATCCAATCGCCTGTAATAGAACGCAGATCCGAATCAACCACCACGCATGCCTTGACCCGAAGCCGTTTCGCAGTCTCGAATACAGACCGAAATGCCGATCCTTTGCCTGCGGGTCCTCGGTATATGGTGACGATCTTTTCTTGCCAGGGCTTGATCTCGAATTCCTTTGCCGCTTCCCGTGTGTCATCGGTGGATCCGCCGTCTGCGATCATGATGACTGAGCGCAAATCCTTGTAGTGATGGAAGAGCCCGTGGCTGACCATCTGAATAACATGGGCAATGGTCTTCTCATTATTGTAACAGGGAATGCCCACGAGAATATCCGAGTGCTCTATTTCTTCTACCCGCTTTGTGCTGTATGCCCTGAGCGCCGTGTCGAAACGCATGATATAAGCGACCCCCACTCTTTCAAGGAGATAATCACTTTGAAAAAGGCTTGATATTAGCATCTTCATATGGTGTAATACAAGAACAAACAGGCAGTTTGTCCTGATTTTTTTCAGGAGCCAAGTTTCAGTAATTTTGCAGCAATTTTTATTCCGCCCTCAGATGGGCGCATAGATCGATGATGTGGTCATAACCTTATTTCTGTGTGTCTGTGTAATGCCTGGAAAGGAGGAGTGCTCATGAAAGCGGGAATCATTTTTACAGGAACCGGCCCTATCCTCATTTTGACCAGCTATGAATCCTTCGAGGATCCGAAGCTGGTGGCAAAACTGGAGGTGAAGGGAATAAAGAAGTTCATCGCATCCGAACTGCCTTTGGAGAGGGTCAAGGAGAAATATGGGAATCAATACACAGTGGTGATGGGAGACCTTTACCAGACAGATGACCTTCGGGTCCTGGATTATAACGGGTACAATGTTTTCCACAGCTTCACCTTCAAGGAAATGGCAAAACCCATCTATCATGAGGGGTAATGAAGCGGAAAGGATGTCTCGGAAAGAGAAGATTGTGCGAAGTTGGAATGTATAGACTAAGGCCGCTCCACGAGGAGATACCGGTCGGGTTTCAAACGCGCGAAGATGGTGGCGCCGGGGCAAGGCGCCACCATCTTTTTTTTGTATTGGCCCCCCAGGACCTGAAAGAGTTCCAGGCAGCAGGAGCACAGGTGAGCGCTCCGGTCGATGGAGTAGGGGATAATGCCCTCTCCATCCCGGGTGAAGAAGCGGGGATGGATGAAGTTGGCATGATTGGCTGTATGGGATAGGTAGAGATAGTCATAATTCTTGACCTCCGAACCGAGCCTCCTTGCCCACCGGAGGTATATCCTTTTCTCCATATCCTCTATGTGCCTCCACTCAGCAGGCATTTTTTCCTTGAGACGGGGATCTTCAGCGAGGATGATTTTTTCTTCATCCGTAGCAGGCCGGGGAGGGGCAAAGTCTGATGCCGTTATAATGGCCTCTCGTTTCTCCTCGCAGTGTTCAAGCGCAAAGGAGCTGATGATCAGGTAGAGGCCGTTTTTCTCCGAATGACGATACCAGCTTCCCTGCCGGGAGCAGGCAGCGTCCCACACCTCCGGCGCGACACTCGTGATCCTGTTGATAGGATCAAGGGGGGTGCAGACAATGCCTTTTGCAGATTTCAATTTTCTGCCTTGATCCGCGAGCTTTCTTTTCAGTTCCCTTTCCTCCTCTTTGGAGATCCAGTATACATGCTTGATATAGAGTCCTGATGAGTCTTTTCCCATGACACGGAACCGCCCTTCGTTCACCTGATAGACACACCCTTAGGCCCATGGTCAAGGATAGGTCCGGCACTTTTGGGTTGCGCCCTTATATCATGTGTGACATATTTTTCATTGATTTGCAATCGGCGATCGAGGCTGTTCGGTATGCAGGAGTCGGAATGAGAAGGGGACCCGGCTTTTTGCCGGTTGCTGAATGTGTTGTCGTAACCGATGTCCGGGCTCTGGAAGCGCGTGCTGCTCAGGGAGGAAGCCTTTTCTGGAGTGACCGGAGCCTCGGAACGGAAGAAATGGCTTCCTCCCTGAGCCCCCTCAGTGGGGGCCTCATGATGCCTCCCGCTCTGGGGGAGGAGATTCACTGGTTGCCGGGGTTTTTCTGAATGGAATCGTTTTTCAAGGTCAAGAAACCTGAAGAAGTGCTCGCGCTGCTGCATCATTTTGGGCCCTGCGGTGAGGAGGAACTCCAGCTTGAGCAGGCCTTCGGCAGGGTGCTGAGCAGGGATATCGTGTCTCCTGAAGACCTCCCCGGGTTTTGCCGGTCCACCATGGATGGCTACGCGGTGAGGGCAAAGGATACATTCGGTGCGAGCGAAGGCCTGCCTGCCCTGTTTGAAGTAGTGGGTGAGGTTAAGATGGGAGAAGACTCTCCTGATAGTGTAAGGCAAGGACAGGCAATGCGAATTCCCACCGGCGGCATGCTTCCTCATGGGGCCGATGGCGTGGTGATGATGGAATATTGTCATATCCTGGATACACAGACCATAGAAGTGAGCCGTGCCATATCGCCTCTTGAAAACGTGATCCAGCCGGGAGACGACATTAAGAAAGGAGCCACGGTCCTGCGGAAGGGATGCTGGCTGAGGCCCCAGGATATAGGTGTCCTCGCGGGTCTGGGTCTTGAAGAGGTGGAGGTATTCAGGAAACCCCGGGTTGCCATCATTTCCACCGGTGATGAGATCGTTCCAGTAGGAGATGATCCGGCGGATGGTCAGGTACGGGACATCAACCGGTATACACTGGAGGCCTTTTGCTCTGCGAACGGGGCCATTCCCGAATTCCTGGGGATTTGTCCGGATAATTTTGAACGTTTGAAAGGCCTGGTTGAGAATGGGCTCGAATCGGCTGATGCGGTCTGGTTGTCAGGGGGGAGTTCCGTTGGGACCCGTGACCTCACGCTGGCGGTCTTCGAAACCTTTAAAAATTTTGAACTCTTGGTTCATGGGATCTCCATTAGCCCCGGAAAACCAACTATCATAGCCCGTTCCGGCGAGAAACCCCTAGTGGGGCTCCCTGGACACGTGTCCTCCGCGCTGATTGTTGCCGAAGTTTTCATGGCACCGCTTTTGGCCAGGCTTTCCGGTCTGAGAGAAGGCGGGAAGCCCCGGAAAGGACGAGTGTCGGTGCGGTTATCCAGGAATATTGAATCCAAAAGCGGACGGGAGGATTATATTCGCGTCAGGCTCCGCAAGGAGGGAGAGGAGTGGATGGCCGATCCCGTGTTCGGAAAATCGGGGCTAATCTCTCCCCTTGTCGAAGGGCACGGACTGGTCAAAGTGGACGTGAATACGGAAGGGCTCTACAAGGGCGACCTGGTAGAAGTTCTACTGTTTAATGGAGGTGCGGTGTGAAGAGGCAGGTCTACCTGGCCATGAAGACTATCGAAGAGGCCCGAGAGGTTTTTTTTTCCCGGTTTGGCCCTGAATTGCATACGGAGCCGGAATCAGTTGCTGCGGAAGCGGCGCTCGGACGTATAACCTCGGAACCCGTATTCGCCGGACGTTCGACGCCTGGATTTCATTCGGCGGCCATGGACGGCATAGCAGTGAGGGCTGAAGAAACGTATGGGACAACAGAGAGGAGGCCCAAGGTCCTCCAGGCAGGGGCACAGGCCGTCTGGATCAATACAGGGCAGCCCCTTCCCGTATCCTCTGACGCGGTAATTATGGTAGAGAAATTGCATATGCTGGACGACGAGCACATTGAAATTCGGTCTCCCGCATATCCCTGGCAGAACGTGCGCAAGGTAGGGGAAGACATCGTCGCAACGCAACTGCTCTTTCCGCGGAACCATCGTATCCGCGCTTATGATCTTGGGGCCCTGATCAGTGCGGGTGTGTACACGCTGCGTGTTTGGAGCCGGCCGAAAGTGGCCATTATTCCAACCGGTTCCGAGCTTGTTTCCCATCACGATGATGAGAAGGTGTCGTCCCTGAAACATGGACAGATCATAGATTCCAATTCATTTATCCTGGCGGGATTGGTGGAGGAGAACGGAGGAATTCCTATTCGATATCCCATTGTTCCCGATGATGAAAGGGAGATCAGGCATGCCCTGGAAAAGGCAATCACTTCGGATGCTGATGTGATCATGATTAACGCGGGATCATCCGCGGGAAGTAGAGATTTCACTGTCCATGTGATTGACGGCATGGGTGAGGTGCTGGTTCACGGTGTGGCTATGATGCCCGGAAAACCCACCATTCTTGCCAGTGTGGAGGGAAAGCCTGTGATCGGCAACCCGGGCTATCCCGTATCATCTGCCCTCTCCTTCAATCAATTCATCAAGCCTCTGCTTTTCAGTCTCCTGGGACAGGGAAAACCTGTTGAGGAAACGGTCACCGTGAGGCCGTCCAGGGATATTCCATCCAAGCTGGGACTCGAGGAATTCCTGCGGGTCAATATCGGGAAAGTGGGCTCGACCTATGTGGCCACACCCTTGCCCAGGGCCGCAGGTTCAGTAACCACGCTCACCAGAGCAGAGGGAATCATCCGGATACCGTCCCTTTCTGAAGGTGTATCGCAAGATGAAGAGTTGGAAGCGGAACTCCTGGTTTCCCGGGAAGAAATTCTGAATACGGTCCTGATCATCGGAAGCCATGATATGACCATCGATCTGCTGGCCGACGAGATCAGGAAGGCAGGCGGTGCCATACGTGTTTCTTCCGGAAACGTGGGCAGTCTGGGTGGATTGATAGCGCTCAGGAAAGGGATCTGCCATCTTGCCGGATCCCATCTGCTGGATACCCAAACGGGTGAGTATAATCTTTCCTACGTGAAGAAATACCTGAAAGGGATGCAGGTGAACATTTTTCACCTCGTGCGGAGGGACCAGGGCCTGATCGTCAGGAAGGGAAATCCGAAAGGTATTCAGGGGTTGAAGGACCTTTCCAGGGGTGATGTCTTGTTTGTGAACAGACAGGCCGGGTCAGGGACGCGCGTCCTCCTTGATTACAAGCTGGCGCAATTGGGTCTTGAAAGTTCTTCTATCCGGGGATATGACCACGAGGAATTTACGCACATGGCCGTGGCTGTGGACGTGCTGAGCGGTGCGGCCGATTGCGCGATGGGAATTTTCGCTGCCGCCAGGGCCCTGGACCTTGACTTTATCCCCGTCGAAAGGGAGCAATACGATCTGATCATTCCTGTTGAAATGCTTCAATTGGCAGGAGTGATGAAAGTCCTGGAAACGATCCAAACCAGCCGTTTCCGGGAAAGAGTCGCGGCACTGGGAGGATATGATCCTTCACGAAGCGGGGAACTCTGGAAAAAGGTGGAGTAGAGATTTACGAAGAGAAAAGGGCAGGAGAGCAAATGTCACCCCTCAGGATTAAATCAAGACAATGGATTGTGGATGAGGATGATCACATCATCATCGGAGAGGGAAGGAAAGCGATTTTCGAGCACATCCAGGAGACCGGATCCATCAATCAGACAGCCAAGGTGATGCGGATGTCCTATAAGGGGGTCTGGAGCAAGATCAAAGCGACCGAAAAATCCCTGAATATGAAGCTCGTGGACACGGACAGGAAAAGGGGAACCCGACTGACAAAAGAAGGAAAGCAACTCCTGGAGAAATACAGCAGGCTCAAAAGTGCCTGTGTGAAAGCCGACAACAGGATTTTTCAGGAAATTTTCGGGCAGGCGGGGGGCGAATCAAAAAAGAATGAACGGTAAAGTCAGGTTGAAAATGTTCAATTTTGTGCACGGTCGGGAAAGGCGAACATTTTGCCCACAGGAATGTATGGAGCGGTTTCGACGACTGAGGTTCGAGCCTGACACAAGGGTCGGCAAAAGGAGACGCGCTTAAATTGGCGCAATAGTCCAGTGGAGGTTACAGAAGTAATGAACGACGAGTCCACAGAGATATTCCTGAAAGAGATCCGAATTCCTGTCGTAGCAATCGTCGGGACTTCCGGTACGGGAAAGACAACGCTGATTGAAAAACTGATCCCCGTACTGAAAAGAAAGGGATTCAGGGTGGGAACAATCAAGCACGATGTGCACGGGTTTACCATCGATCAGCCGGGAAAGGACAGCTGGCGTCATAAGGAAGCAGGGGCAAGCATGGTGCTGCTCTCTTCTCCTCGTCAGGTTGCCATGGTGAAGGATGTGGCTCATGATACTCCGCTGGATCAGCTGGAATCTTATTTTTCCGGAGTGGACATTATCCTGGCAGAGGGTTATAAGCGAGGGAACAGGCCGAAGCTGGAAATTTTCAGGCCCGAAGTACACGAGAAGCCGGTGTGCGGGAACGATGATAATCTCTTGGCAATGGTCACTGACGCCCCCGATGATTTCGGGGTGCCGCGTTTTTTGCTGAATGATGCAGAAGGCATAGCTGCTTTTCTCATCAGCCGTTTCGATTTGGCCGGGCGCACTGAATGCCCACCGAGAGAGGCGGCATCGTAGACGGATGCGTTGAAAAACCTTAAGAAAGGAAGAATTATGGCGGGTGTACCGTTAATCTTTGCGATCCCTTTCCACTTGCCGTTTGGTGGATTTTACGGCAATGATATCATTGAGATGATTGTCCATGCAGGACCAATGGTAAAATTTGTGCTGTTGATCCTCCTGGGGTTTTCCGTGGCTTGCTGGACGATTATCCTGATGAAATTTCGTCTGGTGCGTCGTGCGCGGCATGAGACGGAGTTGTTTCAGGACATGTTTCTGGAACCGATGGATTTGCGTAAGATATATGCAGCGTCAAAGGACCTCAGGTACAGTCCTGTGGCTCGGATGTTCCGATCCGGATACGGGGAATTCCAGCGGCTCCGGAAGATTTATGCGACCTCTAATCCCGGGGGCGTTGCCGGCACAAAGAGTCCGCCGCCGGCAGAACGTTCGCGACAAATAATGGTGGACAACCTTGAACGGTCGCTCCAGAAGGCCATTGTGGCACAAGTTGAAAGACTGGAGCGAGGGGTCAGTTTCCTTGCCACGACGGGGAATACGGCCCCTTTTATCGGCCTTTTCGGGACCGTTTGGGGAATCATGCAATCCTTTCGAGGGATAGGTTTGAAAGGATCGGCAAACCTTGCCGTGGTTGCACCCGGCATTTCCGAGGCATTGATCGCCACTGCGGCCGGACTTGCCGCTGCTATTCCTGCCGTGGTGGCATTCAATCATTTCACGCAGAAAATTTCCCGGCTGGGAGCAGAGATGGATATCTTTAAATCTGATTTCCTGACCACGGTAGTGAGGCAATTTTTCAGGGGAAAGGTGAGTCTCGGACCGGAACAGGATTAGGGTATGGAAACTGGGAACAGCCGAAAAAGTTATATGGGCAATATCAACGTTACCCCTCTGGTGGACGTGATGCTTGTCCTGTTGATTATCTTTATGGTGACAGCCCCCATGATGATGCAGGGCGTGAATGTCAACCTCCCGAAAACCACCACAAGATATATCAAGACCAAGGATGAGCCCCTGATATTGAGCATCAACAAGAAGAGAGAAGTCTTCCTGGAAAACCGGCGCATAGATACCAAGCAGCTTGAAGCGAAAATCGAGAAGATTTTTGAGAACCGGCGGGAGAAAGAAATCCTCCTGAGGGCCGACAAGGATGTGCCTTACGGTTTCGTTATACAGGTTATGGCCAGTGTGAAGCGGGCGGGGATCAATAAATTGGGTATGGTCACGGAGCCGCTGGAGTAATATCAGTGCAAGCCTTATGGAATGAAGACCTGCTGGAGGCTGCAAACGGGCAAAAGTTGGGAAAAATGCTGCTCGGTGCGATCGCCCTTCACCTTGCTGTTTTTTCGCTTGTCTTCTTGATCCCCGAATCTCTGCCCACGAGAAGACTACAGGGCACCGTCTACGAGGTTAACCTTGTCGAAATGCCCACAAGGAGCATCTCGAAAGGCGGGGGGAGGCCAGTATCCGGGAAGGCAAAACCGATCCGGCAGACCAGAAAATCGGAGCCTGCCAAACTTGTGGGGAAGCTGGCCAGCAAAGAGAAAGCCGTTGTCATCGCAAAGCGGGTGGTGGCGAAAAAGTCCGCAACTCGGATAAAGCCCAAGGAGTCCCCTACACGGCTTCTTGATCAGGCTGTTTCAAAGATCGAAAGAAAGGTAAAAACCCGTGAAAAGGACACGCTGGCGCAGGCCCTGTCGCGGATTGAGAGCAAGGTTAAGGAGGAGGGACCGGCCCCTTCCGGTTCTTTGACGGGGGCCCAAGCAGGTATTGCGGTGCAGATCTACAGGGCGGAAGTGGAGAACCGGATAAAAGGCAACTGGGCCTATCCGGCCGCCTTCATGGATCCCGAAAAGAACAAGGATCTCGAGGCATTAGTTGTTGTAAAGGTGGATAGGGACGGAACTATCCTGAAGTCCTGGTTCGAAAAGCCTTCGGGCAACGCCGGTTTTGATGAATCCGTGCGGAAGGCCATAGAACGATCAAATCCCCTTCCGCCGTTTCCCGAAGGATACCTGAAAACCTATGAGGAGATCGAAATCAATTTTAACCTGCGGGAACTCGAGGGAGGCTGAAATGGAAGTCCGAGTTTACCTGCAAGAGGCCAAGGGTGATGAGTAAAAGACTGCAATGGAGAATCTTTTTGAGAGGCTGCTACGCCGCAGGGTTCCTTTTCATCTGTTTCTGCACTGCCCCTCGTGCGAGTTACGGCAGGATTTATATAGATATTAACGCACCGTCCATCAGGAAGTTCAACATTGCGATTCCCGATTTCAGGATGGCGCAGGGTGATGGTGATTGCAAGAAACTTGCTACCGAACTCCCGGCGGTTATCGCCAGTGATCTGGACTTGAGCGGCTTTTTCAGTCCGATGAACAAGGCTTCGTTCATCGATGAGGTCTCCCCTCTGACCAGGGAAGATATCCGGTTCAAGAACTGGTCCGTCATCGGTGCGGAACTTCTCCTGACCGGCGGGTATACCTGTATTGGAACAAACGTGGAGGTGGAAATCCGGTTGTTTGACGTGTTCCTGGGCAAACAGATCCTAGGAAAGAGGGTGTTGGGGGAGATCAAGGATTATCGTAACCTCATGCACCGGCTGGGAAATGAGGTGATCAAGGTCCTCACGGGGCATGAGGGCATTTTTCTTACCAAGCTGGCGTTTGTCGGGAACGGGACCGGTCACAAGGAAATCTACCTGAGCGATTTTGACGGACACAATGTTCGACAGATCACCTCGGACAAGAGCATCGATCTGCTCCCACGCTGGTCTCCTGACGGGGGCGGGCTGCTTTACAATTCTTATCGTGACGGGGGACCCATGCTCTATTTCAAAAACCTCCGCACCGGCAGTGTGAGAAGAATTTCAGGGAGGAAGGGGCTGAATATCGGGGCGGCATGGGCCCCTGAGGGAAAGCGCCTGGCTTTGACGCTGAGTTATAAAGGGAACCCGGATATCTTCCTTATCAACGAGCAGGGAAAGATCCTCAAGCGGCTGACCAATCATTGGGGAATAGATGTGTCCCCCACTTTTTCACCCGATGGGACAAAGATCGCTTTTGTTTCCAACAGGTCCGGATCTCCCCAAATTTATATAATGGACCTTCTCAAGGGGACGAAGGAGCGCCTGACATTCGAGGGAAAATACAATACCTCTCCATCGTGGTCATCGCTCAACAGGATCGCTTTTACCTCTCTGAATGAAGGTCACTATAATATTGTCACCATGGATCCGTCCGGGGGACAGGCAAGGCAGTTGACTGATGATCAGGGCAATAATGAAGATCCCTGCTGGTCACCGGGCGGTCATTATCTCGCTTTCAGCTCCAGCAGGGAAGGAAGGTATCACATATACATCATGACGGCCAACGGACAAAATCAGAGAAGGGTGACCTCCGGCAAAGGAGATCAAACCGCTCCATCCTGGTCCCCCTAATGAGATCCGTCTATCGCGGGAATTGGATTAAGGAACAGAAATTGCGTTTGCCAGTTCGTCATGATGTCTTCCATCGCACGGCGCGTGATCTTTTCAGGGTTTCATCATATGGCCTTTTACCGCGTTGCGGGTGGGCACTTGGCGCTTGAAATTATTCCCCGAATGTGATACAAGGATATCGATTCCATTTTTTCTTGCAATATAGGGGCAGTTGGGATTTAATTTATTTTTAATGATTATTCCTTCGTTTTCACTGTAGTAGTTCGGGCAGTAACACGGTCAAAACTTAATTCAGGAGGTAAGGGCAAATGAGGAAAAAGATGATGGCTGTCTTCCTTGCATTGGCATTTGTGGTATCCTCTTTGTTATTCATGTCGTCTTGTGCGAAGAAACAGATGCAGGTGACAGAGGGCGTCCAACCCACAGCTGAGGAGTCCATGCAGGCCGAAAAACCTGCAACAGAAAGCGAAATGGCGCCCATGGAAGAGACCAAGAAGGCGGAAACTGGTGAAACCGAGGCCTACAAGAAGGCCGAAGCTGAGCGTCTTGAAAAACTCAAAGCACTTCAGAAGGAGCAGCAAGAGCTGGATGAAAAGAAGGCGTTTGAAAATGAAAAGATCTATTTTGATTTTGATAAATCAGACCTGAGATCGGAAGCCCAGGCTGTCTTGAAGGCAAAGGCCGACTGGCTCCGCGCGCATCCTGCTTATTCCTTGAAAATTGAAGGTAATTGCGATGAGAGAGGGACCGCCGAGTACAATCTGGCCCTGGGTGAACGGCGAGCAAGTTCCGCCAAGAAATTTCTTGTGGCCCTGGGAATAGCAGAAGACCGTATCACTACCATCAGTTACGGGGAAGAACGGCCGGCAGATCCGGGACATAATGAGGAAGCCTGGGCCAAGAACAGGCGGGATGAATTCGTGCTTACGAAGTAGTGTTCATGCTGTTTCCAAGTCCTGAAATGGGACTTCTTTCAAGAGCTTGCTAACAAATGGGCCGGCCTCATCAGGGGCCGGCTTTACTCTCCGGGAGGGTGCTTGAGAAATGATTAAGTCCTCGGCTGTCTCCAAAAACATCTTTGCCATTCTTGGTCTCCTGCTTGGAGCAGGATTTTTTCTCTCGTCCTGCGTCACGGTCGCCACCGATCAGGATATCATGTCGTTAAATGATCAGGTTGTACTCTTGAACAACAGGGTGAATACCTTGCAGGACGCCATGAATAAACGAGAGGCCTCCTTACAGGACGCGATGAGTAAACGAGAGGCCTCATTGAGCAAGGAGCTGTCAGGAGGCGTGGATGCGCGATTGACAGCCATCCGGGGAAACCTTGCTGAAGTGGTGGCAGACACGGACCGGATCAAACAGGATCTGGACACCCTTTCCGGCAGGGTGGAGGAAAATGCCCATCTTGCCAAACATGCAGTCGAAAGAGATACGACGCAAGAGGATATGCTGCGTGCGGAAATCGCTGACATGCAGGGCAGGATCGGGAAACTGGAAAAGAGTGTCACGGATTTAAAGGCCTATCTTGGACTGCAAGCCGGTTTTGCGCAGAAGGAGATCGGCAAGACCGGAGAGGGAAAAGGCGCTCCAGCAGCGCCACCGATCTCTCCCGAAAAAGCCAAGTATGATAACAGCCTGGGGGCCTACAAACAGGGAAAACTCCAAGCGGCGATCGTCGACTTCAACGATTTTCTCAAGACGTATCCTAAATCTGACCTGGCGGACAATGCACAGTTCTGGATTGGGGAATGCTACATGGGGCTGAATCAGTATGAACAGGCCATCCTCGCTTACCAGCAGGTCATCAAGCGCTATCCTAACGGCAACAAGGTCCCGAACGCCATGCTCCGGCAGGCCCTTGCCTTTGAGGCAATAAAAGATACTACCAGCGCGAAACTCCTTTTGACGAAAATCATCAAGAATTATCCCAAATCAAACGAAGCAAGTATTGCTAAAACAAAGATGGAGGGCATGAAGTAGGCATTTTGCTCGCGGGCGAAAATCACTGTCCCTCGGGCTTTACCACTGTTGCCTGCCCAAGGGCAGACATGATGTCCCTTCTGCTGATTACGCCCACCAGTTCCTTGGGATTATCCCTGTTCACCACGGGCAACATGGCGAAGTCTCCGGAAATAATCTTTCTCAGGGCTGAAAAGAGATCTTCATTTTCTCCCACGGTTATGACTGATTTGGTGGCCGTGTCAGATGCATTTCGTGAAAATGCGTTCCCTTTCAGTGCATTCTGCACATCTGAAAGGGAAATGACGCCGCACAGTTCATTCTTTTCATTCAGTACGGGAAATGTCCTGAGTTCTCGTTCTGCGATCGTCTGCTGAATTTCTTTGAGCGACATACCTGCAGGAATTGTTTCCGGGGGAGTTGTCATGGCTTCCCTGACGTGCTTGAGCATCAGGCGGCTGGTTTCAGGACTGGCTGGTTTTTCCTCCGCCTTCTTTCCCGACTTAATTTCCTGGATGCGCTGGTTGTAGATCTGGATTACTTCCCGTCTGTCCAGCATACCAAGCAAAAAAGAGTGGTCCTCATCCTTTACCACCGGGATCCTTTGGAGGTTGCGGATCGTAAACTTTTTCAGTACTTCGTTCAAGTCCTCGGAAGGCGTGGTAAAGATGATCTCAGAGGTCGCAACATCCTTCATTCTCACGACTTCACCGATCTCCTGGTCAAAGAGAATGCCGCGTATGTCATTGATGGAGAAGATGCCCGTGAGTTTCTTCTCTTCATTCACTACGGGGAAATAGTGGAGCTGGCTGGACTTAAATACATCACGGAACTGTGCGAACGTCATGTTCTCAGGGATCATCTCTACCTTTCTAAGGTGCGGCATGAGCTCTTTGACGCGGATGGTGGCCAGGACATCAACGAAGAAGTCTCCCCGATGGGCATTGGAATCAATCTTCCCCTTGACCTGCTTAATGTAAATTGTCCATTTGCGGGACAACAGGTAAGAAATGGTACAGACGAGCATGCCGGGCAAAAGGAGGTGATATGAGTTGGTCATTTCGCTGACAAAAATAATCGTCGATATCGGCGCGTTTGAGACTGCGGCGAAGAACCCCGCCATGCCGACCACCACAAATGCACCCGGGTGAGGGATGATCCCCGGCATGATTGTGTTGAAAATCCTTCCCACCGCTCCTCCGAATGCTCCTCCTATGACCACAGAAGGTCCGAATACCCCGCCGCTCCCTCCGGACCCGATAGAAAAGGAGGTGGTCAATATTTTTCCCAGCGCGAGTCCCACAAGGAAAAGCGTGGAGAGTTGATTGTCAAGGGCCAGTTGGGCGAATCCGTAACCGAACGCAAGGGTCTGCGGCATGAAAAAACCGATAGCCCCGGTGCAGAGCCCGCCAATCGCAGGCTTCATATGGCTTGGGACGTTGATCTTTTGGAACAGGTCGTGAATGCCGTAGAAACTCTTCACGTAAAGAAATCCACCGGCGACGAGCACTAGGGCCAGAACAGCGTAGGGGCCGAGTTCCAGGGGATGCTGGAATACCAAATCAGGCGATTCGAACAGAGAACCCCAGCCGAAGACCAGGCAGAAAAGGCAATAGGCAACCACGGAAGAGATACCAGCCGGGATCAGCACGTCGGATTCGAACTCCGGATCAGTGTAGAGCACCTCGGCGGCAAATAAGGCGCCGGCGAGGGGCGCGCGAAAAATGCTGCCGATACCGGCGCCCATCCCTGCGGCCAGCATGATCCTGCGTTCACGATCAGGCAGACGGAGCTTTGTGGCAAGAAATGAGCCGAAGCCCGCACCGATCTGGGCAATGGGTCCCTCACGGCCCCCTGATCCGCCGGTAGTTATGGTCAGGGCCGAGGCAATGGTCTTGATAAAAGGGATGCGGCCGCGGACAAAGCCGCCTTTATTGTGATAGGCGTCTATGGCCGCATCTGTCCCGTGCCCTTCTGCTTCCGGGGCAAAGGTGTAGACGAGCCACCCACTTAAAATTCCCCCGAGCGCGGGCAGAAAAAAAAGTATCCAGCGATTGAAAGGTGTGCCGGTGGGCGAAAACAGCTCGGACTCTCCGGCAGGAGGGGGAGGACGGTATCCTGCAATCAGGTCCATGAAATAGTGGAGACCGAGCTGGCAAAGGTAATGGAAAAGGATGGACCCCATGCCGGCTATAAGGCCGATGAGGACATAGTAGAAAGCCCATTTACCGGCTGATGCTATGCGGCTGGTAGTTATTCCACGGCTTATACGATTTGAAAGGATGGTTGTTTCTCCCCTCAATCACCTTGTAGATGGCGGGCACAGGTGCTGCCAGCTGGACATCTTTATAGCGGCGCGTGGGGTCACAGTCAAGAAAAACCATTCCTTTTGCGCACCTGCGATTAGAAGGCATTTCTCGCATTTTATTGAACTCATGCAATCAAGCAATGAAGAGGGTAATAATTATAAACCATAAACAGTTTACACTCTTTTTTCTACTATAACGGATTTTTTATTGACTATAAAGACTCTAGGTATTAGCATTATAGTATCGACAAATTGACGATTTATGGTCAGAAAGTTGCAAACCGTGAATCTTGAACGGTGAACCAGATGATCAGAGGTTTAAAAAAATCATATAAAGGAGTCTGCCATGCCTGAAATCATGACAACAAAAGAGCTTGCCAAGTATTTGAAACTGCACGAAATAACTATTTGCAAATATGCCGCTGAGGGCAAAATTCCGGCAATCCGAATCGGCAGGGTCTGGCGGTTTGACAAAGAAGCTATTGACAGGTGGATCAGCGGGGGTGAGAAGAAGTGACGTATGGGAAATTCCGACGATGAGCGAGACCTTAATCTCGTTTTGAACGATAAAACGGGTGCTCTTCTGATGCTCAACAAAGAGGAGCGGAAGGTCATAAAGGAATTGCTTGTCATGACCATCTATTCCGAGAGTGTTCGCGGGTACATTGAAAAGCGTCTCGGGGATGAATATATCAAAATTGCCGAAAAGCTCCTGGAATCTATGGGTGGCGCGTAGGCGGGTCTTCGATTTCCCAATCCTCCGCCTACGAGAGGACAAGTCAGTCTCTATCCGGGGATCACTTGTTCCCGCAGAAGCGCGCGAGGAGTGGTCACCCGATCTCCTTGTACAGCTTCGCAGTGAGTCCGAGGAAGCCTTTATTGTGTAAATTCAGATTTGCTCTCACCCTACGAATACAGGAGATGAGGAGTCCTCCATTTGGAGAAGACCTCGATTTCTGTTGCCCACTGATCCTCCAATTGCGAAGCCGGTTTCCCCTTTTCCACCTCTTGCCGGAGTGAGGCGTCCCCCAGGATGAGTTCTATTGGTTTCCTGTCGTACTCGTATTCGTATGGGGGCTCTTTCCACCGGAAAGTTTCCCCGTGGGTTCTCATGACCGCACTCAGGAGGGCCATGGACAGGGAAAATGGCCGGAAGCTGAAAAGGTCAGTGATATGGATATGGAATCCATGGCAAAGCACGCCTGACCACTTGTGGAACGTGGGACGAAATGAGTATTCCTGTAAGCGGCATCCGGTCAGTGCCTCTTTGCTGAGGCTGTCTGCTATCTTGCTCGTGTGAAGATACGGGGCGCCGAAGATTTCGAAAGGCTTGCAAGTACCCCTTCCCTCCGACAGGTTGGTTCCTTCCCAGATAACCTGACCGGGATACACATAGGCTGTTTCCGGCTGCGGCATGTTGGGAGAAGGCATGAGCCATGGCAATGCGGTGTCTCTCCAGAACATCGTGCGTTTCCAGCCGCTCATGGGGATGATCTCAAGGTCGCAATGGAGACGGAACACATGATCAAAGATCCGGGCCAGTTCTCCCATGGTGAGCCCGTGGCGCATGGGCACACCACAGGGTCCGACGAACGAAAACAAGCCGGATTTCAATAAGGGACCTTCCAGGATTTCGCCTCCGAGGGGATTCGGGCGGTCAAGAATAAGGACGGTCTTCTTGTTTCTTGCCGCAGCCTTGAGACAATGGAGCATCGTGGATGGAAAGGTGTAGACCCGTGTTCCCACATCCTGCAGGTCTATGACAAGCACATCCAGATTTTCCAGCATGGCGTCACTCGGTTCCCGCTTGTCGGCATAGAGACTGAAAACGGGAATCCCCAGTGTTTTGTCAAAACCGTGGGCGGTTTCCACCATGTTGTCCTGATCTTCACCGCCATATCCGTGTTGAGGACCGAACAGTGCTTTTAACTGGCCGGGGAGCAGGTGTGCAATGACTTCCCGGGCGGGCGTGAAATTGCGGTCCAGGGAGGCCTGGTTGGAGAGGAGTCCCAGGCGGTATCCTTTCAGCCGTTTCCAGCCCTTCTGACCGAGCCTGTCGAGGCCGGTGAGTACCTGATTCATGAGCATTGCCTTCCTTTGCAGCGGGTTGCAGGAGTTTTGTCTGCCATTTTATGAGATCTCCCTCCTGGTTGCAAGACCATTTGCAGCA
>Ga0315542_1000246_pt1 | contig 32704 bp, 41 predicted proteins | sample SalMarSW160120MG_FD_202541 | JGI IMG/M metagenome (GOLD analysis project Ga0315542, IMG submission 202541) | Salt marsh sediment microbial communities from the Plum Island Ecosystem LTER, Massachusetts, United States - Salt Marsh Sediment SW1601-20 ...
TGTTTGAAGTTAAGGATGGTAAAAAGAAAAGCAAGACAAAGAATTTTTTCCCGGGATATATTTTAGTTAAGGCTGAACTTGATAACCAGGTTAAAGATTTTATTCTAAACACTCCTTCTGTTATGGGATTTTTAGGAACAAAAAATAATCCGAATCCTTTACAGCCTGAAGAAGTTAAAAGAATTGTAGGCCGTTTAACTCAAGATGAATCCAGTGAAAGAATGGAAACTATCTTTAGGAACGGTGATCTTGTTAAAATTATAGATGGTCCGTTCAACAATTTTAGCGGAACAATTCAAGAAGTAAATGAAGAAAAAATGAAAATTAAGGTAATGGTTTCAATATTCGGAAGAAAAACTCCTGTCGAAATCGATTTTGTTCAAGCAGAATTAGAGAAATAACTAAGTATTTTAATAGGTAAATAAAATGGCTAAAAAAATAAGTGGATTTATAAAATTACAAATTCCTGCCGGTAAAGCTAATCCGTCCCCACCGGTTGGTCCTGCATTAGGCCAAAAAGGCGTAAATATAATGGAGTTTTGCAAGCAGTTTAATGCAAGAACTTCCGATAAAGACGGTTTAATTATACCGGTAGTTATTACTGTTTACTCCGATAAATCTTTTACCTTTATTACAAAAACACCTCCTGCCGCTGTTTTATTAAAAAAAGCAGCAAAAATAGAAAAAGGATCGGCTGAACCTCATAGAAATAAAGTTGCTAAAGTAAATAAGGGACAGGTTCAGGAAATAGCACAATTAAAAATGCCCGATTTAAATGCTTTCGATATAGACCATGCTATGAGTATGGTTGCCGGTACGGCTAGAAGTATGGGCATTACGGTAGAAGATTAATTCGAGTATAAGTTAAAGGTTATAGCTCAAAGGAAATAGAGAAATGGAAAAAACTAAAAGAAATAAAGAAATCAGCAAAGCTTTTGATAAATCCAAAGAATACTCAATTGAAGATGCAATTAAAATCCTAAAAGAAAGTTCAAAAGTTAAATTCGTAGAATCATTGGATTGTGCAATTCGGCTTGGAGTTGATCCGAGACATGCCGATCAAATGGTTCGTGGAACTGTTTCTCTGCCGCATGGAACCGGAAAACAAGTTAGAGTTTTAGTTATAGCAAAAGGTTCCAAAGCACAAGAAGCTTTGGATGCAGGAGCTGATTATGCCGGTTTTGAGGAATATCTTGAAAAAATAAAAGGCGGATGGGCTGATGTTGATGTTGTAGTAGCTACTCCCGATACAATGGCCGAATTAGGAAAATTAGGCAGAGTATTGGGGCCAAAAGGTTTAATGCCCAATCCTAAAAGCGGAACAGTTACAATGGATGTTGCAAAAGCCGTAAAGGAAGTTAAGGCAGGCAAAATTGAATTTCGTGTTGAAAAAACAGGAATTGTACATACATCCTTAGGTAAACTTAATTTTGATGTTGATAAACTTGCCGATAATACGAGGGCTTTTCTTAACACAATAATTAAGCTTAAACCTTCAACGGCAAAAGGACAATATGTAAAGAGTTTGTTTTTATCCAGTACAATGGGTGCCGGGATAAAAATTAATAAAGATGAAATTGCTGCACATTAAGCAATAAAATATTACGCACTAATAAAATAAATGCTTCTAGCCGACACGATTAAATTATAATCTGGTATGGGAGAAAAATGAATAAGAATGAAAAAACAGATGTTGTTTCTCAAGTTAAGGAGATGATTAATAATTCTTCGGCTATTTATCTTACAGATTATACCGGAATAAATGTTGAGGATATTAGCGCCATTCGAAATAACTTTAGAAAAGAAGGCGTTAATTATAAAGTAATTAAAAATACTTTATTTAAAAGAGCAATAGATGAAGCCGGTAAATATGATAAATTAGCCGATCATCTGACGGGAATGACGGGTTATGCCTTTGCTTCTGATAACCCGGTTGCACCGGCGAAAATCATTAAAAAATATTTTGATGAAACACAAAAATTAGCCTTAAAGGCTTGCTATATTGAAGATCAGTATTATCCTAGCGACAAGTTAAACGAATTAGCTAGCCTGCCTTCTAAGAAAGAATTAATAGCAAGTATTTTAGGCAGCATAAACGCACCTGCTTCAGGTATTGTCGGTGCTATAAATGCTGTAATGAGGGATTTAGTCAGTGTAATAGATGAAATCTCAAAGAAAAAAGCAGCATAAGTTTAATTTTAATACGAAATTTATTTATTAGGAGAAAAATAAAATGTCAGAAAAAGTAACTGAAATAGTTGATAAAATTAAAGGCCTTTCCCTTTTAGAAGCTTCTGAATTGAAAAAAGCACTGGAAGAAGAATTCGGTGTAACAGCCGCTGCTCCTGTTGTAGTGGCCGGCGGTGTGGCACCTGCCGGTAACGGCGGACCTGCTGCCGAGGAGAAGACCGAATTTGATATAGTTCTAAAGACTATAGGCGAAAAAAAGATTAATGTTATTAAAGTAGTAAGAGCGCACACCGGTTTAGGTTTAAAAGAAGCTAAAGATTTAGTGGATGGAGCTCCTAAAACTGTTAAAGAAGCAATTTCCAAAGAAGAAGCTGAAAAACTTAAAAAAGAGTTTGAAGAAGCTGGTGCTACCGTAGAGATTAAATAATTTTAGGTCTAGGAAAGTATTTTAAAAAAAGTGATAGGCGGAAAAGTCCGTCTAATCGCTTTTTATTAATTTGATTTCGTTGATTTATGGTAAGGATTGAAAAGAAAAGTAAAATAATTGGAGGTTTAAAAATTGAATAACAATAGAATTTCTTTTGGAAAAATTCCATCTGTAATTGAGCCGCCGGATTTATTGGACATTCAGACTGCTGCTTTTGAAGATTTTGTGCAATTAAAAGCCCTTCCGAATAAGAGAGAAAACAAGGGTCTACAAACAGTATTTAATAATAACTTCCCGATTTTTGATAATAAAGAAAATTATAGGCTGGATTTTATTGAATATTATATAGAAAAGCCCAGGTTTTCGGTACAGGAATGTTTGGAAAGAGGCTTAACTTTCGCAGCTCCTTTAAAAGGGAAACTTCGTCTTTCTACAAAAGACCCCGATACACAAGAATTCGTAAACAGCGTTGAGCAGGAAGTTTATTTGGGTAATCTTCCGTTTATGACTGAAAAAGGAACATTTGTAATAAACGGTGCTGAAAGAGTTGTTGTTTCTCAATTGCACCGTTCACCGGGTGTGGCATTCTCTCAGACTGTTCATCCAAACGGTACGCCAATTTATTCAGCTAGAATAATTCCGTTGAGAGGCTCGTGGGTAGAATTTGCAACGGATATTAACTATGTAATGTATGTGTATATCGATCGTAGAAAAAAATTCCCTGCTACTACATTATTGCGTGCTTTGAATTTTGCTACCGACGAAGAAATTTTAAACCTCTTTGATTTAATTGAAGAAGTAACTGTTAAAAAAGTAAAGATAAAAGATTATGTCGGCAGGACGATAGCCAGCGATGTTTTTGATATGTCAACCGGTGAAATATTTTTAACGAAAGACAGTATTCTTACGGAAGAAGATATTGAAAGATTGAAAGAAGCTGAAGTTGAAACATTAAAATTCATTAACTCGGTTATTTCTCCCGATATGGATTTAATTGTAAATACCTTACGTAAAGATACATCTAGTACAAAGGAAGAGGCTTTATATTCAATATATCGTCAGCTAAGATCCGGTGAGGCTCCGGATTTGGATACAGCTCAAGCTTTAATTGATAAATTGTTTTTTAACGATAAACGATATGATCTTGGAGATGTCGGCCGCCATAGAATGAATGATAAGTTAAAGCTTAACCATCCTGAGACAACTACAATTTTAACAATTGAAGATATTATTTCTATAATGAAATATATTATTAAATTAAGAAACGGCAATGAAGCCGTTGACGATATTGATCATTTAGGAAACAGGAGAATCCGGACTGTTGGAGAACAATTGGGTCAGCAATTCAATGTCGGTATGGCACGTATGGCCAGAACAATTAAAGAACGAATGAACATGCGTGATACCGAAAATTTTACCCCGCAGGATTTAGTAAATGCAAGAACAATCAGCAGTGTAATAAATGCATTTTTCGGGACTAATCAATTATCTCAATTTATGGATCAAACAAATCCGTTGGCTGAGATGACACACAAAAGAAGAATGTCGGCCTTAGGACCCGGAGGTTTAACAAGAGAAAGAGCAGGATTTGAGGTTCGTGACGTACATTATACACATTACGGCCGGTTGTGCCCGATTGAAACACCTGAAGGACCGAATATCGGACTTATTTCTTCCTTAACTATTTACGCACGTGTAAATAGATATGGTTTTTTAGAAACTCCTTATAGAAAAGTTGAAAGAGGTAAAGCAACTTCCGAGGTAGAATATTTAACTGCAGAACAGGAAGATTTATTTACTATTGCTCAAGCGAATGCACCTCTTACGGAACAGGGCAAATTTGTCCATGAAAGAGTTAAATCCAGGTTCAAAGGTGAATTCCCAATTATTACACCGGATCATATACAATATATGGATGTTGCGCCGGCTCAATTAGTAAGTGCGGCGGCGGCCTTAATACCGTTTTTGGAACACGACGATGCAAATAGAGCTTTAATGGGATCAAACATGCAGCGGCAAGCAGTTCCTTTGCTGCGCCCTGAAACACCGATAGTTGGTACAGGTATGGAAAAGAAACTTGCAAGTGATTCGCGGGCGGTTATTGTTGCTGAAGATAATGGCGTAATTGAAAGCGTTGATGCGGATAAAGTTGTAGTTAAGTACGATATAAATCCGAATAGTGCTGAAGCACTTACAAGTTTTAATGACGTACGTAAAGTTGTATACAGATTAACAAAGTTTCACGGTACAAACCAGGAAACATGTGTTAACCAAAGACCGCTTGTAAATCAGGGCCAAAAGGTAGAAAAAGGAGAAGTTCTTGCTGACGGAAGTTCTACCGATCAAGGCGAATTGGCACTTGGAAGAAACGTGCTTGTAGCTTTTATGCCCTGGCGCGGCTACAACTTTGAGGACGCTATAATAATAAGTGAAAGGGTAGTCAGCGAAGATATTTACACTTCTTTGCATATTGAAGAATTCGAACTTCAGGTAAGAGAAACAAAGCGGGGTGAAGAAGAATTAACCAGAGAAATTCCAAACGTTAGCGAAGAAGCAGTTAAAAATCTGGATGAAAACGGAATTATTAGAGAAGGTGCGGAGGTTAAAGAAGGAGATATTCTTATTGGAAAGATCACTCCTAAAGGTGAAACAGATCCCACGCCTGAAGAAAAATTATTAAGGGCTATTTTTGGAGATAAAGCCGGAGATGTGAAAGATGCATCTCTAAAAGCACCTCCAGGATTAAAAGGTACCGTTATTAAAACTCGGCTTTTCAGCAGAAAGAGAAGGGATACCGAATCTAAAAAAGTCGAGAAAAAACAGTTAGATAGCTTAGAAAATGAGCATAAACAAAATCTTGTATCTCACTATGAAAAGTTAGTTAATAAATTAACAAAAATTACGGATGGTGATACTACTACAGGAATTCGCGAACTGGAAGGAAGTGTAGTTTTAAGAAGCGGTACTACGATAAAAGATACTACATTTTCTTCAATGGAAGATGTAACAAAACTTGATTATACATTAGATTGGTTCGAATCAAAAAAGACAAATAATTTAATAAAAACTTTATACAAGAATTATTTTGATATTCTCGCGGATTTAGAAGAAGACTACAAGAGGGAGAAAATTAAAATCACCAGCGGTGATGAACTTCCTCCGGGAATTGTTCAGCTTGCAAAAGTTTATGTTGCTAAGAAACGTAAATTATCTGTCGGCGATAAAATGGCCGGCCGTCATGGAAACAAAGGTGTCGTTGCTAAAATTGTTCCGGTTGAAGATATGCCTTTCTTACCGGACGGCACCCATGTTGACATAGTTCTTAATCCTCTTGGTGTACCTTCACGTATGAACCTTGGGCAGCTTTATGAAACTGCTCTTGGTTGGGCCGGTAAAAAATTAGGAGTTAAGTTTGCCACGCCGATTTTCGACGGTGCAAAGATTGAAGACGTAGATGAATGGCTGGAAAAAGCAGGTCTTGAAAGAGGAAGTAAGACTGAATTGTATGACGGAAGAAGCGGCGAGAAATTCCATCAAAAAGTTACATGTGGTTATATCTACATGCTTAAACTAAGTCACCTGGTTGATGATAAAATCCATGCAAGGTCAATCGGTCCTTACTCTCTAATTACTCAGCAGCCTTTAGGCGGTAAAGCGCAATTTGGCGGACAAAGATTTGGTGAAATGGAAGTCTGGGCGCTTGAAGGCTACGGTGCTTCGAATATCCTGCAAGAAATATTAACAATTAAGAGTGATGATGTGGCTGGTAGAGCAAAAGTATATGAAGCAATAGTTAAAGGTGAAAACTTACAGGAACCAAATATTCCTGAATCCTTCAACGTGTTAATTAAAGAACTTCAGGGCTTAGGCCTCGATATAAAAATTAATTAACATCGATTGAATAAATTTTTCACTTAGAAATTAGGAGATAAAAAATGCCTTATAGAGTTCAAGAAAATGCAATGCGTGATATTAACAGTATCACTATTGGTTTAGCAAGCCCTGATGATATTTTATCCAGATCTTATGGAGAAGTAACTAAACCGGAAACTATTAACTATAGATCATTTAGACCCGAAAAAGACGGATTGTTCTGTGAAAAAATATTCGGGCCAACCCGGGATTGGGAATGTTTCTGTGGCAAATATAAACGTATTCGTTATAAAGGAATTATTTGTGATAGATGTGGAGTGGAAGTCACTCAAAAAAGTGTTCGACGTGAAAGAATGGGTCATATTGCTCTTGCGGTACCTGTTGTTCACATATGGTTTTTTAGAGCTCAACCTTCAAAAATCGGTAATATTATAGGAATTAGCCTTAAAGAATTAGAAAAAATAATTTATTATGAATCCTATGTCGTTATAAATCCCGGTCCCACCGGATTAAGCAGATTGGACCTGGTATCGGAAGATCAGTATTTTGAAGTACTTAACTCACTTCCCCAAGGAAATGAAAAATTAGATGATACCGATCCTAAAAAATTCGTTGCGAAAATAGGCGGTGATGCCGTAAAAGAAATTCTGAAAAATACCGACATTGAAGTTTTGTCTAAAACGCTTAGAGACCAATTGCTGGTTGAAACCTCACAGCAGAAAAAAGCCGATCTCCTTAAAAGACTAAGGGTTCTAGAAGCATTTAAAGAAGAAGAAGGAAAAGTTGCTAACAAACCTGAGTGGATGGTTTTAAGTTATATTCCTATCATTCCTCCGGAACTTAGGCCTTTGGTTCCGCTCGAAGGCGGCAGGTTTGCAACTAGCGATTTGAATGACTTATATAGAAGAGTAATTATTAGAAACAACCGTCTTAAAAGACTAATCGATATTAAAGCGCCTGAAGTTATTCTGCGTAATGAAAAACGCATGCTTCAGGAATCTGTTGATGCATTGTTCGATAACTCTCGCAGAGGCAGTGCGGTTAGAAGTGATAACAACCGACCTCTCAAATCTTTAAGCGATATGCTTAAAGGAAAACAAGGACGTTTTCGCCAGAACCTTCTTGGAAAAAGAGTTGATTATTCAGGCCGTTCTGTTATCGTAGTTGGTCCGGAATTGAAATTGCATCAATGCGGTTTACCTAAGGATATGGCTGTTGAACTTTTCAAGCCTTTTATAATTAGAAAATTAATTGAAAGAGGCCATAACAAAACAGTTAAAAGTGCTAGAAAAGTTGTTGATAGAAAAGATCCTATCATTTGGGATATGCTGGCAAAAATAATTGAAGGACATCCGGTTCTATTGAACCGTGCTCCGACGCTGCATAGACTCGGCATACAAGCATTTCAACCCATATTGATTGATGGGCGCGCTATTCAGCTTCATCCGATGGTGTGTACTGCTTTTAACGCAGACTTTGATGGTGACCAGATGGCAGTTCACGTTCCGCTTTCTTATGAAGCTCAGCTTGAAGCCAGCTTATTGATGCTAAGCAGCCATAACATTCTTTCGCCCCAAAACGGCAGCCCGATTGTTGTTCCAACTCAGGATATAGTATTAGGCTGCTATTATCTTACAAAGCTTAAAGAAGGTGAAAAAGGCGAAAACATGACCTTTGGTTCTGCTGAAGAGGTTATAATCGCATATAATTCAAAAGTAATCGGTCTTCATTCAAAAATTAAAGTAAGAATAGATGGTAAATTTATTGAAACTACAACAGGCCGCATTATTTTCAATCAAATAGTTCCCAAGGAAATGGGTTACTTTAACCAGTTATTAATAAAGAAAACATTTGGCGGCTTTATAGGGCAAATGTTTATGAAACTTGGTAATAAGGTAACTGCTAAGTTTTTGGATGACTTGAAGGAATTAGGCTTTAGATATTCAACTGCCGGCGGTCTATCGGTAAGCTATGCCGATATGATTATACCTGAAGAGAAAGAATCTTTAATTGAAAAAGCAAACAAAAAAGTAGAAGGAATTCTTAACGAGCACGAACAAGGTGTAATAACGGATGCAGAAAGATATAATAAAATAATCGATGTTTGGACACATACAACTAATGATGTTGCTCGTGTTTTAATGGATAAGATACGAGTAGCAGACAGCGGATTTAATTCTTTGCATATGATGGTTGATTCGGGCGCAAGAGGATCGCAGGAACAGGTTAGACAATTGGCCGGTATGCGCGGTCTTATGATGAAACCGCAAAAGAGTTTGTCTGGTCAAGCCGGTGAAATTATAGAAAACCCCATTGTTGCGAACTTTAAGGAAGGTCTGTCGGTTCTTGAATATTTTATTTCTACTCACGGTGCTAGAAAGGGTCTTGCTGATACGGCACTTAAAACTGCTGACGCCGGATATTTAACCCGAAGACTGGTTGATGTATCTCAAGATGTTATTATAACCGAAGAAGACTGCGGAACAATTCTGGGTATAGAAATTACCGCATTAAAAGATGTTGAACAGGAAAGAGAACCTCTTGGTGAAAGAATCACGGGCCGTGTTGCTCAAGAGGATATTTATGATCCTCGGACTGATGAAATAATAATCCCTGCCGGTGAAATGATTACGGAAGAGATAGCTGATAAAATTGAAGATGCAAGTATTGATTCCGTTTATATTAGAACTGTATTAACATGCGAAGCAAAACGCGGCGTATGTGCAAAATGTTACGGCCGGAATTTAACAAATGGTAAAATAGTAGAAATTGGTGAAGCTGTCGGTATAATTGCTGCTCAATCAATCGGTGAACCCGGAACACAGCTTACTTTAAGAACATTCCATTTAGGAGGTACTTCTTCTAGAATTGCAAGTCAATCTCAAGTAGAATCGGCACTAGATGGTGTTGTTAAATTTGAAAGAATAGCATTTGTTGAAAAGTCTGATTTTCTAGGTACTGTAAAGGTTGTTACCGGTCGAAGGGGTGCAATAGGAATTTATGACGATAATAACCGTCAAATTAAAAAGTACGATGTTCCGTACGGTGCTGAACTTGTTATAAATGACGGTCAGCGAATTAAGAAACGTTCTGCTTTATATAATCACGATCCGTATAATTCAGTTATTCTAACCGACTTATCCGGTAGTGTAAGATTTGTTGACATGATTGATGGAGTTACACTTCAGCAGGTTACAGATGAACAAACCGGTCACGTCCAAAAAGTTGTAATTGAATCAAAGGATAAAAATCTAACTCCGAGTATATCAATTGAGTCAGAAGATGGTACAAAAAAATCTTTCAATATTCCTACAAGAGCTTACCTCTCTGTTGATGAAGGAGAAAATATTCCGGCAGGAACAATTCTGGCAAAGATTTCAAAACAGCAGAGTAAGAGTCGGGATATTACAGGCGGTCTTCCAAGAGTTACAGAATTATTTGAAGCTAGAAGTCCGCAGGAAACTGCAATTGTTTCTGAAATTGAAGGTACTGTAAAATTCGGTGCTCGTAAAAAAGGTTCAAGAGAAATTATTGTAATTGCTCCTGATAAATCCGACGAGAAAAAATATAATGTCCCGTTAGGTAAGCATATACTTGTTCAGGAAGGTGATGAAATACCTGCAGGTGAAAAAATCACCGATGGTCCAATCAATCCTCATGATATTCTGAAAATTAAAGGAACAAGTGCAGTACAGGAATATTTAGTGAATGAGATTCAAGATGTTTATCGTTTGCAGGGTGTTAAAATAAATGATAAGCATATTGAAGTTATCGTACGCCAGATGCTGCAGAAAATTAAAATTGTGTCTCCGGGCGATACCAAATTTCTCGAAGAAGATGCTGTTGATCGTAATGACTTTATTGAAGAAAATAATAAAATAATGTCGTTAGTAAGAATTGAAGATAAAGGTGATTCACGATTTAAAGACAGACAATTAATTTCTAAAAGCAAGTTTAGAGAAATAAATGCAGATTTAAAGAAAAAGAGTAAAAAACCGATAGTTGCCAGAGATGCCGAACCGGCAACATTTGAACATGTGCTATTAGGCATAACCCAGGCTGCATTATCTACGGAAAGCTTTATTTCCGCTGCTTCATTCCAGGAGACTACGAAAGTGTTAGCGAATGCTGCAACTGAAGCTAAAGTTGATTATCTGCGTGGATTAAAAGAAAATGTAGTAATGGGACATTTAATCCCGGCAGGTACAGGTTTGAAAAAATATAGAAATATAATTCTTGCTTCTGAAGAAATTGTCGAAGAAAAGAAAGAAACCGAAGAACAAGTTCAGCAAGCTTAATTTATAATGTTTAAAAATCCGGCCATTTATATTGAGCCGGATTTTTTTACCCTTATCAATTTGAAAAAACAAAAATATTTAATTGGTTTCTTGACAAAATTTGGCATAAAGCCTATATTAGAAGTCTGAAATTTTTTTAGATATTAAAAAAGTTGGAGTAGTTTGTGCCCACGATAAATCAATTAGTTAGAAAAGGCCGAGTTCAGATATTGGCAAAGAAAAAAGCACCGGCTCTTGATGCCTGCCCGCAAAAAAGAGGGGTATGCACAAGAGTTTATACATCAACTCCTAAAAAACCTAATTCTGCTTTAAGAAAGGTAGCAAGAGTAAGATTAATAAACAGTATGGAAGTTACGGCATATATACCCGGTGAAGGGCACAATTTACAGGAACACTCTATTGTTTTAATACGAGGCGGTAGGGTTAAAGATTTACCAGGAGTTAGGTATCATATTATAAGAGGCACTTTAGATACAAGCGGTGTTGAAGATAGGAAAAAAGGTAGATCAAAATACGGAGCAAAAAAACCAAAGGCTAAATAAATTTTATGAGAAAGAAAAGAGCAGACAAGAAAAGTCTTAAACCGGATCCAAAATTTAACGATGTTATGGTCGCTAAATTTATTAATTCGATTATGTATGACGGTAAAAAATCCAAAGCTCGTCAAGTTGTATATAAAGCTTTCGATATTATAGAAGAAAGAACAAAAAAAGAAGGACTGGAAATATTTAAAAAGGCTTTAAACAATACTCAACCAGTAATCGAGGTTAGAAGTAGAAGAGTAGGCGGAGCAACTTATCAGGTGCCAACTGAAGTAAGGCCGGAAAGAAGAACTGCTCTTGCTATGCGCTGGATTAAAACTTATGCAAGGGCCAGAAATGATAAATCTATGGCTCTCAAATTGGCGTCGGAATTAATATCGGCTTCGAATAACGAGGGATCGGCAGTGAAGAAGAAAGAAGATACTCATAAAATGGCGGAAGCAAATAAAGCTTTTGCACACTTTAAATGGTAAGGATTAAGTGAATAATTAAAGCGAAGAAAGAATTAGATTAAGAAATGACTGAGAGATTACCAATAGATAAAGTTCGTAATATAGGGATTATGGCTCATATAGACGCCGGTAAAACTACTACAACCGAGCGTATCTTATATTATACAGGGAAATTACATAGAATCGGTGAAGTGCACGACGGTGCTGCTACTATGGATTGGATGGAACAGGAAAAAGAGCGTGGAATTACAATTACCAGTGCTGCTACAACATGTTTCTGGAATAATCATCAAATAAATATAATCGATACTCCCGGACACGTTGATTTTACAGTTGAGGTTGAAAGGTCATTAAGAGTTTTAGATGGTGCGGTTGCACTTTTTTGTGCCGTAGGCGGCGTTGAACCTCAATCGGAAACTGTTTGGAGACAAGCTGACAAATACCGTGTTCCCAGAATTGCTTTTATAAATAAGATGGATAGAACAGGTGCTGATTTTTATAATGCTCTTCAAATGATGAAAGATAGATTAGGTGCAAATGCAATTCCTATTACTCTTCCCATCGGAGAAGGAGATCTTTTTTCCGGCGTAATCGATTTGATTACTTTTAAAGCGCGAATGTACCATGAAGAAACCATGGGTGCAACGTTTGATGAGTTCGAAATCCCTGAAGATTTGCATGAAGTTGCAAGTAAATTTAGAACTGAAATGCTGGAAGCAGTTTCCGATATAGATGATACTTTGCTTGAAAAATACTTGGAAGGTAAAGAGATTACCGAAGAAGAAATTAAAAATGTTTTGAGAAAAGCTACTATCGAGTTAAAAATAATTCCTGTTTTATGCGGTTCGGCTTTTAAAAATAAAGGAGTCCAAAAATTACTTGATTCGGTTGTCGATTTCTTACCTGCTCCAAATGATTTTAAAGAAATTGAAGCACACCATATCGGAATTAACGATATAGTAAAAAGAAAGATTGACGAGAAAGAAAAATTTACTGCACTGGCATTTAAAATAATGAATGATCCTTATGTAGGTAAATTAACTTTTTTCAGAGTGTATACCGGTTCGTTAAAAGCCGGTTCTTATACATATAATGCAGTAAGCAGAAAGAAAGAAAGAATCAGCAGGCTGCTTCAAATGCATGCAAATCATAGAGAAGAAATTGAAGAGGTTAAGGCAGGTGATATAGCTGCTGCTGTAGGACTTAAATTTACTAGAACCGGTGATACTCTTTGCGATGAGCATGATGCAGTAATGCTCGAGAAAATTGTTTTCCCTGAGCCTGTTATTCAAATTGCAATTGAACCGAAAACTAAGGCGGATCAGGATAAGCTTTCTGACGCGTTAGTTAAACTTTCGGATGAAGACCCTACATTTAAGGTTAAGGTTGATGAAGAAACAGGTCAAACTCTAATCAGCGGAATGGGTGAATTGCATCTAGAAATTTTAGTTGATAGAATGAAGAGGGAATTTAAAGTTGAGGCTAATGTCGGTAAGCCCCAGGTTGCATATAGAGAGACAATTACTCAAACAATTAATGCCGAAGGTAAGTTTGTTAAACAAAGCGGCGGCCGTGGAAAATACGGACATGTTTGGGTTGAATTGAGTCCTAATGGCCCTGGCAAAGGTTACGAATTCACAAATGCAATAGTTGGCGGTACGGTTCCGAAAGAATATATACCTGCTGTATCTGCCGGTATCCAGGAAGCAATGAGAAACGGTGTTGTGGCCGGATTTCCTGTCGTTGACATAAAAGCAAAAATATACGACGGGTCTTACCATGATGTTGATTCGGATGAAATTTCTTTTAAAGTAGCAGGATCGCTTGCTTTTAAAGAAGGTGCAAAAAAAGCTAAGCCAATACTTTTAGAACCTATTATGGATGTTGAAGTAGTTACTCCCGAAGAATACCTTGGTGATGTAATGGGTGACTTGAATTCCCGCAGAGGGAAAATTGAAGGATTTTCTGCTAGAAAAGATGCTCAGGTTATCAAAGCAACAGTTCCGCTCTCGGAGATGTTTGGCTATGCTACCGTGTTAAGATCTATGACTCAAGGTAGGGCAATTTATACAATGCAATTCGGTTATTATAGTGAAGTTCCGAAAAGCATAGCTGAAGAAATAGCGGAAAAATCTTTAGGTAAAAAATCGGTTATTTCTGCATAAAATAGGATTAATAACAAAAGTAAAATAGTAAAGGAGATATTAGATGGCAAAAGAAAAATTTGATAGGAGTAAACCTCACGTTAACGTAGGAACAATCGGTCACGTAGATCATGGTAAAACTACATTAACCGCTGCCATCACAATGGCTCTCGCATTGAAGGGCTTATCACAAATTAGAACATTTGATAGTATTGATAACGCTCCCGAAGAAAGAGAAAGAGGTATTACCATTGCAACTGCTCATATAGAATATTCTACGGCAACAAGACATTATGCGCACGTTGATTGCCCCGGTCACGCAGATTATGTTAAAAACATGATTACCGGTGCTGCTCAAATGGACGGTGCGATTTTAGTAGTTGCGGCAACCGATGGACCAATGCCTCAAACCAGAGAGCATATTCTTCTTGCTCGTCAAGTAGGTGTTCCTAAAATTGTTGTGTTTGTGAATAAAGTTGATATGGTTGACGATCCTGAACTAATTGAATTGGTTGAAGTTGAATTGAGAGATTTATTGACTTCTTATGAATTTCCCGGAGATGAAATCCCGATTATTAAAGGATCTGCTTTAAAAGCTTTGGAAGCTGGTGCAAGTAATGCACCTTTGGATGATCCTAGATATAATTGTATCTGGGAGCTTATGGATGCGGTTGACAGCTATATCCCGGTTCCGCAAAGAGATACCGATAAACCGTTTCTAATGCCTGTTGAAGATGTTTTCTCTATTACAGGTCGCGGTACGGTAGCAACCGGAAGAGTTGAAAGAGGACAAGTTAAATTATCTGAAGAAGTTGAATTGATTGGTCTAGGTGTCCATAAGAAAACTGTTGTAACCGGTATTGAAATGTTTAGAAAAGAACTTGATTCTGCTGTTGCCGGTGACAATGCAGGCCTTTTGTTAAGAGGAGTTGATAAAAAAGAAATAGAGAGAGGAATGGTGCTTGCAAAACCTGGCTCCATTACTCCTCATAAAAAGTTTGAAGGTTCTGTATATGTCTTATCAAAAGAAGAAGGTGGGCGTCATACCCCGTTCTTTAACGGATACAGACCGCAGTTTTATTTTAGAACTACGGATGTTACAGGAGTTGCAACTCTGCCTGCAGGTACCGAAATGGTTATGCCGGGTGATAGAGTTGATCTTTCTGTCGAGCTTATCGCAGAAATAGCAATGGAAGAAGGTCTCCGTTTTGCTATTCGCGAAGGCGGCAGAACAGTTGGATCTGGTGTTGTAACAAAGATTATTGAGTAGTCAAAATTTGATTTTACCTGACCCCGCCAATAGCGGGGTTTCTGTGTAATTATTATAAGGAGTAATATTAAGTGCCTGGTCAAAAGATTAGAATAAAGTTGAAATCATATGATCATATTTTGATAGATAAATCTACGGAGAAAATTATAAAAACGGTTCGTAGTACCGGAGCCATAGTTTCCGGCCCGATCCCGCTGCCTACAAAAAAGACAGTGTATACTGTTCTGCGATCTCCGCACGTTGATAAAAAATCAAGAGAACAATTTGAAACCAGAGCACATAAAAGAATTATTGATATACATAATTCAAATAATAAAACCGTCGATTCTCTAAGTAAGTTAGATATTCCGGCGGGTGTTGATATTGAGATTAAGCTTTAATGAATTTGGAGTGAAGATGTCTGGCATCATCGGTAAGAAAATAGGAATGTCGAGTGTTTTTAATGCCGAAGGCGAGTTAGTCCCGGTTACTGTTATTTTAGCCGGTCCGTGTAAAATTGTTTCTATTAGGACAAAGGAAAAGGATGGTTACCAGGCTGTTCAATTGGCCTTTGGAGAAAAGAAAGAAAAAAACATTTCCAAACCTGTTTTAGGTCAATATAAAAAAAATAACTTAACACCGGCGCAAGTGTTGAAAGAATTTCATTTCTCCTCTGTAGCTGAATTTAAGATTGGCGACGAAGTTAAGGTTGATTTATTCCAGGAAGGTGAGAAAATAAAAGTCAGAGGCAGAAGCAAAGGCAAAGGATTCCAGGGAGTTATGAGGCGTCATGGTTTCGGAGGTGTCGGCGGGACTACTCACGGTCAGTCCGATAGATTAAGAGCTCCTGGATCGATAGGTGCCAGTTCTTATCCTTCTAGAGTTTTTAAAGGCCAAAGGATGGCCGGCAGAACTGGTTATGAAAATGTAACTGCGGCGAATTTAAAAGTTGTTAAAATACTTCCCGAAGAAAATTTAATTCTTGTAAAAGGCGCTGTTCCGGGAGCAATTAACTCATTTGTTGAACTGATAAAGAAATAATTTGGTATTTAAATGACATTAGATATATATAAATTAGACGGCAAGGAATCAGGCGAAAAATTAGATCTCGCCGACGATATATTTGGAATTGAGCCGAATGATCATGCAATATACTTATCAGTAAAAGCATATTTGGCAAACCAGAGGCAAGGTACTCATAAAGCTAAAGAGAGAGGCGAAGTAAGAGGCGGAGGTAAAAAACCTTGGAAGCAAAAAGGCAGAGGCGGTGCCAGAGCAGGTACATCCCGTTCCCCGTTATGGATTGGCGGCGGAACAATATTCGGACCGCGCCCAAGAGATTATCGTCAGGAATTACCCAAGAAAGTAAAAAAACTTGCAAGAAAATCGGCCCTTAGCCATAAGGTAAAAGACGAACAGATTATCATAGTTGAGGATTTTACTTTTGAAAAACCAAAAACTAAGGATTTCTTAAACTTTCTCAATGCATTTAAAATTAACGGGAAGAAAGTTTTGCTGTTAACAGATAAAAAAGCAGAAACAGTATATAAATCGGGAAGAAATATTCCTAAAATAAAAGTATTGGAAGCATATAAAGCATCAACATATGATATATTAAACAATCAAGTTTTAGTTCTGCAAAAAAGTGCTGTTGATGTTATTAGTAATTCATTTAAGAGTAAAGAAGAGGCGGTGAATTAATTATGCATAGTGTTTTAATTAGCCCGTTGATTACGGAAAAAATGACTAATTTAACCGCAGATAAAGGTAAATACGGATTTCTTGTAAATCCAAATGCAAATAAAATTGAAATCGCAAAAGCTATAGAGAAAAAATTTAGCGTTCATGTAGTAAGTGTAAGAACAATTAATCATCCGGGAAAAATCAAAACTCAATTTAGAAAAAACGGAAGATTTTCTGGTAAAACACCGAAGTTTAAGAAAGCGATTATTACTTTGCAAAAAGATGAAACAATAGAAATTTTTGAACAAGTCTAGTGATTGAGGACAGGATAATTAAATGGCAATCAATAAATTAAAACCAATGACGCCGGGTACACGGTTTATGTCGGTTTCTTCTTATGAGGAAATTACTAAAACCAAACCGGAAAAATCTTTAACTGTTTCTTTAAATAAATCCGGCGGAAGAAATAACCATGGAAGAGTTACGGCGCGGCATATAGGCGGCGGTCATAAAAGGAAATATAGAGTTATTGATTTTAAAAGAAATAAATTCGGAATTCCTGCTAAAGTTTATTCAATAGAGTATGATCCAAACCGTTCTTCAAGAATTGCCCTTTTACATTATGCAGATGGTTCAAAAAGTTATATTATTGCCCCAAACGGATTAAAAGTCGGTGATAAAATTCAATCGGGCCCGGGAAGTGATATTAATATCGGAAATGCTCTTCCTTTAAAAGAAATGCCTTTGGGAAGTTTTGTACATAATGTTGAATTAAAACCCGGTAAAGGCGGTCAGCTTGGAAGAAGTGCGGGTTCAGCTTTGCAGGTATTGGCTAAAGAAGGTGATTATGCCCAATTAAAAATGCCGTCCGGTGAAGTTAGAATGGTAAGGCTTAACTGTTTGGCTACATATGGTGTCGTTGGAAACTCAGAACAGGAAAATATAAGTTTAGGTAAAGCAGGAAGAACACGTTGGTTAGGGAAAAGACCTCATGTGCGGGGTGTAGCTATGAATCCGGTCGATCATCCGATGGGCGGAGGTGAAGGTAAAACCTCCGGTGGAGGTCACCCGGTTTCTCCCTGGGGCCAAAAGGCTAAAGGTTTGAAAACCAGAAAACATAAAAATGTATCAAATAAATTAATTATTAAGAGACGGACTAAGTAGAGAGTAAATATGCCAAGATCTGTTAAAAAAGGACCTTTTGTTGATTATAAATTAGCTGAAAAAATTAATCAATTAAACAGCAGCAATCAGAAAAAAATAATTAAAACTTGGTCTAGAGCTTCTACAATTACACCTGATTTTGTCGGTCATACTATAGCAGTGCATAACGGTAATAAGATGATACCTGTTTATATTACCGAAAATATGGTTGGCCACAAGCTCGGAGAATTTGCTCCTACGAGAATTTTTAGAGGACATCCGGGAACAAAAGCAGAAAAGGCCTCTAAGGCGCAGTAGAAAGTTAATTCTAATATAAGGATTTTAAGATAAAATGGAAGCAAAAGCAGTACATAAATATATCGGTTCATCACCAAGAAAGATGCGTTTGGTAGTTGATTTGATTCGTGGTGTATCGGTTGATAAAGCTTTGGAATTTTTGCATTTCAATCCAAAACATGCATCCAAAGATGCCGAAAAGGTTTTAAGATCTGCAGTAGCTAATTTAATGAATAAAGATGAAGCTACAAGAATCGAACCCGAAGAGTTGTTTGTTAAAGAAGCTTTTGTTAATCAAGGACCGACATTAAAAAGAATTTCCCCTGCTCCTATGGGCCGGGCGTATAGAATTAGAAAAAGATCTTGTCATGTAACAATTGTGGTAGCAACAAAGGCATAAATTTTAGGAGGTATTTTTTTTGGGACAGAAAACTAACCCAATAGGTTTTAGAACAGGAATTATTAGAGGATGGGACTCTAATTGGTATGAAAATAAAAGTTATTCCGTTAAGCTTAAAGAAGATGATAAGCTGCGATCTTATATAAGGAATCGTTTGAAGAAAGCCGGTATATCCAGAATTGTTATTGACAGGACTTCAAAGAATGTGATACTTACAATACATACTTCCAGACCCGGAGTTGTAATTGGGAAAAGCGGTAAAGAAATTACTCAGCTCGAACAAGAGTTAAAGCAAGTTACCGACAAAGAAGTAAAGGTTCAGATTTCCGAAATTAAAAGACCAGAATTGGATGCATATTTGGTTGCTGAAAATATTGCGAGCCAAATTTCAGGCAGAGTTTCATTTAGAAGAGCAATGAAAATGTCTATCACCGCAGCTATGCGAATGGGTGCTGAGGGTGTGAGAATTATGTGTTCGGGCAGATTAGGCGGTGCTGAAATGGCCAGAACAGAACAATACAAAGAAGGACGTATTCCTCTGCATACAATTAGAGCAGATATTGATTATGCAAACGGTAGGGCAGAAACCATTTATGGTTCCATCGGTATCAAAGTATGGATTTGCCGTGGTGAAATATTAGGAAAAAGAGTTACTGAATAAATACTTGGGAGTTCTTTATTATGTTAATGCCTAAAAGAGTTAAATTTAGAAAAGCGCAGCGCGGAAGAATGGCGGGAAAAGCCAAACGCGGCAGTTCTATTGCTTTCGGAGATTTTGGCTTGAAAGCTTTGGAGCCGCATTGGATCACCAGCCGTCAAATTGAGGCATGCCGTGTTGCTCTTTCTAGAAAAATGAAAAGAGATGGAAAGGTTTGGATTAGGATTTTTCCGGACAAGCCCGTATCGAAAAAGCCGCTTGAAACAAGAATGGGTAAAGGTAAAGGAGCTCCGGAATTTTGGGTGGCTGTTGTTAAGCCGGGTAGAGTGCTTTTTGAGGTTGCAGGTGTATCTAGAGAATTAGCACATGAGGCACTAAAGACATGTTCATATAAATTACCTATAAAAACAAAAGTAGTGGCAAGACCGGATTTCGAATAATAATTAGGGTTTGATTAAATGAAGATACATGAAGTAAGGGAACTGAAAGACGACGAGTTGATTAAGCAAATCGCCGAAGAAGAAAAAAATCTTCTTGATTTGCGATTTACACACCAGCTTAAGCAATTAACCAATACAGGTAAGTTGAGAATCGTTAAGAAAGATTTAGCCAGATTAAAAACTGTTCTTAAAGAAAGGAATCTAATGAAAGAAGCATCGGCCGGTAAAGATAAAAAAGAAGGAGTTAATTCTTAAATATGGAACAGCGTGCATTAAGAAAAACCAGAGTTGGTGTAGTCGTAAGTAATAAAATGCAGAAAACAATAACAGTTGCAATTGAAAGAAGAGTTCCGCATCCTATTTATAAAAAATATTTTAAGAAAACTACCAAACTAATGGCTCATGATGAAAAGAATGAATGCCATATTGGTGACAGAGTAAAAATAATGGAAACGCGTCCTTTGAGTTCTAAAAAGAGATGGCGTTTGGTTGAAATAGTGGAAAAAGCCAAGTAGTTAAAGCAAGGAGTATAGTTAAATGATTCAAGAAGAAACGAATTTAGTAGTTGCCGATAACTCTGGCGCAAAAAAAGTCAGATGTATACGGGTACTTGGCGGAAGCGGAAGAAAGTATGCTAGTGTTGGCGATTTAATAGTTGTCACTGTTAAAGCCGCCATTCCAAATGGAACTGTAAAGAAAGGTGAAGTATCAAGAGCGGTTATAGTTAGAACAAAAAAAGAAGTTAGAAGAAAAGACGGTTCATATATTAGGTTTGACGAAAATGCTGCAGTACTTATTAATAATCAAAATGAACCGAAAGGCACCCGTATTTTTGGACCCGTTGCAAGAGAGTTGAGAGAAAAACAATTTATGAAAATAGTTTCTCTAGCACCTGAAGTTTTATAAAGTTTTGGAAGTAAAATGAAAATTCATAAAAACGATAATGTAATGATAATTGCCGGTAACGACCGCGGAAAGTCCGGAAAAATATTGAAGGTTTTCCCGAAAAAATCCAGAATAATAGTTGAAGGCATCAATTTAAGACAAAGACACTCAAAGCCTACTCAGAAAAATCCGCAGGGCGGAATAATTGAGAAGGAGGCTCCTATTGATATTTCAAATGTTATGCTTATTGATCCGAACAATAACGAGCCGTCAAGATTAGGTTCACAAATAATTTTGGATGAAAAAACCGGCAAAAAGAAAAGAGTTCGCGTAAGCAGAACAAGCGGAGAAATGATTTAATAACAAAATTATTATACTCAAGGTTTAATTGAATAATGGCAGAGAAGAAAACAAAAAAAGAAAGTTCGGAAAAGCAGGCTAAAAGTACAAAGAAAGAAACCAAAGCTGTTCCTGAAAAAGAAATTAAAATAAAAACTCGTCTGGCTGATATATATAAAAGTGATATAGTTCCCGGACTTAAAAAGAAATTCGGTTATAAAAGCGTGATGGAAGTTCCTAAACTTTACAAAATAGTTGTTAATATGGGTGTCGGAGCCGCCGTGGCAGATCAGAAAATTTTAGAAGAAGCTGTAAAGGAATTGGAAACTATAACCGGACAAAAAGCCAGCATTAGAAAAGCTAAGAAAGCTATTTCCAATTTTAAGCTTAGAGAAGGTGTTAATATTGGGGCTAAAGTTACACTTAGAAGAGAACGAATGTTTGAATTTATGGATAGACTTTTAAACATTGCCCTTCCGCGTGTAAGAGATTTTAGAGGACTTTCCGACAAATCATTTGACGGGAGAGGAAATTATACTTTGGGAATAAAAGAACAAATTATTTTCCCTGAAATTAATGTTGACAAAATAACAAGAGTTCTCGGTATGGATGTTACTTTTGTTACCACTGCGAAAACCGATAATGAAGCTTATGAACTATTGCAGTCATTCGGCTTTCCGTTTAGAAAAAAAGAGATTAAAACAGCGTAAATAGGAGATTTAATGGCTAGAAAAAGTTTAATAGCTAGGGAAGAAAAAAGGCTGAAGCTTGTTAATAAGTATGCAAAGCTTAGAAAAGAGTTGAAAGAGAAAGGTGATTATGATGCACTTCAGAAATTACCTAAAAATTCTTCTCCGGTTAGACTGCATAATAGATGTATGTTTACAGGAAGAGCACGAAGTTATTATCGCAAGTTTGGAGTTTCACGTCTTGTATTAAGAGAGATGGCATTAAAAGGTGAAATTCCCGGATTAAAAAAGTCAAGTTGGTAAAGGAGATTATTTATGCCTGTTACGGATCCGATTTCAGATTTTTTAACAAGAATTAGAAATGCTTCAAAAGCAAAAAAAATAAGAGTTGATATCCCGTCTTCAAATATGAAGAAGGGTATGGCGGATATTCTTAAGAAACAAAATTTTATTGAAGATTATACGGTAGTTGAAGATAATAAACAAAACATCTTAAGAATTCAGCTTAAATACAAAAATGGTATATCTGCAATCAGCGGGTTAAAAAGAATAAGTACTCCCGGATTGCGTCGTTATAAAAACTCGAATGAACTGCCGAAAGTTTTAAACGGACTTGGAATAGCTATTATCTCTACACCTAAAGGTTTATTAACCGATAAAGAGGCAAAAAGAGAAGCGGTTGGCGGTGAAGTAGTTTGTTATATCTGGTAATTTTTTTAATGGAGTTTTAAATTGTCACGAATTGGTAAAAAACCTGTTGTAATTCCTAAGGGTGTAACTGTTACACAAAATGGTCAGCATTTAAAAGTAAAGGGACCTAAAGGTGAACTGGAAAGTATAATACATAAAAATATTGCAGTTGAAATAAAGGATAATGAAATAACCGTAAAACGACCCAACGATGCAAAAGAAAACAAAGCTCTGCATGGTTTATCAAGAGCGCTGATTCAAAATATGATTGAGGGTGTAACTAATGCTTATCAGAAAACCCTGGATATAGTCGGTGTCGGTTATCGTGCCGAATTGAAAGGTAAAAATCTTCTACTGAATATCGGGTATTCTCATCCAATTTATTTTATACCCCCTGAGGGAATAACCTTGCAGACACCGGTACAAACTCAAATAGTTGTATCCGGAATTGATAAACAATTAGTAGGTATGGTTGCTTCAAAAATAAGATCTATTAGAAAACCTGAACCGTATAAAGGTAAAGGCATTAAATATTCGGACGAACAAATAAAGAGAAAAGCCGGTAAGACAGCTGGTAAGTAATATTAGGGAGTTAATTTTAAGATGATTAAGAGAAACGCAAATTCAAGACTAAGATCTAAAACTAAGATTAGAAAATATATTTCAGGGACTCCTGAAAAACCTCGGTTATCGGTTTTCAGAAGTTTAAACAATGTTTATGCACAGATAATTGATGATACAACCGGTACTACTCTTGCTTCTGCTTCGTCTCTTTCAAAAGAATTAGCTGACGATATTAAAAAAGCCAAAGGCAAGGTTGCAAAAAGTAAAGTTGTTGGTAATTTAGTAGCCAAAAAAGCATTAGAAAAAAATATTACAACTGTGGTATTTGACAGAAACGGCTTTAGATATCATGGGCGTATTCAAGCAATGGCCGATGGTGCGCGTGAGGGAGGTTTGAAATTCTAATTGACAATTAACAATTGGTAATTTAAAATTTAACAATGAAAAAATTTTTTGATAGATTAAATATTGTAAAGCGTTCTTTAATTATTCATTATGAATTGTTAATTGTTTCTCTTGCCGGGTCGTCTAATGGCAGGACTACGCCCTTTGGAGGCGTCTGTAGAGGTTCGAATCCTCTCCCGGCAGCCAATTAATTGCCGGAAAATTGAAAAGTTTTTTATTGATAAATTGTTAAAGAATAATAGAAACTAAATAAATTAGTATTTGGAGAATCCTTTGAAAAATGTAAAATCTGGTGAAGTAGAAGATTTAAAAGAAAAAGTTGTTCATATAAACCGTGTTGCTAAAGTTGTAAAAGGCGGTCGCCGTTTCAGCTTTAATGCTATTGTTGTAGTTGGGAATGGACGGGGAGTTGTTGGTGTTGGGCTGGGAAAAGCTAATGAAGTAACCGATGCAATTTCAAAAGGTATTGACGACGCAAAAAAGAGTCTTGTAAATGTTTCAGTAATTAAAGGAACAATTGCTCACCAAATTATTGGAAAATTCGGTGCTGGCCGTGTGCTGCTGAAACCTGCTTCTCCGGGTACCGGTTTAATTGCCGGCGGCGGAGTTCGTGCAGTACTTGAAGCTGCCGGTATTCAGGATATACTTACAAAGTCTTTAGGTTCCAGCAATCCACATAATCAGGTAAAGGCAACACTTAACGGACTATTAAGTATTACCGATGCCAGAAAAATGGCAAATAAAAGAGGAATGACAGTTACCGAACTATTTAATGCTTAATTGAGGAAATTTATGGCAAAATTAAAAGTGACGCAAACGAGAAGTATTATTGATAGACCTAAAGATCAGAAAAAGACAATTGAAGCATTAGGGCTAGGTAAACCAAATTGGGAGAAAATACATAACGATACTCCTCAAATTAGAGGAATGATTAAAAAAGTTTCTCATTTGGTTAAAGTGGAAGAAATTAAGAAGTAATAAGGTTTAATAATGGATATTCTAAGTAATTTAAAATATGCGGAAGGTTCTAGGAAAGATCCTAAACGTGTTGGTAGAGGTGAAGGATCCGGATACGGCGGCAATGCCGCACGTGGGATGAACGGACAAAGGTCTCGTTCCGGTTCTAAGAAAAAAGCTTGGTTTGAAGGCGGACAAATGCCTTTGCAAAGAAGGGTTCCTAAATTTGGTTTTACAAATAAATTTAAAGTTTATTATCAAGTAGTAAATATTGATTCTCTAGAAAAGTTGATATCTTCCAAAAAGATGAAAGAAAAAGTTATTAATTCTGAAGTATTGAAAAAACACGGCTTAATTAAGAACCTAAATGTTCCGGTAAAGTTGTTGGGTAAAGGTGAAATAAAGTCTAAACTAAAGATTCAGGTTAATACATTTAGCCAGTCTGCAAAAGAAAAAATTGAGGCAGTTGGCGGGTCAATAGAAACGATATAATCCGGGAATAAATGTCAAAAATTACAGATACCTTTAGGAATATTTTTAAAATTCACGAGCTTCGTCAAAGAATTTTGTATACTTTGGCTTTGCTTGTTATAGTAAGACTCGGTGCCCATATTACCCTGCCGGGAATAGATTCCGCATTGCTGGCCGAAAGCACCAGGAACCAGTCTGCTAATACTTTATTTGGTTTGTATGATTTGTTTGTAGGCGGTGCATTTAGTAATGCGGCAATATTCGCGTTAGGTATAATGCCGTATATATCTTCTGCAATTATAATTGAATTGCTGGGCGCAGTTGTTCCGTATTTTCAGAAATTGCAGCAGGAAGGTGAGGATGGTAGAAAGAAGATTACGCAGTTAACAAGATATGGAACTGTTTTAATCTCCGCACTACAGGCCTGGGGCGTTACTATTAAATTATTAAATACAAGTTTTCAAGGTCAGCCTGTCGTTCCTGCAGCTGTTCAAGGCTTTGGCTGGACCTTTTCAACGGTGCTGATTCTAACTTCCGGTACTATTTTTATGATGTGGCTTGGTGAGCAAATTACGGACAAAGGGATCGGTAACGGTATTTCTTTGATAATTTTTATTGGCATAATTGATAGGTTCCCTTATGCTGTCTTTGATGAAATTCAAAGATATAATTCGGGAAGTGTTAGTATTATCATAGAACTGATCATAGTTGGATTTATGATTCTTATTATTGGTGGTGTTGTTTTAGTAACGGAAGGAACTAGAAGAATCCCGGTTCAATATGCTAAAAGAGTAGTTGGCAGAAAAGTATATGGAGGAGTTACGCAATACATTCCGCTTCGTGTAAACACGGCCGGAGTAATGCCTATAATTTTTGCTCAGTCCATAATGTTTATACCGAATACTGTATTGTCGTTTTTTCCAAATAACGAATTTCTACAAAATCTTTCTCAATACTTTATTTACACATCGCCTGTATATTCGGTTGTGTATGCCTTAATGATTATTTTCTTTACGTATTTTTATACTGCTATAGCTTTTAATCCTAAAGATGTTGCTGATAATATGAAGAAACAAGGAGGATTTATTCCGGGAATAAGACCTGGAAAACAAACTTCGGAATTTATAGATAATATATTAACCAAAATAACTCTTCCGGGTTCGTTTTTCCTTGCTATTGTTGCCATCCTGCCTGCATTTGTTACGGGCTGGGGCGTTTCGATCAGATTCTCTCAATTTTTCGGCGGTACAAGTTTGTTAATTATTGTAGGAGTTGCTTTAGATACGTTGCATCAGATAGAATCGCACTTGGTTATGAGGCATTATGACGGATTTATGAAAACCGGGAAAGTAAAAGTTAGAAGATAGCAGATAGAAGTAAATGTGATTTATATTAAAACAAAAAAAGAAATTGATTATATACGGGAAAGTTGTAAAATAGTCGCTGAAACTTTGCAGTTGCTGAAAGGAAATGTTAGACCGGGAATTACGACTAAAGAACTGGATCGAATAGCTGAAGATTATATATTGAGTAATAATGCAATAGCTGCATTTAAAGGCTATTCTCAAGGAGGATCGTCTATCGATTATCCTGCAGCAATATGTACTTCTATTGATGATGAAGTTGTACACGGGATTCCCGGAAATAGAGTTCTTAAAGAAGGTGAGATTATTTCTTTGGATGTTGGAGTTCAAAAAAAAGGTTATTTCGGTGATGCTGCTTTAAGTGTAGCTGTGGGTAATATATCTGAAGAAAAACAAAGATTAATGAAAGTAACTGAAAAATCTTTGTATCTCGGAATTGAACAAGCTGTCGCTGACAATAGAGTCCATGACATTTCTTCGGCTGTACAAGAATATGTTGAGATGAATGGATTTTCTGTTGTAAGGGATCTTTGCGGGCATGGAGTAGGAAAATTTTTACATGAAGAGCCATCTGTGCCGAATTACGGTAAAAAAGGTACCGGTGTAAAATTGAAAAACGGAATGACGATTGCTATAGAGCCGATGGTTAATATGGGTAAGTACTCGGTTAAAACTAACTTTGATGGGTGGACTGTTTTGACTATAGATGGATTGCCTTCTGCTCATTTCGAGCATTCGGTATTAATTTCAAATGGTAAACCTGAAATTTTAACAGTTTGTTGATGGCAAAACAAGGACCAATAAAAATAGATGGTGTAGTTATAGAGACATTGCCTAATGCACATTTTAAGGTAAAGCTGGATAATGGGCATGAAATATTGGCGCATATATCGGGTAAAATGCGAATGCATTTTATTAAAATTTTAGTCGGAGATAAAGTTTCTATTGAATTATCTCCTTATGATCTTACTAAAGGAAGAATTACTTATAGATATAAATAGTGGAGCATAAATGAAAGTCAGAGCTTCGGTTAAAAAAATATGTGAAAATTGTAAAATAATTAAACGCAAAGGCGTTGTAAAAGTTATTTGTAAAAATCCAAAACACAAACAGCGTCAAGGATAATAAAAAAATTTAAGGAGAATATAATTGGCTCGTATAGCTGGTGTAGATTTACCTAAAAATAAAAAAGTTTTGTACGGACTTCAGTACATTTACGGTGTTGGACCGAATATTTCTTTTAATATAATTACAAAAGCTAAAGTTGATCCTAATAAAAAAGTATCGGATCTAACGGATGAAGAAATTGCGGAGATTAGAGCTGTTCTTACCGCTGATTATAAAGTGGAAGGTGCTCTTCGTACCGAGGTTCAACAAAATATTAAGAGATTAATGGATATTGGTTCTTATCGAGGAATAAGACACAGGAAAAGCCTTCCTGCTAGAGGACAGCGAACACGCACTAATTCCAGAACTAGAAAAGGTAAAAGAAAAACCGTTGCAGGTAAGAAAAAAACACCTGCTAAGAAATAAAGTTAGATAACTTGGAGGTTCAAAGATTTGGCTAAAGTTGTAAGGAAAGCAAAAAAGAAAACACATGTTGATGCAAACGGAGTTGCACATATAAAAGCAACTTTTAATAATGTTATAGTTACAATTACAGATATATACGGTAACACAATTTCCTGGTCGTCAGCCGGTAAAAATGGTTTTAAAGGCTCCAGGAAAAACACTCCCTATGCTGCGCAAACTTCTGCAGAAGCTGCGGCTAAGGAAGCATATGATTTGGGCTTAAGAAGAGTTGATGTATTTGTAAAAGGGCCTGGTTCGGGTAGAGAGGCTGCTATTAGAGCTCTTAATACCGCGGGATTGGATATAAGTTCTATTAAAGATGTTACTCCAATTCCTCATAACGGCTGCCGGCCGCCTAAGAAAAGAAGAGTTTAATTTTTATATCGGAGAGTTACTAAATGGCAAGATATACAGATTCAGTTTGTAAGTTATGCAGAAGAGAAAAACAGAAATTATTTTTAAAAGGTCAGAAATGTTTTACCGAAAAATGTCCAATTGAGGTGAGAAATTATCCTCCCGGGCAGCATGGAATTTCCAGAAGAGCGAAAGTTTCGGAATACGGGATTCAATTAAGGGAAAAACAAAAAATAAAAAGATCTTACGGATTGCTTGAGACACAATTTAGAAATTACTTCGAAAAAGCTATTAAGCAAAAGGGAATTACCGGCGAAAACTTAATTAAATTGCTGGAAAGCAGATTGGATAATGTTGTTTATAGGCTTGGTTTTGCAGCTTCACGCAAGCAAGCCAGACAACTAATAAAGCATAGACATATTTTTGTTAATGATCATCTGGTTGATGTTCCTTCTTATCTCCTTTCCGCTGGAGACATCGTAAAGATTAGAGAGAAGAGCAAAAAATTGGATGCAATTCATAGCTCTCTTGGGAGGGTTAAAGACAGTACTTATTCTTGGTTGTCCATTGACAAAGCTTCATTATCGGGAACATTTTTACAAGTTCCGGAAAGAGCTGACGTTCCTCTAAATGCCAATGAACAGTTGGTTGTTGAGCTTTATTCCAAGTAAAATCAAATTTTTTAGATTATTTTTTAGAGGATTATTAAATGAGTGGATCAAATTTAAAGATGCCTGAAACTGTAGTTCTTGATGAGATTAGTTATACGAATACGTTTGGAAAATTTTCACTTCAACCTTTGGAAAGAGGATACGGAGTAACTCTGGGAAATTCTTTGAGAAGAGTTTTGCTGTCCTCCTTAACCGGTGCAGCAATAACTTCGGTAAAATTCAGCGGAGTTTTGCATGAGTTTACCACAATCGAAGGCGTAGTGGAAGATGTATCTGAAATTATTTTAAATCTAAAGCAAGTTAGGTTGAAATTATTAAACAAAAAACCTAATAAAATTGATATTTCTTTCAACGGCGAAGGTGATTTTACGGCAGCGGATATCCAAAAAGCGAGCGCCGATGTAGAAATACTTAATCCCGAACTTCACATAGCAACATTAAATAAAGATGCAAAATTCGATATAGAATTAAGAGTAGGAAGAGGCAAGGGTTATGTCCCTGCTGCGGAAAATATTACACCTGATCAAACGATAGGTGTAATTCCTGTTGATTCTATTTTTACACCTATTAAAAATGTTAAATACGATGTTGAGAATGTTCGCATTGGTGATAAAAACGATTATGAAAAACTAAATTTGGAAATATCTACTGACGGCTCAATTACTCCTGATGATGCACTAACGCAAGCTGCAAAAATTCTTAGAGACCATATTCAATTGTTTATAAATTTTGATATCGAGCAGGAGGAAGAACAGTCGGTTAGCCAGAAGGATAGTGAAAAAGAAAGAATTAAAAAAATACTGCTTACAAATGTAGATGATTTGGAATTGAGTGTAAGATCTCACAATTGTTTGAAAGCAGCCAATATAAAGAACCTGGCTGAACTGGTTAGAAAAGATGAATCCGAAATGCTTAAGTTCAGGAATTTCGGAAGAAAATCTTTAGCCGAATTAATGGAAATTGTAGAAACACTTGGATTAGAATTCGGTATGGATGTAGATAAATACATTAAAGATGAAACTGATAATAATTAAATTTTGTAAAAGGTTTATTCATGAGACATAGAGTTAGAGGCAGAAAACTTGGAAGAACAGCTAGTCACCGTGAAGCATTGTTGAGGTCACTTGCTACTTCTCTTTTTAAATATAAAAGAATAAGAACTACCGTTGCCAAAGCAAAAGAAGCCAGAAGTTATGCTGAAGCGTTGATAACAAAAGCAAGAAAAAACGATCTTCATTCAAAAAGACAAATAATGGGAATTATTAACGATAAAGAAGCCGTTAAAGAATTATTCGGCGAAATTATTCCTAAAATAGGTGAAAGGCCCGGCGGATATACAAGAGTAGTAAAATTGGGCAATAGAATGGGAGATGCAGCGGAATTAGCAATCCTTGAATTAGTTGATTATAATGATGTTGTAAATGCAAAGGCAGAAGAACACAAGGAAAAGAAGGATGCTAAAATAAAGGCTAAGAAAGAAAAAGAGGCTGAGGAAAAAGCTAGTGATGAAATTGAAGAGGCAAATATAGTTTCGGAAACGGAAGAAAAAAATAAATAAGGCTTTTCTAAAATTTAAAATAAAAAAACCCCGAATTATTCGGGGTTTTTTTTGTAATTATTGAGGCAGGATGTTTAACTTTGAGATGTACAATATCCACTATATTTATTTCTGAGTTGCATTAGAATCAAATTTCATATACTAATTTTGATTTATGTTTGAGAATCAAGAATTTGTAAAATCGGTTTATAACCTTAAAGATTTACCTGAAAAAAATCTTCCCGATGTAGTTTTATGCGGAAGATCAAACGTAGGCAAATCGTCATTTATTAATTCTCTTTTTAATAGGAAAAATCTTGCAAAAACTAGCTCAACTCCCGGCAAAACTCGATCGATAAATTATTATTTAATTGATAATAAATTTTATTTAGTTGATTTACCGGGCTACGGGTATGCTAAGTCGAGTAAAAAAGAAAGAGAATTCTGGGCAAAACTCATAGAGGATTATATTAAAGTTTCCGGAAACATTAAGATTTGTTTCCATTTAATTGACAGCAGGCATAAACCAACCGACTTGGACAGGCAATTAAATGATCTTTTAAAATATGAAGGAATTTCTTATTTGGTTTTATTAAATAAAGCAGATAAATTAAAGCAGTCGGAATTTATATCTTCAACTAAAACAGCTGTTCAGGTATTCCCTGAGCTTAAATTGGGGAATAATTTGTTTTTCTATTCCGCTATAAAAAATATCGGGAGGAAGGAAATTCATCAAAGATTGGCAAAATTATTCTACGCTGAACCGTAAAGTATTATCATTCTTGTTTGATTATATAAAATAGTAAATTTATATTAACATTTAATTTTAAAATCTGTAACAATTCTATTTAATATGGATCGCAGACAGAAAAAAAGATTATTAATTTTTATATTTGTCCCGCTTTTAGCCGCGGTTCTATTAATAACAGATGATTTGGTTATTAGAATTATTACAATAGGGCTTATTGTAATTTATGTAGCATTTATAATATTTCTTCGCGATTCAATCCGTTTCGACGGACCTTTTATATCAAGAGAATCGGATGATGATGTTGATGAAATATCGTCGGAAGGATCAATGCAAACAGATCTTGGAGATTCATTCCAGATTATTTCCAAGAATAAAAATCTTGAAGTTATTACAGCCGATACTTACACGCCGGATTTTCGTGTACAGAAAACAACTTTAAAACCTCCTGATCTTAAAGAAAGATTTGAAGAAATTGCAAATGAATCCTTGCCTGAGGAAGTCGGGCATAACGGACAATTTTCATTTGTGCTTGAAAAAATGCTGACAGTTATTAAAGAAGCATATCAGGCGCACACAGCAATATTTTTTTGGTACAATAAGAAAAAGGAAAAGCTGACGATTGAAAAATTCGTCAGTAATTGTGCGGATATTGCAAACAGAAAATTTGATATAGAAGATGATATTTTAAGTAAGATTGTACAGAAGGGTGAACCTGAGTTGCTTACCGATATTTCCCCGGCAGCAGAAGCAGATGTAATAAGATATTATAATTCACCTCAGGGAATCAGAAGTTTTGTCGGCGTTCCGCTTTTTTATGAAAAATCACTTATTGCTATTATTGCGGTTGACGCCAAAGCAGATGATACTTTCGGAATAGAAACAATTTATGCCCTTGGCCGGTTTGTTAGAGTGATAACAATGATTATAACAATTTTTGAAGAAAAATATTCCGATTCTGTTTCCCAGCAAAGATTAAATGGATTGCTTAGCTTAATAGGACCTGATAAAAAGATAGACAATGTTGATGATCTGATAATTTCAATTCAGAATTCTATAGGATTGTTATTTCATTGGGATGCATTTGCTTTCGTTTATTTTCACCCGATTGAGAAAAAATTTACAATTCTAAAAATAATTAATAATACCTCGCTTAAATATGTCGGTGAAAATTTAGATATCGATTTAAAAGGTACGTTGGTTGGTAAGTCTATAGTAACAGGTATGCCGGTAAAAATAGATGATACTTCTTCAGGCGAATATGTAAGATTTGCAAAGGTCGAAAGCGTTAGTTTTGACGGTTCTTTTTTAGCTATTCCTATAATTTACGACAACCAAAATTACGGCGTTTTATGTTTCGAAAGTTTAAAAAAGAATGCATATTCCAATGAAGATATTCAATTTCTAAAAAGTGCATTAAACATTTTATCTTTTGTAATTTATTCATATTCAACAAAAACACTTCTTAAAAGCTATCTCGCTGTAGATATTGAAACTAAAGTCTTAAACGCAGTTACATTTAAAGAGCGTTTAACATCGGATCTTGCAAAAGCTGCTCAATTAAAAATTCCGGGTGCACTTGCGTTAATTAGAATTGATGATTTTTTGGAGCAGGAATCATTGTTTGATGGAAATCCTTTACCGAAAGTGTTGGAATCAGTA
>Ga0315542_1000247_pt1 | contig 32651 bp, 33 predicted proteins | sample SalMarSW160120MG_FD_202541 | JGI IMG/M metagenome (GOLD analysis project Ga0315542, IMG submission 202541) | Salt marsh sediment microbial communities from the Plum Island Ecosystem LTER, Massachusetts, United States - Salt Marsh Sediment SW1601-20 ...
TCAGATATTCACAAGATAAGAACAACAACAACCAGAGTATTGGAAATGGCTGATACTGGAAGATGCTCAAGATGTGGTTTCGTGAACAGACCCGGTACTAAACAATGTCAGAATTGTGGAGCAAATCTGTAGAAGTGAGGCCTGTCCTTGTGAATGTCCTACAAGCAACAACTAGCACCAGTACAACCACCACAACAACAACAGAAACACCTACATCTTCGACTACGACGTATACAAATCCCATACGAGTAATCCCACTAGATACAATTACTACAATCATAACTATAGGATCAATAACTGTGGTTATTGTGACGATTCTTCTCATTGTAAAATCGAAATTATGATATTGTTCCAGAATAGATACGGGATTGGATTGCATAATCAGAATTTAAAATACTGAATGCTTAATTACCCGTTTTTATCGTATGCACAACTATCACACTTGGAGTTTGATAGCGTGGCTGCATCCGGGAGCAAACATATGTTAATAGAAAGCCTCAGTGCAATGAAGAAATCCTTTGAAAGCGCTTACGAATTTAAGACTCGAGTCGAAGAAGAAAAACTCCTTCTTGAAGGTTTAGGCGACAAGTACAGAGGTTATGTTGTTTTTTCTGATTACAGGCGAAATGAAGGAAAACGTCGATTCAATGAGCTTTCAGAGCTGATCAAAGGAGCTCTCGATGAGATTGATTGTTGTGATTCGAAGACAGCATCTTCAATCTATCTACAGACTTTGAAAGGAGTTCTACTGCAGACCCGATGGATGCAGGTTCTTGAATTGTATTCAAAAAGGGATATCAAAAATAAGTAGATGGGGGCAAAAACCCCCACTTGTATTTAAACCAACCAACGATAAGTAATCATTTTGCCTTCGCCTTCTTTGGCAAACCCAAGTTTCAAAGGCATACCAACAGTTGGCATATCTGTTAGATTGGTAATATGAGCTGTCAGCTTTAATCCGGATGGAAATTCTCCAATTGCAACAACATATGGTTGCTTTGAGGAGAGAGTTTCGGGAGCAAAGTCAACAATCACATAGGAATACAACTTCGCTTCACGCTCAGTCATCTCAGTGAGTTTTGCTTCACTCAGACATTTCTGACAGTGCTGACGTGGTGGTAAGTACTCTTCACCACAGGAAGTACATACACTCTTCATCAATCGCTCTTCATCAAGATGTTCAAGAAACTCTTGAAAGAAGGGAGTGACTGCTTTGTCGGTCGTATACCCAAGATAGAGTTCTTTCTTCTCTGCCATTTCTTACCAACCCCTCTCATAGATGAAGCAGTTAACAAATTGACCACTTTGGCCAACATTGTGTACGAATCCATGCTTCACATCATTAATCTGACGTGAAGGTTTGTCAGCTTCGCCTCTCATCTGCTTTAGGATTTCATAGGTCATCGAAATTCCAGTAGCGCCCAAAGGATGTCCCTTACTCTTCAGACCACCATCACAGTTGACCGGAATTCGCCCATCATGATAGTTTTCCTTGTTCTCAACTATCTCGCGACCCTTGCCAGGTTCTGCGAATCCGCAGTCCTCGTAAGCAATGAGTTCTGCAATTGTGAAACAATCATGCACTTCAGCCATGTCCATATCCTTTGGTTCAAGACCAGCCATCTTGTAAGCAGCCTTTGCTGCATACTTGGCTCCAGGAATACTAGTCAGGCTTGGGCGATCTTGAATCATATTTTCAGATGCACCAGCACCAATTCCCTTTATCCACATAGGTCTGTCAGTGAATTCCTTCACACGATCTTCTGCAGCAATCACGACACCTGCAGCACCATCAGTAATGAGACTGCAATCATAGAGATTCAAAGGTCTGCAAATTGGAATTGCATTATTTGCTTCTTCAAAGGTTATCTCTTTTGGAAGATGCGCCTTTGGATTCTGAGCACCATAGTGATGGCTCTTGACTGCAATCTTTGCAAGTACATCATGTGGCATGTTGTACTCGCTCATATATCGAGAAGCCATCAATGCATAAAATGCTGGGAAGCTGACGCCAAAGGGATACTCCCAACGCATATCACCAGCTCGCGACATATATTCAGTTGCAGTAGCTGATGAAACACGATTCATCTGTTCGACGCCTAGTACAAGCATGACATCATACAGACCAGAAGCGACCATTCCCCAAGCTGCTCTGAGACTAGCTGTGCCGGTGGCACATGCAGATTCGCATCTCAGGTGAGGTTTATTTTGTAGGCCAATGTAGTCAGCCATGAGAGCTGACCCAGCACCTTGGCCAGTGAATTGCGAAGCAGCGTACGAGAGGATAGATGCGTCTATCTTATCTTGTGTGATGCCTTCATCAAAAATTGGTTTGTAGGCTTCAGCAGTAAGCTCTCGCATAGTTGCGTCGTATCTTTTACCGAATTTGCTATGACCACCCGCGACCACAGCAACTCTTCTTGCCATTTCATATCCTCCGTAGTTTGAGCATGTATTATACAAAATACAGCACTCTTACATATCTACATTGAGATAGGCATCAATCTAGTACTGGGTCTTAAGGTTAACTCTTTGATTCAATTTCGAGTTATAAGGAAAATTAAAGATGTTAAGTATGAAAAAAAGAAGTATGACCCGCAATCTATAGATTGCGGATCAGGAAAAATTATGTTTCTATTCGCCCTTGAATTTGGCTTGTCGCTTCTCAAAAATAGCAGCGATTCCTTCACCAAGATCTGCAGTCTTAAAACATTCTACTGCAGCTTCGACTTGGAACTCGAAATTCTTCTCGTAGGTAGTTTCGAAAGCCATGTGAACTGCTTGTTTTGCTAGCTTGAGAGCAACCGGTGCATTCTGACCGAATTTCATAGCATACTTAATTGCCTCACTCTCAAGATCACTGGGAGCGACAACCTTACTTACAAGCCCATATTCCAATGATTCCTTGGCGGTCAGCTGAGCTCCTGTAAGAACCATTTCAAGCGCTTTACCAAGCCCCACTATTCTTGTAACACGCACGCATCCACCCCAAGCAGGAATCAAACCTAAAGCAACTTCAGGAGTTCCAATCTTTGAATCCTCGTCACAGATTCTAATATCACAAGCGAGTGCAATTTCTGTGCCGCCACCAAGACATAGTCCATGAATGGCTGCAATAACAGGTTTGGACATCTTCGCAATTTTATCGATAACGTCTTGGCCCTGTTTAATTAAATCAGCAACTGGTCCTGTGTCAGTAAGAAAGCTTTGAGCCATCTTCAAGTCTGCTCCTGTGCAGAAAACCTTTGGATGTGCAGTTCCAATTATCACAGAACGAATTTCAGGGTCATTTTCAGCCTCATCAAGTGCATCATTAAGATCCTGAATAAACTGATCATTGATTGCGTTTAACGCGTCAGGTCGGTTTATCTTAATGTATGCAATATTTTTGACAGGTGTTAGAAAAGTTCCCTTTTTCTCATATAGCATTGTAGCGTATTCGCCCATTGTGTATACACCTTTCGATTATACTAGGAGTAGTTCACACATTCATACCTCTTAAAAGCTATTACTATTTGAGGAAAATTACAAATTGTAAAAAAGAGGGGAGAGGCGGTGATAAAACCGCCATTCCTATTTATTTATTGCAACATTTTGGGAATACTATAGCATTCACCATATTCTTGGTTAAGTTTAGTGAGTTCATCACGAACCTTATCCATTCCGATATCTGCCGCCATTCCAAATGGTCCCTTAGGGAAACTAGCTCCAAGTACCATCGCAGGATCGATATCATCCTTCGGGGCGATCCCAGTGTCAACGAGAATCATAGCCTCACGTATTGCCATAACTCCAATTCTAACTGATAGCCATTCAAGGTCTGCACCTTTAGCAGGTTCAGTTTCACCACCAGCACCAGAGTAGTCGTAGAATCCTTTCTTAGCTTTAGTACCGATTGCTCCAGATTCCACGAGATTCTTCAAAGTTTCAGGTGGTTTGAAACAATCGCCAAGTTCACGATAGAGTGTACTCATCGCGTGGAAAGCAATATCTAGACCTACAAAGTCACCAAGTGCGAATGGTCCAGCAGGCATTCCACCATGAACAGTCATTGCTGTATCAATTTCTTCCTTAGTTGCGACACCTTGTTCGTAGAGGACAATTGCCTCTCGAAGAACGGGCATCAGGATTCTATTGACAATAAAGCCAGGACTATTCTTTGCTTGAACAGTTGTCTTACCCTGTTTCTTTCCTACTTTCACAGCACATGCAATTGTTTCAGAACTTGTTTTCTCACCGATGACAAGTTCCAGTAACTTCATTGCAGCAACTGGAGAAAAGTAGTGCATCCCGATGAATTTCTCAGGACGTTTGGTTGCACTTGCGAGCTCATCGATACTAAGTGAAGATGTATTGCTAGCTAGAATGCAGTGTGCGGGAGCAGCGGCATCAGCTTTTGCAAAGACATCCTTCTTGACATCCATGTTTTCGAAGATTGCTTCTATGACAAGATCAGCATCTTTAACACCTTCAGCAATATCAATCCCATACGAGATTCGACCGATGAGTGCCTCAGCATCGGACATTGAAATCTTGTTCTTATTGATACCAGTCATCACATCATTTCTGATGCGATCCATTCCTGCTTCAACAGCAGCTTGGTTGATATCAATCATATGAACGTCGAACCCATTCCATGCAGAGATGTATACAATCCCCGAACCCATGAGTCCGGCACCGATTACAGCTATCTTGTTGATTTCCACGAATGGAACCTCCTAGATAGCACCCATCATTGCAGCCAATATCAGATTTGCAAGAGGATCACTTTCATGAGCGTTGCCGATGACCTCAAGGCTACCATTTTTCATTGTGTCCTTGAATTTCACTTCGCCAGTGAAAATGCCAAGTAGTGTTTCAGAGTTGGCCTTGTAGATAACATCAGGACTTGGATATACACCATCAAAAAGTTTCATCCAAGGAGCCTTCTTGTAGACGACAATATACTGAGCACCGAAGTCAGGTGTAATAACCTGAAGGATCTTACCATCATAGGGGCCGACCCATTTCTTGACGGTCTCTTGAAGATCTTCTTTCTCCTTGACCTTACTCATGAGAAACTCGAAGAATTGTTGTAGTTGAGACATCTTTATTCCTCCTTTGCCATCCAGTCATCGATTGCTTCAACCAAGACTGCATCGATTGTATTAGTCCAGAAGTTACCCTTGCGTTTCTTGACTGTATCAAGAAATGCATCGTACTTGTCTCCATCCATCAGAGTCACAATTCGACCCTTTCTGTCATTGATAAATGACTGGTGGTACATTTTCTTCGAATTCCAATACTCGTGCTCGATGTCGCTATCTTTCAGTCGAGGATAGAAAGGCCATTCACCAGTTGGATGTTTTCGGAATGTCTTAGAGTCCGATTTCCATTTGGCAACTTCATCACCTTTTGCTTCTTTGAAACCAGGTCGGAAAGGCCACTGTGGTACATAGCGGAATCCTTTGACTCCATCTACTTCGCCTCCGGACCATCTACCAGTATACACCCTTGCACCCTTGTTATCAACAAACTGCTGCATAACGACTTCAATTAGACCTTCAGGGGTCAATCCAGCCTCTTCAGCAAGTTTCTTCATATTTTCCAAGGTATTACCTTTGAAATCAACATCCATTCTATTTGTCCTCCTTGAAAGCCATTCGGGTGTATGGTTTGCCCCATCGCTCTTGGTACATAAGACCCTCAAGTGGTGGTCTGCTAGGACCTAGAGCTCGTGGTGATATCCGCTTTCCTATACAGAATGCAGTGAGTGGAGTCCAGATAGGGGGTATTCCAAGCTTATCACGAATTAATTCTGCGTGGCGGGGATCGGAACAGACGAGTGCCTCATACCCACAACCGTATCCAAGTTCAGTAGCTGTCAACCACATATTCATGATTGCCATGCCACTTACAACCGAACCGAACAGCTCATTTGGATAAAGATAGCCTGCATCATGCCATGCTTCGCTCGCGCAGACGATTATCACAGCGTCGCTCTTCTCTGGATAGCGGAATAGTTCACCATCTCTGAGCCGAGCATAGACTGCAGCCCTGTAAGGATCGCCAATAAACCAGTTTCGACCACTTGTGAGCTCAAAAGGAGCCCCACCAAAAGCGGTCTGTGCCATCTCTTGGGCAATATCCGCAAGGAATACCTTCATCTCTTGATCGTCCCGAATTACAACGAAGCGTATCATTAACATGTTCTCCGGACTAGGAGCATGTCGTGCTGCTTCAAGTATCATCTCAATATGTTCGTCAGGAATTTTTTCACCAGTGAACTCCCTAATGGAGCGTCGCTCTCGAATCCATCTAAGTGACTGCAATTCTTCTGTAGTCTTAGTGGTATCTTGAGATTCACCAGCGGCATCCGACTTTTCAGCATCTGAAGCCATTTGTTCACCTCTAATTATTGGTAATGTAACCACCAATTAATTACAGCCTGCATAAATGTATTACCTTGAAAGGGGTAGGGACATTTTAGTTAACTTTTGTGACGTGAGCGCCCAATATTGTAATGCACCCTGTGTATTGTTTGGATTACACCCTGAATATTAACCCTGTATTGGCCTAACTATACAAGATGACATATGTTAGATGAGATAACATCAATCTAGAACGCACATATTCCTCCCGGCAGATGTGCGTTTGATTATTTCTATACTGGGAGCAGCGATTGCTCCCTTTCCTATCATCAATTGTGGTAACCAGATGTCGGAGTTAGTCTCCTATGGTTATCTTGACATCTACTGCGGATACACCTTTGCCAAGTTCATAACCAAAGGCAGGATTGATGTCTAGTTCTACAATTTCCTCAAAATCAGTCACTAGTTGACTAATCTTTAGAATTGTGTCCTGAATTGCTTCGATGTCACTAGGAGCCTCTCCACGGACTCCACTCAAGAGCTTGCCAATCTTTGTTTCCATTATAAGCTCGGATGCATCACTACGGGTCATCGGTGCCAATCTGAATGATATGTCTTTGAGAAAATTGACATAAATTCCACCTGTTCCAAACATAATGAGAGGGCCAAATTGAACATCTCTTGAACAACCGATTATCAGTTCTTTGCCCTTATCGGCCATCTCTTGCACATCTACACCATAGATCTTAGCATCTGGCATGTGCTTCTTGGCATTCTCTAGAATCTGATTGAAATGGGCTTCAACTTCTTCTGGTGTATTTATCCCAACTTTGATTCCACCTATGTCACTCTTGTGAATAATATCAGGACTAGCAATCTTGAGAACAACAGGATATCCGAGTTCTTCGGCAAGGGTTTTTGCTTCTTCAGAATTAATGGCTAACCGAATTCGAGCTACTGGGATATCGTAAGCTTCTGCTATTGCATGAGCTTCACTTCCTAAGAGAACTCGACGTTTGTCCTTACGAACATCCGCGATTATTTTCTCGACTCTCTTCATATCCACTTTGAATTTTGGAATTGTTTCATCTTTAAGACGGTCTCTACTAACTGTGTATTTGTATAACTCACTAAGAGCATGTACGGCACGTTCTGGAAAGTCGAAGACAGGTATTCTACCAGACGTTAAAACGATTCGTGGATACACCATTGAATTCCCACCCATAAAGACTGCAATCAATGGTTTATCGGGATGCTTCTTATGGGCATCAACAATTACCTTTGCTGTGTCAGTCACTTTGGTCATTGCTTGAGGTGTGAGGAGAACAAGGACAGAATCGACATTTTCATCTTTGAGTGAAGCTTCTATACAGAGTTCATAATCCTCAGGCTGTGCAGTTCCAAGAGCATCAATAGGGTTATTCACCGACGCTGCAGGAGGTAGATTTGTTTTCAAATACTCAGTAGTTTCTGATGTAAATTGTGCAATCTCCAGACCACGGAGGTCACATGCATCAGTTGTTAAAATCCCTGGACCACCAGCATTAGTAATGATTGCAACTCTCTTACCTGATGGGAGACTCATATCGTCAAAGACAGCTGCAACATCAAATAACGATGCCATATCGTTAGCTCGACGTACACCACACTGTTTGAATGCAACATCATATGCCATATCGCTACCTGCAAGAGAACCAGTATGTGATGAGGCAGCCCTAGCACCAGCTATGCTGACTCCTGACTTGACGATGAATATTGGCTTGTGAGGAATCACCTTCTTGCATGCATCCATGAACTTCCTACCATCAACTACCGATTCGATGTATAAAAGAATGAATGTAGAATCCGGGTCTCTGCCAAAAGCCTCAATGAAATCCGCCTCGTCAAGATGAGCCTTATTCCCTAGACTTACAAATTTCGAAAATCCAATCTTCTCCATGAGACTCCAATCTAGAATACCAGTCATCAGAGCTCCAGATTGAGATGCAAAAGCAATTGTTCCCTTCCCAGGAGTTCCAGCAGAAAATGATGCGTTGTAAGGAGCAGAAGTATTCGTTATCCCTAGGCAGTTAGGACCTTGAATCACCATCTCGTATTTCTCAGCAAGCTCAACGAGTTTCTTTTCTGCTTCTTGTCCTTTTTTACCAATCTCTTTGAATCCTGCAGTGATGATGACAAGAGCTTTCACACCTTTTTCACCACATTCTTCAACAGTGGGCAAAACGAATTTTGCAGGAATTACAATCACAGCAACATCCACATCTGCAGGTACTTCTTTTATAGAACGAAATGCTTTCAGTCCGAGAATTTCACCGGCATTGGGATTGATTGGATAGATCCGACCTTGATAACCACTATCAATGAGATTACGCATGACATCATTACCGAGTTTTCCGCGCGTTGTTGATGCGCCAATCACCGCAATCGATATTGGATTGAAGAGAATATCAATACTTGCTTGCCTGTCCACTGCTTGCACAACCTAGAGATAGTCACAAGGCAGGGAGCAAGATATGTTGAATATAACTACTTTCTTGACGGCCAATAACTTCAAACATAATCGGACTCATCAGGGCCAATCCGTTCAAAATAGTGACCGTCTCCAACATTAATTATGTTTCGCGATGATGGGTTAATTCCCCGATAACGGTATCTAGCGCCACAACCTCTAGTAAGTCCGACGATAAGAATCGATACAAAAAATAACGACACTACTGCGCTAACTGTCAAACTAGATGGTATGAATATGAACTGTATCGGAATAGTTAGGAATGGCCAAAAGAATAGCATCAAACAGAGATAGTAACCCCATGATTGTTTTCGTCTTTCTTCCCAATCACTCAAGACACACACCCAGGTCTAACTATGTGCGTCAGCCATTATCAACCTGTTGATTTCAATATCGACTAAGTATTACTCACAACCATATTGATGTATGACATAGAACAGTATCAGGAGATTACTAAATATGAAGCTAGTAACTTTGCATATCCCCGAACAATATGTCGAAGGACTTGAACGTCTGGTTGAAAACAACCTCTATCCCAACAGATCAGAGGCAATCAGAATTGCAATTCGCGACCTCTTAAAGAGAGAGCTCTGGGGTTAGTCAATTAATTTGCAGTGGGTCCAGATTAAATCAACATGCAAGATTGATTGAAAAGAGAGTAGGTGAACCGCTCAAAAGATGGCGCGCCTGTCTAGTACAGTGTATCCATCAAAGAAAGCTTGATATCTATTCCTAATAGTAGATATCAAGAGTGAAGATAGCTGAAGACTCTCATCTAGGAGCGTGTTGATCATAGGGCATGAAACCTCTGGACTGAAACTGAATCCATCCACCAATGGAAATCAGCTCAATACGCAAGTTATCAAGGGGTGCCCGTGTTATCGCGAGTTTGGCGATGAAAAAGTCTGCCTCAACAATGATGATGTAGTCCCAATCAATGCAATTTCTATAGACCCTTCATTCTTCGAACAAATCTGTAATAAAGAAGAGTTAGCAGAGTACAAAAGCGACAAAGAAAGCATGTGTTACTTGTCGATGTATCTTGATAGAAAGGGTGGATTTTGCTATTGTATAAGTCAAGGACAGAAGATTGTCATCAACGAGAAAAATGTAAAGACTGCAGAGATTGACAGCGCATTACAATTTATCACGACTACGGATAGGAATAGAGACGGGGTAATTTGCTCGGATTGCTTGTACAAGTATCTGAGAACCCTGGGGGAATCTTCAGAAGGATTCCTCACTGACTCTGAAAGAGAAGAACTAGTTGCTTCATATGTACGAGATGTTTCAACTAGGATGGCTGCGGAACTGAGTGGATATTCTGCAAATAGCTATTCTGATGAGAAATATGAACAGCATGTTCGTTTGTATATCAAGAAACTAAATCAGACACGTACTCAATGGGCATCACTCACCTTGAAACTTAGAGAAAAGAAAGGTGATAGAGTATTAGCAGAACTAGTAGACCATTATAGAGCCTTACACAGACTAGAAGCAATCTTTCTATTTCAAGTACTTACTCTTAACGAACCAATGGGAGAAACAGACTCACTGGGAACTCTTCGATTTATGGTCGGTATTTCTGAGAAGGTAATCCAACTCAGTGATATGATACGTGAGAAGACCTATGATCTTCTTGAGAGAAAGGCAATGAGTGAGGGGCTACAAAAGGCTCTTCGAAAACATGCAGAGAAACGAAAAGAAACTGAATATAAATTCAGTAATCTTGTTAAGGTACTCAGTGAAATCAGTGCTCATACAGATTCATGATAAATTCTAAATGGATTCAAGTTATAATTCTGGGTACCTAATGTAAGTAAGCAAGTGATTGCAGTAATTTGGAGCAGAATGCTGTGCTTAAAGAGCAAGAATCATCTACTATCAAGATGGTACGTGGATGCCCATGTTTCAAGGTCTTTGGAGACGAAAAGCTCTGTGTTAATGATGACAGGGTATTAGAAATAGAAGCAATTGAGATTGATCCATCAATATTCTCGTACCGTCCAGATAGAGAAAGCATGTTTGATGAACAGGCAGGTGAAGGAAACATCTGTTATGCAGCTATCTTTGTGAACTATCCTGATAATAAGGTGTACTGCATTTCGCAGGGATGGGTTTTGAGGATTCATGGAAAGGATGTCCCAGGCAATGACTTAGAGGACGCATTGCAATTCCTTTCGACAAAAGAAGCTAACGCCAGTGCGGAAATATGCTCAGAATGTCTTTACAAGTTCATTCTGACTTTAGGAGATACTTTTGCGGACCTTATGACGAAGAAAGAGAAAACTGATGAGATAAAGAAATATGTAGACAAATTTTCTCTAAAAATAGCAATCAAACAGAGCCAAATGGGAGATTTGATGGAACCTATTGGGACGGAGGAAGATATCGAAAGGGGTGTTGATCATTTCGGATTTCTACGGAAATACCTTATTCAAATATTAGAACAACTGCACTACTGGTCTGAGTTGAGGCAAAAATATGTAGAAGAAAATTCAATATTTTGGATACAAGATCTCTTACAAAAACGAGTACGTTTGGCACGACTGGAATTCCAATTCTACAGTCAAACCTTGCAGCTTCGAGATATCAACGACTTCGTTCTTCTCATTAAGATGTTACAGTATATACTAAAAACTTCAGATGAGATTCTATCTCTGAATGAAGAAATTCACACGATGATTCGTTCGAAAAAATTCCTGGAAATTGCAACTGCAGATAACCGATTGACATTATTAGCCAATTATGCAGAAAAGAGTAGAACTGTGGAACATAATTTTGGCAATATACTTCAGATACTCACTAAGATGTAACAGTATCACAATGACTACCTGTAAAATCTAGGGTCAGAAAGGATTTTTGTAATAAGTTCAAGCACTGTGGGAGAAGTTTGCTCCTCATTCCACTCCTCTGTAAACTCCTTGTAAAACCGTATACTAGGTAAAATTGTTTCAGCTAGGTCCTCAATCTCTGGCTCTGTTATCTGAGGGCCGATACCCAATCCGGGGCAGATTTCTTTCTTTGCACTTAAACCCCAGTTTCTTTGACCTTTGGAATCATTGAACACAAATGGAAAGGATCTACATACCAACGGTCGAACAGGATGAATCATGCAAAGATTATCTTTGAGGAATACACAATCCCCGTTCTCCATTTTCTTGAGTGCCATAAATGCGAGACCCCGTTCTGTTGCAACCGAAGAAATTCTCTCTAAGCCTACAGGAATTGATACACCATTAGTAACGATATAGAAATCTAAAGTTTTTAGCATATCATCCGGACCTAATCCAAGAACTGCTGCTATCTTTGCAATATCATTACCGGTCACCGTAACTAGTAGATGTTCATCACGACAACATGCACCACATTTGGTACATTCGAAATGAGGTAACATCCCCGCTTCAGAATTCTTTTCTTGTTCATTCGGGTTCAAACTGGTTCACCCTGCACTTGCATCCCAAGGTAGTCTTCCTTTATCTAATAGTAGGTAGGAATTCTGCGAGTAATCTCATACCTTCTTCAATATCCTCAAGAGATGCTGAATATGAAAATCGTAGGAAACTATCATACTTGTTTCCAAATACACCACCAGGAGAGGAACATATGCCAATTTTCTTGAGGAACAATTCAGCAAGTGTTGCACTACTTAATCCATACTCAACGAAATTCGGAAATACGTAGAAGGCACCTTTTGGATTCAGGCAGTCAATACCTTCAATCGAATTGAAAAGATTTGTAATCACATCACGCCGTTTCTGATACTCGTTTACCATTCTTTCGATAGAGCTCTGGTCACCTGTAAGTGCTTTAGCTCCAGCATATTGAGTGAAAGATGCAGCACAGGAGGTTGTATTTTGCTGTATACGAGCCATATTGGATATTATTTCTTCATTTCCGATTGCATATCCAAGTCGCCAACCAGTCATGGCATAAGCTTTGGAGAATCCATTAATTACAATGTTGTGTTCCATTGCGGGGTCAATTTCAAGCATTGAAGTTTGCTTGAATCCATCATAGACAAGGGTTTCATAGATTTCATCAGAAAAAACAACAAAGTCATGGTCCTCTGCAAGGTCATAAATCAGTTTTATGCTTTCTTTAGAGAGAACACCACCAGTAGGATTATTGGGTGTATTAATAACAAGGGCTGATACAGTGCGAGAGATTTTATTCTTCAATACCTCTTCATCAATTTCGTAATTGCCGTTTGTGGGTACATCATTAGGTTTTGCATTTAATGCGCGAATCATAACACGATACGTGGGCCATGCAGGTGCGAGAAGTAGAACATCATCTCCAGCATCAATAGTAGACATAAAACCTGCGAACAATGCCATTTTTGCACCTGGTGTAACAATCACATTCTTTGACCCATCAAAATCTATACCACGCGTTTTGTATGACCCTTCAATAGCATCAAGTAGTGGGGGTATACCACGAGCAGGAGTGTATCTTGTAAAGCCCTGTTTCAAAGCTTCGATACCTGCTTCAATAATGTTGTCAGGAGTTGGAAAATCAGGTTGGCCAACCTCGAAATGGTAAATCTTCTTCCCTTCTTTTTCCAGACGATTTGCTAAATCAAACATTTTCAGGGTTCCCGATTCCGGGATACGTTCCATTGTATGAGAAGTCCAATCCATTATGGCACCTTCGGAGTGGCGCCTGCATGAGTATGATACCCATGAAAGCAAATGGTCAGCCAAATATACAGTGATAAATGCTTTCTGTTTGGTCAAGACGTACATAGGTCTAGTAATTTAGCTATCTGACCTTCAGTTCCACTGATTTTCATTCGATCCACTAAAATCTCACCAAGACCAAGATCGAAAGCCCGCTTCAAATGCGAAACCTTCACAGGATCGATTCCCAGTAAATCAGAACAGAAAGCATCCACAGCTACTGGATCAGTACCTAAAACCACAGCCCCAATATCTCTGGTGACACCATTCTCACGATCTCCGATGACTAATGAAGTGAGATCCATGATAGTCAACTGTGGTCTGAATGATATCAGAATATCAAGTAGAACATCATCGATTTGAGAATGAAACCGACGCTTATCGACTTCAGGAATTAGACCAAACAAATTCTTAATACTTCCACCAATAGTGCAAATCCCTGGTTCTAGTTTCATAGTTGGTACATTTACAAGAAAATTCGATTTCGTTAGAAGTGTGGGCATCTCTAGAGTTTCAAAGTAGTGACCAGACATCTTCACTTCTTGGCGAGAGATTTCAGAGAGATTAACTAGGTCTACATTATCAGTCACTAGTTTCGTGTAGCCCAATTTTTCAAAAGCTTCATTCGTCGTTCGTAAGGGATTATCACTCTCAATTATCGAAACTTTGCCTAGATAGCCAAAGGTACGTGCTATTGCTTGAACTAATTGGGGTTCAGTATTGCCAACTAGAGTGGGATCATAGATTGATGGCTTAATTAGAATCTTGGACACACTTTCAGGTATGTCTATCGATGTTGTGAGTCTAGACAATGCGGAGATGAGTGCTTCTTTGGGGTTTCTCCGAAGACCTATAGAAATCTCAGAAGTATATTCCATGGTTCGTATAAGCATATTTCCAAGGCTTTAAGTGAACGGATTGTGTCCAATAATTGAAAGATGAAACTCTCAGACAGTCAAAGGGAGAGATACTCCCGAATGCTTGCTCTTAAAGACTTCAGTGAAAATGATATGAAGTCAATAATGAACACTACTGTTACAGTTGTAGGTGCTGGCGGACTTGGAAGTCCAGCTCTCAGATTACTGACAGCAATTGGGTTTGGAAAGGTCAGAATTATTGATAGAGATATAGTGGAGCTATCGAATATTCAAAGACAGACTATCTACAACACTAAAGACATTGGTGAGCCCAAAGTTGAAGCTGCTTCAACAAATCTAAAGATGATGAATCCAAATGTTGAGTTTGATCAGTTATGTGTGTCAATTCGAGAAGATAATGCAATAGACCTTCTAAGGGGGACTGATATCATTCTGGATGGTCTTGATTCCTTCAAAGCCAGAAGAGCAGTCAACAGAGCAAGTCAAGAACTGGGAATACCATACATCTTTGCTGGCGCTGTTGAATATTATGCCAATTTATCGACCTTTGTGCCAGGCAAGACGGGATGTCTAAACTGTTTGATGGGAGGTGCAGAAGACAATCCGGAAAATACATGTTCACAGGTCGGAGTAACTCCTACCTTACTCTCACTTGCTGCAGCAGTTGAAGTGAATGAAGCAATAAAACTTGCCACGGGAAGAGAGCCCACACTCGGAAATCGACTCATGACCATTGATTCAGGTTCGCTTACCTTTGATTTCTTTGACATTGGAAAGTTAGATGATTGTCCAGTTTGCTCGAACTTGGGACAATCGGCTATTGCTAAGACAGACGAGATTGTAGTCACCCAATTATGTTCACAAAGTTACAACATATCTCCACCAAGGATTGAGAGTCTCAATCTCGAAAAATTGGCTCAGAAACTCGACCAGTCATATTCCGTTAAGACTACAGGTAGAGCGATTCTAGTGACACTAGCAAAAGGAGAAAAAATCACCCTAATGGCGACTGGGAGTGCAATAGTAAAAGGAGTCGAGACCGCAGATGATGCGATACGACTCTATGAATTAATTCTCAATGAGATTGCTTAGGCGCCAAAGAACAAGCGTCTTGCTCTTCGCTTGCGTTCTTCCTCATCCTCTTCACTTTCTGGTGGAGGTGGAGGAGGTGGAGGTTCAGAAATTACTGGTTCATCTTCTCCCTCTACTTCAAATTTGGATTCATCAATTTCTGGCTCAGTTTCAATCTCAGACTCTTCTTCCTCAATTGAGGGTTCAGAAGAAGGACTCCACTCTTTTGGAGGTTCTGGAGGTTCTTCAGTGACTTCGTCGTCCATTTCCACAGATACTTCTTCGTCTTCAGAAGGTAAAATATCCACGTCTGAATCAAGAGGTTCAGGTTCAGAAGAAGGTGTCACAGCTTTCTCATATTCAGACCAAGTGAATGATGGTCTGTCTGGTAGTTCTTCGGACTCCGGTTCAGAGTCTGTTTCGATTTCTTCATCCAGAACTTCTTCTGGTTCAGGTTCTGGTTCTATCATAGTAGGTGCTTCGGGAATAGATGTTTCATCAACAATCAAAGTAGTTGGCTCTACCAAATCAAAATCAGTAGAAAATTCGCGAGGAGGTCCTTCTATCGAGAGATCTTCCATTGATTCATCTTCTTTTCTCTCGACATTATCTAGTGATATCGTAGATTCATCTGGAACTTCAAATGGAATATCAGTGGCAGGTTCAACATGACCGATTGGTTCCACAAACGATGGGGTTGGTTCCGATTCTTCAAGTGCATCATCAATTTCTATGGACTCTCCTGAGATGATTTCTTCCTCCTCATCATCATCATCCCTTTCATCTTCGAGTTCAACTGCATCTTCTACGGTGATTTTCTCCTCATCAGTTTCATCTTCAATAAAACTAAGTCCCAGCTTATCACTTAAGCAGGATTCACATCTTTTTGCAGCAGCGATAAGTCCATCATGAATGAAATCCTCCAAGCTTTTTGCGCGACCTGGATTTCTGTTTGCCCACTTGTGGAAACTATCAACCATTCGCAGTGCGTCTCTTACGCCCATCCAGTATTCATCAGTTCTACTATTATCATCTTCAGAGCTCACTGTTGACACCTATGTTGTGAGGTCGCTGGAATCGAGAAAAGGCTTGTGATTACGCAGGTGTTACATGCTACTTACTTTTCGTCGCTTTCTTCGCAGATTTCTTCTTAGGAACCTCTTTCTTTGTAGGTTTCTTCTTTGACGATTTTTTCTTAGGAGTCTCTGTCGTTATCTTTGTCTTTTTCTCGAGAATTTCTTCTATGACCTCATCAAAAATATGATGTATCTCGTTTTTCTTGAAGTCATCAAGAGGAAGACGGACTTCTACAACTCGCGTTGGAGTTCCGGTACCAAGATTCTCTCGGATTTCATTTCGATAGATAGTTTCAATCTCCGGGTCCGCATCCTTGCAGACAATTATCACTGCACTAGCACCTTTGTATGTCAAAGTAAGAAGTATATCAAGAGCAGCGTGTTTGGGACTCATGAAGACTGCACGAATCTCAGAGGTGTCGGTATCGAGTTCTGTGGATCCAATTCGAATTCCATCTACAGCAACTACGGGGTCATCAAAAGTCGAAAGTACTCCTTCAAGCAACTTATCATCTGGACCAACCACAGTTATCTTGAAAAGATACTTGCTTCGTTTCTTAGTGAGTGTCATCTTAGCAGGTGTAATTCTTGAAGCCCCCTAACTATATTCTCGCAATAGCGTGCATTCGAATAGCTAATGGCGAATACAACCAGCACCATTAGCAGATATAACTTGTGCCTATAGCTATTCTAAATCTTCAGACTGAAAATACAGTGCAAGTTCCATAAATTATTAAGGAGTCATATCGGGGGCAATTTTGGAGAAAAAAATGGCGACCGTAATTGAAGTATTCAAAGCGTTGGAACCAGTAATGGATCCCGAACATCCAGTTTCGATTACAGACCCTCAGATGTCAATCGTGACTCAGGATTATATCGAGGTTGAGGGAGATACAATCAAGGTTCAATTCAAACCCACAGTTCCATATTGTCCTATGGGAGGATTAATTGGGGTATTGATTCGTCACAGATTAGAAGCAGTTTACCCAGAGAGCAATGTGAAAGTCTGCCTTATTCCTGGTTCACATTCTCTTGAATCCCAAGTCAACGATATGATCAGCGACGATGAGAAGTATAACCAGATTATTGAACAGATGAAGAGCCGCGGTATGATGTAGTATTGCATCGTTGAGGAATCATATTTGAAAACGTCTCAGAATTTCCTATTTGTGGGAATCTTGGCAATTATTGCTGGTATAATTATCTTAGTGATTAGCAGTAGTAGTGGCATAGGAACTAGTACATTCTTTTTCTTTCCATTCTTCTTCATTGGAACAGCCGACATTACTACTTTGATTCTCCTCATGACATTAGCGTTTTTCATCTTTGTAATCATGACGCGGTCAGCAATAACATACTTCAGTCAAATAGAGTCTCGACACGATGAGGAGATTACAAAACAGTATATTCAAGTTGGAACCAAATGTATCTATTGTTCTAAACCTCTTCCAGTAGATGCAGAATATTGTTCAAGCTGTGGTAGACCAGTTGATCACGATACGACATTAGATCAATGAATAGTGGCACGGAGAACCTAAGTAATGACCAAATCTAATATCCGTCCAATTCATTTGGATGATTTAGATAGAGTAATAGAGATAGAAAAAACTTGTTTTCCCAATCCATGGGACGCAAGTATTTTCTTTCAACTTGCATTAAACAGTGGTAGATTCCCTGTGGATGATAGTTCGGTGGTCATTATGGATGTCATGGGGAAAAAAGGTTCTGTTTATGGGTATGTTGTTTGGGAAGAGTATGAAGAAGATAGGCATGGACATATACTGAATCTTGCAGTCCATATAGAATGCAGAAGACAGGGAAGGGGGCAGAGATTATTGAGTCACTCCTTGTTATCTATGAAACAAGCTGGAATAGAAACTTGTGAACTTGAGGTCCGAGAGAGTAATCACTGGGCAAGACATCTTTATGAGATTGCAGGGATGATGGCAGTCGACCGAAGAGTTGGTTATTATGAATCGGAGGACGCCATCATCTATGCAATCACTCTTACGAAACCACTCTCCCGTTAACTAAGCGAGGCCCTAGGACATCATGATAGAGCTGAAGGTACGTTTTGTCCTCTGAAACAATAGCAATTAATGCTTCAGTGTCGGAAGCGCCTCCAACTAGAATTTCCTTATCATCTATTATTGACAATAACATCGGAGTCTTGGTCTGCCAAACTCGCCATCCATCCAATAATTCAAGATTTGCATCTTGGTCATCAAGTTCAGGAAGGATCAATACTCTACGTTTTGGTTTTTTGACCTTAGCAAGTTTCTTGAAGTCAATGCAAGAGGAGTTAGTCACAGATATAATAACAGAATCCTCGGCTCTTGTTGCCATATCGATAATATGAGCACATGCTTCATCATTACCAGATAGATACCATGTCCGATCACTTGGGCCAACAAGCATAGTATCACCAATCTCATGTATTGCAGAGAGAACGTCAATCGTTTCTTGGGTAGAATCAGTCACTCCGCTGATTGTTTCCTGAATTCTTACCATTAACGAATTCATCTGATCTCTCTGATCAGCAGACCAACGACGAAGTGTTTTATCACCTTGTTCGCTAAACGAGGCTAGAGCTTCATTTCGAACCTGTTTTAGCGTGGAGATTTTTTCATTACTTGTATTAGTAGCTTTGGTGACTGAATCAGTTATTTCAAGATTCTTAACAGTGTAGTTTGAACTAGCATTTTCAACAACTCGTGAAGATTCAGAACTTAGTTTGGTCTTCAGTTCTAAACCAATTGATTCAAACTTACGAGATGCATGTTGATTTGCCAAGTCCACGTTCTTTGTAACAATTTCAATCACTTCATCTCTTTTCTCAGTCATTTTATTTGCAGTAGTATCAACTAGAGATCTGAGTTCTTCTGTTGCCGCCTCAGCCGCCCTTACTGTTTCAGTGAAAGTCCCAGAGAGGCCTTCTACGATTTGGCCGTATTCATGAGCTGTCTTTTCTTTTACCTCATCCTCCATCTTCGAAAGCTCTTCTTCCAATTGTGTTGGAATATCAGTAAAGGCATCATTGCTCTTTGTCAGTGCAGTTGAAGCGCTATCACCAAAATCATTCAGTCTATCAGTCACAATAGACTCGATATTCTGGAATAGAGCAAGCGTAATTTCTTGGAATTGATCAACATATTCATCCCCGTGTTCTTGAATTTCTAAGGATGCCTCAGATGCAGCCTTTTGCAAACCTTTCTGCATGAGAATGAGTTCGTTTTTCAGTTTGTTTCCATGCGTATCAAGGGATGTTGCCATATTGGATTGAGTGGAGTCTACCCAAACTTGAGCTGCATCAAAAGCATTAGCTACCTCGGACCGACGTTTTTCAAGAGTGGCTAATACCTCCTCCTTCGCTGTACTTCGCTCTTTCATGCTACTGGTCTGATTTTCTGCCACAGATGCTTGGAACGCTTCTATACTTACAGCAGAATCTTTTACTCTCTTAGTGGCTAGCCGATTTATCTTCTTACTCGTATTTGCCAATGCACGTTGCTTGTGATCTTTCTGTTCTGAAATGAAACCGTCAGCTATTATCTTTGCTTCACTCGAACTTTTGTCAAGGGCAGCTTCTGTAGCTGCACGAATAGAGTCAAGTCGTTCAGAGATACTGTCACGGGCTCCATCAACTGTAGTACCGAACTCTTGCGACACCTGTTCCATGTTTTCAATGAATTGTTTAACAATTCCTGATTCGAGGTCGCGTAGATTTTGCTCGGTACTTTTCACTGCGTTTTCCAAATCACTAAGAGTCTTTGCCATACTTTCAGAAATCTCAGTCCTCTTATGTACAGAAAGCTCCTCGAGGACCTTCTTTGCAGTAGCAACAGAAGATGCCACCTCATCTATCTTGAGAGTTAGTTCAGTGGAGTATTCTTGTTGAACTTTCAAAGAATCCTCTTTGAGAGTCATCACTTCATTCTTAAGGGAAGTTTTGAAATCAGTGTGAGCTGATGAAATGATGTCACGAGCTTCAATGGTCTGACTTGAAAGAAGTCCATTGAATGTCACTTCAAGTCCTTGAACCATTGTCATAAACTGTGAAGTCATTTCCTCGATACGAGTATGAAATTCATTATGAATTCCTTGACTGTGCTGTTCAATACGTTCCATTTGCTCAGTTATAGATGATCCAATTTCCTTCTGGATTCTATCTGCTTGAGCATTAATAGTTGACACACTCTTGGTCATTCTTGTGTCTAATTTATCGCGTAGACCTTCGTAGAGCTCTTTCGATTCGCGTACTTGTTTCTCTGTTGTAGTTGTGAAGTTTGCAACTAGTTCGTCAAGTTCATCCCCTACGTTTCTTTCAAAATCATGAGCTGTTTTCTTGACAGAAGATATCATCGTATCGTTCTTTGTAGATGTTGAGTTAATCACTGATTGGAAAGCAGATTTCAAACGACTATTCATGGCAACAGAGATTGTATTCAGTTCAGATGTCTCAGTGTTTAAAATGGTTGATACATCTTCAGAGGCTCCGGCAATCTTTGTTTCAATATCTGAAACTGTGGATTTAACCCATTTATCCAAAACAGTATGAAGCTGCTGAGTTGTAGCAGCGCATGATGACATCTCACCATCATTCTGCTCATTCAGAAGCTCAAGAATCATTGTACGAGTATCTCCAAGGGTGGTTTCACATTCTGAACCGAGAGAAGTTGCAAGAGTCAAAAGAGAACTATATTCCTCGTTCAGTGATTCATTGACACGATTAATATGAGAGGTGAGTGAATTCTTGACGACTTCCAGATACTTGGAACCAGTATTAGAAACTTGATCAAGTTGGGAATTGATGGACTGGGATGCAACATCCATAAAACTCGAAACTTCCACCTGCCATTCATCTACAACGTCCCCTACAGATGACGTGATTTCCACAGCATTGTTAATTTTATTCTCAGCAAGTTCTCCATAGTCTTTTGATAACTCGCGTGATTGAGTGACGACATCTTTAAGGGATTCTTGGCCAGTAAGATATGCCCGTGCGAGTTCTCCATCGAGATTATTGAGGAACTGTGATATTTCATTAGATACACCATTCAATATTGCAAGACCTGTATCTGATGCTTTTGATGCCATAGAAGTCAATGTTCCAGAGAGAGTTCGTGCAAGACTCTGTATTGATTCCGTGGATTTCGATAATGCATCGGTAATGGCTTTCTTAGCAGTATCTACAAGACTCTTGGACCTAAGTTCAAATTCAGATACTGTGGTGATTGTATCCTTTCGTTCTAATTTCATCCATCTATCAAATTCTCTCACCAACTTCTTCAAATCTTTTTCCAGAGCCAACTGAGCTTTATCTATTTCTGTCTGAAGCTCACTCAACTTGATGCCAAGATTATCATCTAATATTGTATCAAGACCATTCATAGCTTCTTCAACCTCAGTTGAGAAACTTCTCATGGCACCTGTAGATGCTGAAGCTACCATACCTACCTGAATCTTAACAAGATCCAGAATCTGTTCTTCGTAGGAAGAAAGAGAGGCTCTTATTTTATTCTCAGCCACTGATTGAGATTCAATAACTTCATCAATAACATCATCAATTTCTTTCAGTCGAGAAGTGAATAATTCACCTGAATGACTAGATAACCCTTCAACAGCACCGATTGCTTCGGTCAATTGGCCGGTTAATCCTAGACTTGGAGGTACTGCCCTGTAAACAGGGACTATTCCATCAATCTCCTTGACCAAACCTTTTTCAACAAGCTTGCCAAGGTTTCTTTTTACCGCAGATAGCTTCTCTCCTGAAAGAAGAGACACACCGCCTGCGGTCATATTGCCTCCCAGAAAGATTGGTACGATTACTTTTACCTCAGCCTCTGTAAGGCCGAGGTTCTTCCTGAGAATTGGCACCGATTTAGCTATTACTTTGTCACTCATTTACGCATCCCACCGCGTATATTCGGTATTCGAACTGGTTAGTATCTATCTATGTTTTATTTTCCAAGTTTAGATGCAGATTCATACAGTTCTTGGAGGTGTTCCACTAGCAAGTAGGGAGGCCCATTGCTCTGGACTACCTCTACTTCCAAGTTGACCACATTATCTACTTCATCGGAACTTAATGATTCAAAGGCATTTACTACCTTGGTCCTTTGAAGACCTCGGATGCTAGCTGTATCTGCATCCTTCACTGTAATGGAAGCTACCCACCAATTGGTAGTAACATCTTTGACAGTAGTTGGAAGTTCATATACTTCTGAGAATAGTTTGCAATAGAGTTTGAAAACATCAAAACTGTCAATAGGGTCCATAGTTGGATTAACAGTCACAATACCACGATGAAAATCAAAACGGAATAGCAAATTATCTCCAGCAACAAGCATCAAATCACTTTCTTGTGCTTGAGAGAAGTTTGACCAGACCTTCTTGAATTTTGTAGTAAAATGTCTAATTGAACTTACACTCAACGTCTGAAGTAGATCCTTAATTGGAAGTCTCCTATTTGCGACAATTCTCCCCTTTCTCTCAAGAATGTAACGTCGAATCTGCTCAAGGTGCAAGCCATAGCAAAAAATAGGAAGATCTTCAGTTTCAACACCAATTTCGATCATGGTATTGAGGAAATTGCGGTCTTTACATGCAGGATTAGTAGCGCATCTTAACCGGTCATCTTGACAGGCAGTGCACTTCTTCTCATGCATCTGAATCAATTCTTTTGCAAGTTGTTTATCGGCAGTTTCATCCAGTAGATGAATTCTTTGTGAAAACTGATTATTGTGTTTCTTAAGTTCCATGACTACTACCGTCCAATATTGTTTGAGAGAATTGGAATTGCGGAGCTCCAATTGATTGTCTACTGATGATTTCACCAGAATAGACAAATCTGATTGCGCATTTGTGCAGGAACGAGATAAACCTATGCCAATCAGACTCTCTAGAATTCACAAAAATATGAGTTTCAATGTAAGAGATCAACAATTACCGGTCTAAGAGCTCTTGGCTATCTCTTTCAATTTACTTGCCCAAGATTTAATTTCCTTATTCAAGCTAGCAATATCATTTTCATTCAATGTTGCTGTTGGAGGATATGATTTCAATTCCCGTGCCTTTTTGCCAAATAGAAATAGAACAGGGGTATGAACCGTAATCATTGGAGTTAATTCATCACGAACCTCTTCAAGAGATTCAGCCATGGCTTTTGCTTCGGTCTGAGGATTGACGAGATCAAGTAGCTTGGACATGAGTGCATCGATTGTGGAAGGTAAGTTAGCCTTTGCATGTGGTGTTTTCTCCTTCGCAGGTTCATCCTTGGACTTCGTCTGTTTCCTGTCAGTTTCTTTTAACGAATCTCCACCCGAGGAGATTTCTGCAGCAAGTTTCTCTACAAGTTCTGCAGTTTCAGATAGCTTCTCAATTGACAGATTATATTTTCGTTCGATATCGTCGAGCTGTCGTACTATAATTCCAACTATTTCGTTTGTTTCTGTGAATTGGGAAGTAAGGTCTTCCACCTTTTCTTCAATTCCAGAAAGTCCAGCAATGTAGCCTTGAAGGTCATCAAGTTTCTTTCCAAGAACTTCGGTTTCAGGCATTGCAAGTAGAATATCATCAATCTTTTTTATTATGACCTCGGTTTCCTTTGAATCCTTGATGGATTGAATATCAGCTTGAACACCTTTCAGAGTTTCAGCGAGAGTATCAATCTTCTTTATACTAGCTTCTGATTCTTTCGAGGTTGCTAGACTGTCCAGTTTCTTTTCGAACTTCTTAATCTCATTAACCGACGAAACAATATCATCAAGTTTCGAAACAGGGGATATTGTGGACTGCACATCTTTCAACACAGTATCAATAGCATCTGTTTTCTTAACTATATCAGAAACTGAATCTAAAATTTCAATCTCCTTTCGGATACCTTCGAGTGTTTTAGCGAGACCATCTACTTTTTCGCCAATATCTTTGAATGCTTGGTTATCGTCTTTTGCAGCCATACTATCCCCAGCTACATCCGCATTGGTCTGCGTTGTGAATGTTCTTGTAATTAGCCTTTCGGGAGTGTAATATATTTCAGTATTACAGAGTAAATCATGTAATTAGTTATTCATGCATGTTTTGCTCTCACAATTTCCAATCCTACCTCTTCTAGAATCGGTAAAATATGTGCCTTATTTTCAGCGTTCAATCCTTTCCAATCAATAATTGCGCAGGTCACATTTCCAGTCGTCCTTGTAATCATCTGCTTGACAACATCCAGTGTAAGATCATTCACTGCATACTTTGGAGCCATATGTCCTATATTGTAATCTTTCTCAAGAACAAGTTTGTTGAACTTACTCGCATAGTGTGTACCACCAAATCCAATTACAGAGTTAACTTCAAGGGGTGGCTCAACACAATCCATTATTGCTGCAGCAACTGCTTGTGCTCCATCTTTATGGACCCAATACTCTTCAGTACTTCCCAGTTCTATAAAGACCAAGGGAGTATTTAGCGAGGTTGGTCCATGATGTGTTACTTCGAGTGATATATCAAAATCATCTAGACCTCGCTCTTCTCGCTCCTTGTGAAGACGCCTCAAAGCAACGGAAACAAGACCTGGAGCGGATATTGAAACCTCTTGTGGATTTCCTCCGAATGAAGCATCAACTCCAAGATTGCCTGTGCTGTGAACAAGCAGAGCAGGTTTCGCAGACTCGGCTCTGTGTCTTGAACAGAAAATAAATACTTCAGCATCAAAGAATTCTTCCAAGTGGTCACAATAGATCATATCACGTGTTGTGGTGATGAGAATAGTGGAATCATCACATGCGAGAATTGGATTGTCCTCGAAGTTGTCATCAGTTGGAAGAAAACCATATTCTTCAATTAAGACCGTTTTAATTGTCTGACTAGCGATATCCTTCTCCGATGTGACAAGTACACGCACTTATGTTAGCCACCCATTACTCTATTGTGCATAGTGCGACAAGAGGTTCAAGAGAAACCTCTAGTTTGATAGTTACCTTTTCTGTAAATGCTTCAAGAATCTCAGCTTCAATTCGAACCTTGAACTCTTCAACTTTCGCAATTTGCCGTTGAAGATCATCTCTGATACGTAGCAGGTCATTCTTGTGATATTCTAGATTCTTCTTGGCTTCAGATAGATTTGCTTCAAGTTCAGCACTCTTCCTATAAACATCAGATCCCGCATAGGTATGTCGCTTTGCCTCGATTTCTTTTGCTTGATTCTGAAAATCCTGTAAACCCCCGTTCTCAATTTCTGTAATCTCTTCAATTGCACGCCGTGCTAATCTATCCTTTAACGAGAGTTTATTTGTTTCAATTGCTTTTTGGAGTCCCAAAAGGCCTTCGAGAAGGCCAGGATATCCTTTGTTTTCCTCAGCTATCGCAGTATATGGGTCTTCAAAATAGTCTATCAGAGCTTTTTGACCTGCAGGTCCGACCCGCACTCCAGTATCACGTTGTAGGAATTTCTTAACTTGTTTTTTAAGTGGGTTCATCTTCATCTTGAGTAAGCTCGAAACATGTTCAGCTTGTTCATCCAGACTTAGTAATTCTGCAACATTAGAGGTTTCAGTAAAATCATCATATGCTTTCTTGAATTCAGTGTATTCCTTCTTGGCAGTATCAATCTTAGAACGAACTGTTTGAATCTGTTCTTCAAATATCTCCTTACTGAATGTGAGGTCATGAAGTGTATCTATTCGACCACCAATACGCTCCAAGTCCTTGACCCAGCTATAATCATAAAGTAGTTTTCCAATCTTTTTCATCTCTTTAGAGAGTTCTTTCATATCTACGTCTAAGGCCTTGATAGTTGTCTTGTGTCGCTTATCCAGCCGTCTAATCCATCTAGCTCCAGCACCCCAAAGCTCCTGGATGAATCGCTGAATCTCACCCTGCATCTTCTCGGTACCTTCGTATGTGATTTCTTTGTCAACATAGAAGTCATCTACGATCTCTTTGACTTTCAATGCGAATCGAGAGGCAATTCCATCAGTTTCGTCTATCTCTTCTTCTTCGAAAATTTTGGCTAATTCTTCCACATCCTGAAGAGCTCCTTCAACAACCTTGTAGCTCTTTTCAGCTTGTTTTAGAAATTCGCTCGATTTATTCTTGAGCTGCTTTCGATACCATTTTTGCAGTTGTTCAACAGTAAGACTCGTCATTGGAAAAACCTACTCAGATTGAACATGGATTCCGTCGGCTCGTTTATCAACTTTATGACGTGTGAGTGAATGTCCGATGATTAATACTTAGACCAATACTGATGTTTATATCACAGTTAGACCAATTTGTCACCAGCATAGGTACAGTGATCGGTCATGTCTGAAATCCTCGAAACTGGTAATCGGAACCCGAGATTGGACGTTTCATATACACTTGAGTGTTCATCCTGAGGCCACGGTCGCCTGGGTTTCTACATAATACGCCTCAGTATGATCGATGCTAATGGAAAAGAACAATTATTGCTCAGGAATCCTGCAGACACCAAGGGGGGCTTCTGGCTCACATACCTTGTTGATGGTGTTCTTTACGAAGTGAATCCGACTGAGAAAGAAACAATCTCAATCGATAGTAAAGGACAAGAAAAGGGTCGAGTAAGAATTGTTCTGCAGCACAAACCAATAGGATGTGATTCGCCCATTGCAAAATTCGATATTGAGGCTTGGAGTTACAACACACCTATCATGCTGATTCGACATAGGGTTACAAATCTCAGTGATAAAATCATTGAAGATATGAAACTGTATAATCTCATGGATTTCGATGTTGGTGGCCCTTCAAGCTACAAAGATGACATAGGAATCTATGAGGAAGAAATGAGTCTAATATCAGCTTGTGATGACAACCCGTTGTGTGTTGCAATGACTTCGAAACCAAAACCAGATGCTTGGGAGATTGCATCTCCAATCAAGCTGAAGGTAAATAGCGAGAACCGCGACCTCAAAAAGAATCTCGAGTATGGACCGAAAGACATTGCTATAGGTCTTCAGTGGAATCATGGTAATCTTGATCCCAATGAAAGTAAGACGGTAGACATTGTTCTTGCGTGTTCGACCAATCTCGACCAGGCAAAAGCTCTCATCAATGACGGTTGGGAGCAATTCAAGAAGAAGATACGATGAAACCAAAACGTAAAGCGTTGCAGTTTTGGTGGAGAACAGATGCACTCTGTTTCTTCTCTTGATTGCCTTAAGAAAAAAAGGAAGAGCTCGAAAGAGCCCTCCCGTGTCTAATGTTGTTCCTTATCGAAGTGGTCTGCCAACATCCGAGCCTCACGCTTCAGAGAAGCGAGTCCTCCTTTGCAGTGTGAATTACCGCCAGTCAGCAGTCCCATCTCCTTTAGAGAGCGTAGGTTCCACTTCACAGTGCTATATGGAACATTAGATCTACAGGAGACCAAGTCTGCTAATGCAGTCACCGTTAGGTCATTGAATTTGAGTACTTGATGGCTCATTTTCAGAACAGTCTTCTGAGTATCACTCATCCTAGCATCTGCTAGTTGGAAGAATGATGCCATAAGATTGTTAAAACTAGTAGTAGAGACCTTACGGCCACTGGAGAACACATTCACCTCGTGACTTAATTTGGTAGTCACCTTTTGTGGTCGAGACCCGATAATGATGGGCAGAGTAAGTTGTTTCAGTACCCATTGCGTTTTTCACCTCACATTCTATGTGGGTCAATCAAACACTGATTTCTTTTTTACTTAAGGTTTGCTAAAACCGTCATTTTGATAAAATTAGGATTCTATGTCAGGCATTTCCAAACCCATCTTTGCCAGTTTTCCAAATCCTTCACTAAACAGACTCATGTGATGTCGGATGTTCTCTTCCGAATCTGCGAGGTCTGTGAGGTAGGGGACTGCATCATCGAATCCGCCAGACTCGTAATCTTCTTTCATACTGTGGATCGTATCACTCATTGCAAGCATGTCATCACTCAAAACCTGAGTGAGGTCAATCATGGATTGCACAACCGCTCGCGCTTCCGGATCTGGCATGTAAGGGAGAAAATCTTCGAAGGCGATACCAGCATTCTTACACTTTTGTACACGTCCAGGTATGATATCTTCATACATAGAATGCATCCAACCTATTCTCTCTGAATGCATAAGGTCCCTCAGGTTGTCGAGTGAGAAGTAACCAGTGTATGGTCCGAACTCAGTTGTTTCATATTGTATCCAATCATCAAATGCGTTCAGAACCCTGTTCCAACCTTCAATGTTTTCAGCCAAATGACGCACCTACCCATTTGTCACCAATTGAGGTTATAAACTAACGCGGTAGATGAAAGAATAGAATGAAAGCCACATTCAAGTCTACAGTCATAGAAATTCTGGGCCAATCAAAAGATACCGGGATAGTAGATGATCTCGAGTGTGTGGATACTGACCTCTGTTACAATCTCAATCTTCAGGTAAATGCAGAAGGTAAGATTGTAGTTGACCGAGAGAAACGTATTGATCTTGCAATGTTATTAACTGAACAAGGAATGGAAATAGCAGACGTTGTAGATCTACTTACTTGGAAAGATTTCGAAGGATTAGTAGCCAGTATCCTCAGTGAAAATAGCTTCATTTGTACAGAGAGTTTCAGAAGAAGAGGAAACTCTCATATCAAGGGAATGGAAATCGATGTGATTGGGATTCGTGGTCACGTAGCTCTATCGGTAGATGCAAAGATGTGGAGCGTAAGAGGAGGAAAAGCATCAGCCTTACGGGCAGCAGCTGAAAAACAGAAGGAAAGAACAAATAGGCTTTCTACTCAACTTCAGCAATTGTCCAAAAAGGTACTGTCCATGACGAAGGGACAATACACAATTTTCCCGGTTATGGTCACATGGCTTGTAGAAGAAGTTGAGATGCATGAAGGAGTTCCAGTTGTACCCGTTTTCAAGTTGAACGGATTCATCCAAGATTTTGAGATATATGAAGACCGGATTGTATCTTATAGCGGGCAGTTCTAGAATTTCAATCATTTGATGTTGTCAACACATTACTGATAGTATCCATCAATAGAATTTCGACAAAGTCGGGTGACTTTGAATCAGCAACTGCACCAACTGCAGGATATGTGAAGAGATTGTTTCGTATTGCATGAGATAATGACTTCACGCGGTCCTCTGCAGATTTGGGGGGTTCTGATTCGAAGGGCTTTGCAGCATTCTCAAGTTCAACGATTATCGAATGGAGAATCTTATTCGAAATGGTGTCTGGCTTTAGAGAATCTATCGCCGCACCACATGATGGTCCCTCTCCCTCAAAATTGCCATGAACAACAATCAGAATATTTTGAGTACTTTTTTCTCGAGATAACCAATCCTCGAAGAATTTGTTCAACTGGCGAGTTTCGTCCTCAGAACCAGTAAATTTGGGAAGATAACCTCCCAATGAACGAATAGCCATTGGAAGACCTTCTGGTGTAACTGGAGGATGAACTCTTGAGTCAGAGCAAATTAGTATTAGTGTATCTCTATCCAGAGGATCAGGTCGTTTAACTCGAGAGAGTAACCAATTCTCTGCTTCATAGTTACGACCTTTTCCATGTGCTATAATACGAACTCGACCTAGCTCATAATCTGCGCGAAATGCAATAATGGGTAGTCCGCCTAGGTCTGGATGTAATACTACATTCTCAAGGGACTCTCTGATTATTTCTTCAGGTTCGTCTTTATGAAATGTTAGAATGACACCACGCTTCTCGGGAAATTCTTGATTGTATGATGCAGGTCCAGCAAACAGCACAAGTGATTGCGCGGGTGATAACAACGGTTCGTTTGAAACCCGAGTCCCGTGGAATACATCACCCATTTTCATATCAAAAAGTTGAAGGTCCTGGGAACTTCTGTTGATTGGAGATATCATAAGGAATCGGGGTGCTTGTCCTTGGGCGGCTTCATCCATTCTATCTGAGAGTTCTGGGTCCTTTTTCCGTTCTTCAGAGAGTTTCTCAGCCAGTCCTACAAGCTTGCTAATCATCCGAGAATCATGCGCTCCTTATTTGCTATTACATGCGAGAGCTACTTAACGATTATCTTAACCAGCACAAAGCTGTGTAGTAGATAGTTCTTTTAGCAGAACGCTTCACAACAAATCCGCAGAGAAGCGAGGGATTACATATGACTAGTCGTCTCTTTGGAGTGGTCTATCACGAGAATGTGAACAACTGGGCAACAGCAGGTCTAATCGATGCAATTAAGGCGAAGGGATATACTCCAATGCCGTTTCGATTACCAGATATATCGGCTCAGATCCCTAACAAGTTCACTCATCTCGATGAGGAAGATGTTTCACATATAGATGGGATCCTAGTTAGAACAATTGGTTTTGGAACTGGAGATCAAATCACGTATAGAATCAGTCTTCTTGAGCATTTTGAGGATGCAGGTATCTATGTCATGAATCCAGCATATTCATTCCGAAGAGCCAAGGACAAATATGCAACCCTAACTGCGCTGAATAAAGCAGGAATCCAAGTTCCAAGAACATACATTGGTGAGAATCTAGAGGCTGCAATCAATTTTGCTGACGAAGTTGGAGATGTTATCATCAAACCACTCATTGGAGCAAGAGGTATGGGAATGATTCGTGCGGAGCATAAGGAACTTACATACCGAGCCATGAAATTCATTCATCAGCTTGGACAAGTGCTCTACGTTCAAGAATTAGTTGAAAAACCAAATAGAGACATCAGAGCATTTGTAATCGGAGGAGAACTCATTGGCGCAATGTATAGATATGTTCCAAAAGACGTCGAAGGAGAATGGCGCACTAATATCCATGGAGGAGGAGAAGCAGAAGCTACAGAACTCGCTCCAGAGTACAGGGAGTGTGCATTAAAGACTGCAGAAGTCCTGAACCTTGATTATACTGGTGTAGATATCATTGAATCAGCAAATGGACCCTGTGTAATTGAAGCCAATGCTGCCCCTTCATGGAGTGCACTATCTAGAGTAACAGGCGTGAACGTAGCGGGTTTGATTGTTGACCAATTGGTCAAACAATCCAAGAGATAAAATGCCAAATTATGCTTGAAGAGCTGTCAGCTTAGTTTCAACTTCATCATTAGTCAGAATCTTGAATAGCTTGTCAGTTGTATCGATCATTCCAATCTCTATGGTCTTTGATCTCTCAGCAACATCAAGAGTAGCTATATCCTCAGACCTGAGGAGACCTTTCAGAGCCAAATCAAGAGCAGCATCAATCTTGAGAGTCGGTTTGTAATTCTCATTGAAGAAATCGCGAACTACGTCAGCTTCTTTACCAATTGCAGCGGCTTTCCAACCCCAGAATGAACCCGAAGGATCAGTGGTATAGAGTTGAGGACCATTGTCATCAATTCCACCGAGAAGTAAAGATACACCAAAAGGACGTGCGCCTCCATATTGTGTATGAAGTTGCTTTGTATCACAGATATTTACAACCAAAGCCTGGATAGAAATTGGTTCGTCATAACTAAGCTTGTTCACCTGAGCTTGAACTCGAGCTTGGTCAATGAGTTTCCTTGCATCTGCATGTAAGCCTGCAATAGCAGTTCCAACATGATCGTCAATCAAAAGCAGTTTCTTGAGTGATTCAAGGTCAGCGAGGGCATGGGGAGGTCTTTTCTCTCCAGCCAATACAACACCATCAACCGCTTTCACTCCAACAGCCAGTGGTCCATGACGGACTGCTTCTGTTGCATACTCTACTTGATACAGTCTTCCTTCAGGGCTGAAGACAGTAATTGCTCGGTCATAACCCATACTCTGTGTCGGAAACATGATAATAGGACACTCCAGGAAATTAACACCCAGTTTCTGGCGTGGTCAAAACAAGGTGTCCCCTAGGGAGTTTAAAAGGTTGTCTGTGTGTGTGTAGATTCCTTCTAACGCCAATCAAATTTCAAAGAGATTCCAGGATGCATTGTTTCAAGTAAAGGATCCAGCTCACTTTGATTTGGCTCGTGAAAAGCAGATACTTCACTTTCACGCGTGCCTGCAGATTTCTTATAATTTTGAACAAGATATTCACCCCGAAAACCAAGGTTGTAAAGTGAATCAGCAATTCCCTGAATTTCACCAGAATTCATCAACCCACCTACATATGTTGTACGCGGCCAAAAACTGACATC
>Ga0315542_1000248_pt1 | contig 32612 bp, 48 predicted proteins | sample SalMarSW160120MG_FD_202541 | JGI IMG/M metagenome (GOLD analysis project Ga0315542, IMG submission 202541) | Salt marsh sediment microbial communities from the Plum Island Ecosystem LTER, Massachusetts, United States - Salt Marsh Sediment SW1601-20 ...
ATATAAAGGAGATGTGAAAAATTGCCAAATTGGAGTTATTCGTTCGTTGAGCAAAGGTATGACTCAGATCGATTAGCAAAAGCATCTGGAAGAGATTTAAGAATTAAACCCAAAGATGCGAGAGAAATATGTGCAACGATCAAGGGAATGAAGGTGGATCGTGCTAAGACCTTTCTAGAGCGTGTTATAAAGTTAGAGCAATCGGTTCCCTATAGGAGATATAAAAAAAAGCAAGCACATAGGCATGATTTAAAGGAATTCAAATGGTATGCCGGAAGATATCCTCAAAAAGCAGCTGCAAGAATCTATGAAATTTTAACTTCTGTAGAATCTAATGCGGAATATAAGGGATTAGATGTTGATATATGTCGGATTATACATGCAGCTGCCCACCAAGCAAGAACTATAAAAAGATTTATTCCTCGGGCACATGGAAGATCATCTCCAAAAAATAGACATTTAAGTCATGTTGAAATTGTAATTTATGAAGTTCCTAGTTAAAAAATAATTAATAACAATCTATAAAAGTGAAATTATGCCATTATCTAAACACTTCATTGAATCAGGGATTAAGATGATGCAGATAAACGAATACCTGCGATCTGAATTAGTACGTGCGGGATTTGCGGGGGTTGATATACAAAAAACACCCTTAGGAGTGAGAATAACATTAAGGACTTCAAGACCTGGTTTAGTAATTGGGAAGGGAGGAAAAAGAATCCAAGAGATCACCGATACCCTTCAAGAGAGGTTTGACCTTGAACTGCCTCAGGTGGAGGTGGAAGAGGTTCAGAATCCCGATGTGAATGCACAAATTATGGCTGAAAGATTAGCCTATTCATTAGATCGAGGTAGACACTACAGGAGAGCAGGATATTACATCTTACGTAAGGTAATGGATTCTGGAGAAGCTAGGGGCGTTGAGATTAGAATATCGGGAAAAGTTACCTCTCAAAGAGCAAGAACTCAAATCTTTAGAGCCGGAACAATGTCTAAATCTGGACAGCCTGCTCAAGATGGTGTTGATAAAGGAGTTGCTCAATGCATTCAGAAATCTGGAACATTAGGAATCTTAGTTAAAATAATGCGTGCTGATACAAAAATGGGTGACACAGTGAAAATACATGATGATTTATTAATAAAAGCTCAAGCAAAGGAGGAATCAAAGACGCAAAAAACAAGAGCAGAATACATTATAGAAGAATCTGAAGAAGAACCTGATGTCGAGGATAAAGAATTAATTGACGAAGTTGATGAGGAAGATATTTCTGAAATATCTTTGCAACCTGAAAATGATAATGGTAAAAAAAACAAATAAAAATCATTGGGGAATGAATTATGGCAAATCTTAAAGCTAATAAAATAAGAGAAATGGATGAAAGAGAGAGGGAAAGAACTTTACTTAATTTGAGAGAAGAATTGATGATGCTTTATAGTCAACAAACTGGAGGAGGTATTTCGGATAATCCCGCAAAAGCAAAAATCTTGAGGAAACAGATTGCCAGAATTTTAACGATCAAAAATGAGGAAAAGCGATGATTGCTCCGAAATATATAGCTTACCATGATTTAATTGGATTTAAAGTATCAGTGAAACCTAAAAAAAGTAAAGATGGGTTTACAAGTAGTGGTATTATTATTGATGATACTAAAAATTTATTGATTGTTAAGAAAGATAATAAAACAAAAAAATATGTAAAAAAAGATTATCAATTTAGGGTGCTATTTGAAGGAGGAATTTTAGAAATCGATGGAACCAAGATTGTCGGTGTTCCTGAAAATAGATTGAGAAGCCTTAAAAAGAAAAAAAGGATGAGATAATGAAATGAGTATTAGAAATATAGGTATTCCCGGGGTAAATTTACCAAAGAAAACTTGTGAAGATCTTAGTTGTCCTTTCCATGGGGAAACCAGGATTCGAGGTAAAATAACTCAAGGAGTAGTTGTGAGTAAAAATTCCAGAAATACCGTAGTAATTCGGCAAGATTACGTTCAATTTATTAAAAAGTACCAAAGATATGAGAGAAGAAATTCACGACTCGCATGTCATTTACCAGAATGCTTAAGAACTGAAATTAATGTTGGAGATCTAGTTAAAGTTGGTGAAAGTCGTAAAGTATCAAAAACTAAGGCATTTATAGTATTAGATAAGGTAAAAAAAGAGGAGATCTAAATGGGATCTAGAAGAAAGACGGGTAGAAAGAAGATGGTTAAGTCCAGAACTAGCTATGGACTTCAAAATGGAAGTAGAATCTTGATTACAGATAATTCTGGCGCAAAAATAGGAGAAATTATCAATGTTGACCATGCTAAAACCCGTTTAAGAAGATTACCCCAAGCGACCGTAGGATCCGTTTGTTCTGTGACTATTAAGAAAGGAAGACCAGATCTTAGAGGAAACATCGTAAAAGCAGTAATTGTTAGACAAAAAATGATATATCGAAGGTTAGACGGAACTAGATTGTGTTTTGAAGATAATGCTGGAGTAATAATCTCTAAAGAAGGAGATCCTAAAGGTACTGAAATAAGAGGGCCAATAGCACGAGAGGCTGCAGAACTATTTCCACGATTAGCCTCAATCTCATCGTTAATAATATAATAAATGAAGGTAGATGTTGATGAAAGTTAAGTCAAAACAACCTAGAAAACAAAGGAAAGCTCTCTATAATTATTCAAATCATCAAAGATCAAAATTATTTTCCACGAGAGTAGCGGACTTCTTGCGTGAAGAGTATGGAATCAAAAAACTCCCGATACGAATTGGAGATCAAGTAAAAGTCGTTAAAGGAGAATTTGAGGATTTTGAAGGAGAAGTAATTGAAATCGCTGCAAACCAAAGAGTAAAAGTAAAGGAATGTGTTTTTGAAAAGACTGATGGAACCCAATTCCACCCCGCTATTCACATTTCGAATTTGATAATTACAAAGTTTAAAGATGAAAGAAAAATGGATCAATGGAGGGCGTCTATGATTGAAAGAAAAGCATTATTTGGTTTTGGTACTGAAGAATTAATGGCACCTAAAAAACAAAAGAAAGAGGAGGATTATAAATGACAAAACATGGAGGAAATAAGACTTTAAAGCGGTTAAACACTCCAGATTTTATGCAAATAAAGCGAAAGCACGGGACATTCTTTATAAATCCTTCACCAGGGCCTCATCCAAAACGATTTAGCTTACCCTTGCTCCACGTTGTAAGAGATCTGTTAAAGATTGTCGATAATTATAGGGAAGCAAAAAAACTGATAGGTCTAGGTTACTTTAAAATTGATGGAAAAATTGTAAAAGATAAAGCATATCCTGTTGGATTGATGGATGTAATAAGCATTGAGAAGATTAAAAAGCATTATAGAATTCTACCTGATTCACATCATGGGTTAAAGTTATATGAAATCACAGAAAAAGAAAGTTTATTCAAGTTATGCAGAATTACACAAAAAACCACTATAAAAGGTGGTCACATTCAATTAAATTTGCATGACGGGAGAAATATTATTATTCAAGTAAAAGATCCAAAAAATCCTAAAGAAGATATTTATAAAAGGATGGATGTTTTGAAGATCTCGCTTCCAGAACAAGAGATTTTAAAGGTATTAAGGTTTAAAGAGGGAAATCTTGCTATAATTATGTCCGGTAAAAATATTGGACAAGTAGGTAAAATTGAAAATATTTTGAAGAGATTCGGTCCAAAAGCTAGTACTGTATCAATCCAACATGAGTCAGAACTTACGGAAACTCTTTATGATTATACCTTTATAATTGGAGAAGAACAATCAGAAATAGCATTACCCTCTATTTAATTAAGAAGGTGGATATAAATGTCAACAAAAAATAAAACTCAACAACAACTCGATTCGGAATACTATGAAGAATTGTGGAAAAATCCAATGAAGAGACCGTTTTTGGAAAAGTTAGTTCTAAATATTGGAGTTGGAGAAGGAGGAGAAGAACTAGAAAAAGCATCAGTGGTTTTAGAGACTATTTCTGGTCGTAAAGCAGTAAAAACTATATCAAAAAAGAATGTAAAGGAATTTAATTTAAGAAAAGGACGCCCAATTGGAACAAAAGTGACTATTCGAGGAGCTGAAGCAGAAAAACTTTTAAAAAGGCTAATTATTGTGAATAATAATCGAATGTTGCGCAAGAGTTTTGATAATTATGGTAATTTTGGATTTGGCGTTCTCGAACACATCACAATTCCAGGAATAGATTATGATAATTTAATCGGTATTTGGGGTTTAGATGTGGTTGGAAGAATAGTTAGACCAGGGATGAGAGTGAGATATCGAAGAAAAAGAAAAACTAAGATCCCAAGACATCATTATGTCTCTAAGGATGAAGCACAATATTTTTTAACCACAAAATTTGGAATAAAATTAGTTGATAAATTAGATTTAGAATATTTTTAATTTAAAATAAATTTAAAAGGATGATTAAATGCCTCAAGGAAAAAACAGCGGAAAAGGCCAAAGAGAATGTAGAAGATGCCACACTCATCGTGGATTAATTCGGCGATATGGATTATATATATGCCGGAGATGCTTCTATGAAATTGGAAAAGATATTGGTTTCCGCCGTTATGAATGAAAGGATAAAATATAAAATAAAGGTGAAAAAATAGATGACAAACACTCTAGCTGACGCGTGCAACATGTTAAAAAATGCGGAAATGGCAAGAAAAAAGGAAGTAATAGTTAGCCCCGCGAGTAAGTTAATCCAACGTGTTCTTCGTATCTTTCAGCAATACGCTTATATAGGCGAAATCTAATAGATCTTTCTATTAGACGCAATTTTGAAAGATATGACGACGGACGCACGGGAAAGTTTAAGATTGCTTTAAATGGAAAAATAAACGAATGTAAAGCATTGATGAGATTGAACTATGGAATAGGGGACTTTGAAAAATTAGAGCGCAGATTATTACCAGCTCCTGGTTTAGGTTTAATAATTCTTACAACCAATCAAGGAATTATGACAATTAAAGATGCTGAAGAGAAAAAAATAGGTGGGATGACTCTTTGTTATATTTATTAATTGATTTAGGTGCTAAAAAATGGTAAAAACAGCCTTTTTAGAAGAGGTTTTAGAGATTCCTGAAGGAATCGAGGTTAAAGTAACAGGAGATCATCATATTACTGTTAAGGGTCCAAATGGAACCATTACCAAAGATTTTTCCCATATGAGGGGAATTAAAATGATCGTTGAGGGGAACCTCATAAAATTTTCTACTTACTTTCCTAAAGGTGAAACTGTAGCGCTAACTAAAACTGCTTATAATCTGGTAAAAAATCTTATCACTGGAGTTCAAAATAATTACAAATATTATTGTAAAATTTGTTATAGTCATTTTCCGTTCAATGCAGAAATTAAACCGAAGCAACATGAAATACATTTTGTTAATTTTTTAGGAGAAAGAGCGCCTAGAGTTACAAAATATTTAGAAAATGTTAAAGTAGAAATCTCTGGTGATGATGTTATTCTAATGGGTCCTGATAAAGAAACACTTGGACAAACAGCAGCCAATATGAAAAGAAGTTGCAGAATTAGAAAGAAAGATCCCCGAGTTTTTCAAGATGGGGTTTATTTATATAAGAAAGAGCTTGGAGATGAGATCCTCTGGCAAATCAAATAGGTGAATTAAATGGAACAAAAAAGATTAATTGAATTAAGGAAAAAAATGAAAAAACAACGGCCAAGTTTTCAACGAGTTGAATCTTGGAGATATAAGCGAGTTAAAAGTTCTTGGAGAAAAGCTAGAGGTATTGACTCTAAAACAAGAAGAAAGAGTAAATCAGGAGTGAAGTCACCATCTGTGGGATATAGAAGTCCCAAAAAAATAAGAGGAATTCATCCTTCGGGCTATGAAGAAATTAGAGTTTTCACGATCAAGGATTTAGATAATTTGAATAAAAACAAACATGCTTTAAAGATATCGAGTAGATTAGGTGCCAAAAAGCGCATAATGCTCATAGAAGTGGCACAAAGAAAAGGATTTAAAATTTTAAATCTTGGAATTTCTCAACAAGAATTAGAAAGTTTTGAAAGCTTGTTAGAATCTTCATTGGAAGAAGATGAATACGTTGATATTGATGAAATGGATGAAGATTAAATAAAAATGTGATTTAAGATGAGTCTAAAAGCCCAGAAAAGAATGGCAGCAGAAATTTTGAAGTGTGGTGAAAATAGAGTTTATTTCGATCCTTATTTAATTGAGGACATTCGAATGGCTATTACTCGAGAAGATGTAAGAAATCTGATAAAAGAAGGCGTAATTTCTAAAAAGTATAAAAAAGGTATATCAAAACATAGAAAATTAATTCGCCATGATCGAAAGAAGAAAGGAAGAGCTAGAGGACTGGGAAAAAGAAAAGGTAAAAAATATGCTAGAAGCCCAAAAAAGAAAATGTGGATGGCAAGAATTAGACCACAAAGAAGAGAATTAAAAAAACTAAGAGATAGAAAAATTATTAGCCCGGTTACTTATAGAATCCTCTATAAGAATGCTAAGGGTGGCATGTTTAACAGCGTAGCTCAAATGAATAGATATATTCGCGAAAAAGAACTAATTAAAAGAGGGAGATAAAGATGGCAAAAGGACCTAGATATCGATTGCCTTTTAGAAGAAGAGCTGAAGGAAAAACAAATTATCATAAAAGATTGAAACTTATAAAGTCTCGGCGGTTAAGATGTGTAATAAGAGCTTCAAATACTCATATGGTTGTTCAGATTATTGAGTCAAAATTAGGTGGAGATAAAATTCTCGCTTCAGCTCATTCAAAAGAATTAATAAAAAGATTTGGATGGAAAGCAAATACAGGAAATATTCCTGCAGCATATTTAACAGGCTATCTTGCAGGCCTAAGAGCTAAAAAATTAAATATATCAGAAGCAATTTTGGATTTAGGAATCAATTATCATACTAACCGGGTATTAGCAGCATTTAAAGGAGTTTTGAATGCCGATATAGAAATCCCTTACAGTGAAGATTTTTTTCCAGAAAATCTGGAAGAAAAAACAAAAGGAGTTCATGTTGAAAATTATGCCAAAACCTTAAAATCAGATGATCCAGAAAAATACGAGAAAACTTTTTCTGGTTATATTAAAAAATCTAAAATAAATCCTTTAAAATTTAGTCAAATAGTAGCAAGCACTTTAAAATCAATTGAAAATAATGCGTAAAAGTGAATATTATGAGTCGTCAAAGAAATGTTGAAGAAACTTGGATTCCAAGGACAAAACTTGGAGAATTGGTACAACAAGGTTTGATTACTATCGATAAAATATTTGAAAATAATCTTGTTGTAAAAGAAAAAGAAATAATAGATATGCTTTTGCCACAGTTAGCTGAGGATGTAGTAACAATAAAAATGGTCCAGCAGATGACTGCTAGTGGTCAGAGATCAAGGTTTAAGGCCGTTGTACTTGTAGGAGCAGATGGTTATATCGGAGTAGGTTCTACAAAAAGTAGGGAAGTTGGTCCTGCAATTAGAAAAGCTATAGACAAAGCAAAACTCGCAGTGGTGCCCGTACTTAGAGGTTGTGGAAGCGGGGAATGTGGTTGCGGTCAAATGCATAGTATTCCCTTTAAAATTGAAGGGAAATGTGGCTCTGTAACCGTTAGATTAATCCCAGCTCCAGCTGGTGTAGGATTAGCATGTGCTGATAAAGTAAAGCAAGTATTAAAATTAGCAGGAATTGAAGATATATGGAGTAAAACATTTGGTGACACAAGAACAAGTGAAAATCTAGTTAAAGCTACCTTTGATGCCCTTCGAAATGCTCATAAATTAAATTTCAAATTATAAAAATCATAAAATCATAAATAGTGATGAAAATGATAGCAGAACAAGATGTTATGATTAAGAAAAAATCAAAAAAGAAGCAATCGAGCCAACCTAAATTACATTTTGCAATCCGAATTAGAGGTTCTCCAGGCATGAAAAGGAAAATTATGGATACATTAAGTATGCTCCGAATGAACAAGGTAAATCATGGTGTTTTATTATGGGGAGATCCATCTGTTTTAGGCATGCTCTATAAGTGCAAGGATTATATTGCATTTGGTGAGATCAATGAAAAAACTTTGCTAAGATTGTTAAGAGTACGTGGAAGAATAGAGGGAAATAATCCACTCACAGATGAATATGTCAAAAATTTAACAAATTATGCTAATCTTAAAGAATTGACAAAAGCCCTATTAAAGGGTGAAATCCAGTATAAGGAGAAGTATATTTACAAGATTAAACCCGTATTTCGATTACATCCTCCAAAGAAAGGTTTTAGAGGGTCGATTAAGAAAGCTTTCAATGAAGGCGGAACGTTAGGTTATGTTGACATCTATATTAATGAATTAATTCACAAAATGATTTAGGTGATTTTAGATGAAAAAATATCCGAAAAAAATTAGAAAGAAAAGAGGAACACGTACAATAGGATACGGTGTTGTTGGGCAACATCGTAAAACAGGACAACGAGCTGGAAGAGGTAAAACGACTCAATGGAAATTTAGTAAAAAATCTTATTATCTAAAACAAAAAGAATTAGGTTTTCCAGATCCAGATTGGATAATGGGCTCCCATGGTTTTAAAAGACCTCAGAAGATACAACGTATCTCTCATGTTAATACAATGAATGTAAAAGAACTAGATATGAAAATTGACACATTTTCCTCACGAGATTTAGCTACTAAATCAGGCGCGACCTATAATATTGATTTAAATGAACTCAATATTCAAAAAATTTTAGGTCGTGGAGAAATTTCCAAATCTGTAAATGTTACTGTAAATAAAGCCTCAAAACAAGCTATTGAGAAAATCGAAGCTGCTGGGGGAAAAGTAAACTTGTTAGTAAAATCAGAATAAATTAATTGCACCTAAATGCTTTCTCTCTCTATTATTTTTATAAATTCATTTTAATCTATCTGTTTCAAGATTAATTGAATTAATCCCGGTAATATAAATATGAATCCTAAAGCATTACCTATTAAATGAATGACACTATATACTAATCCTATAAGATATTGGGCCACAAAATACTCAAATGCAAAAGAAACTATTAATCCCCCAAAAAATGTACTTAAAATGTCGTATACAAATGTAATGATCGCACCAATTAAACCAAACAATATAAGAATCCTGGGAACATATAAATCTGTTTTAGGTTTGAAATAAGATTTTTTATTCAAATAATTCCTCGTTAAGGCTCCAGCTAATCCCGTTAGTGAATAATGTGTAAGTTGATATGCTAAAAGTGGTAGCGGTGACGCTCCATACAGATTAAAAAGGCAAAATATTATCGCACTCAACAATCCAACCAACATCCCATCCTTCTTTCCCATTATAAACCCTGAAAGAAAGATCATAAGAGTGAACAGTTCTATATTTGGCAGATTTACTAGCATATAACCAAATACGACAGCTAAAGCTGTGAATATACCTAATAATGCAATCCTAAAGGATCTCCTTTTTAGCCAAACTGACCCATTTTCTGATTCGTGACCCAAGTTATCAGTTTGAGACTTTAAATTACTAGTTAATATAGAATACTTCAATATTCAGAAAAATATGCAAACAATTTTTTTTATTAAAAAACATAATATTTGAAGATTTAAAAAATTATAGGAAGACTTATCCTAATATAAAATGCAATCTCAATACATTATGAGCTTGAGCTTTCTAATTGAATTCAAAATTTTATATTTTTTAGTAAGATTTATATTTTTTAAAAAATTTGGAATTTTATCCTAGGATAAGATAACCTATTATTCTATACTAAATTGTAAAATAAGGAAAAATTATGACTAAAAAATCAATGTTACTTGGACTATTACTCTTTATTTTTGGGTTTCAAGGCTTTTTTATCTTTTCTATTCCAATTTCAAAGGCTAATATCACAATTCCCTCCAATTTTTATTTTAATCTTGATACAAACTCCACTTATGTTTATAATGTAACTGAATTTGGTGGGGATTTAAATTGGTTAGGATTTGACTACATCTCAAAATATAATACTTCAACTAATATCGGTGGCCAAATTACGGTAAACTTTACCGGGTTTTATGAAAAAAATCCAGATGACATGTATAACGCATTTCAAAGTCCTATGCCTTATATGAATATAGAGTTTAAAGAGAATGTGGGTGGAATTCTTACTTCGAACCATACATTTTATAATGTTTCTAATGGTGAAATTGCATCTAATACCGCTTTAGGATACAATTACTTTAAATCAGGGCTTCTAATTCCCATCAATAATATGACATATTTAAAGGAATTAGCTTTAGCGCAAGACAGTGGTTTTATGTCCGGGAAAATTACCGTAGAGGAGTCATCTAATTTTATATCGTTTGATTTTAAACAGAATTCCAAATTTCAAAACACAACCTTGGTTTATGAGAAAAAGACTGGGTTGTTAATTTGGGCTCGTACCAAATTAGCCCCAATAACTAATCCTCTAGGTTATAACTTGGAAATGTTTTTAACTAACTATTCTCTCGACTTAACTAACACTTATTCCTACAATGTAACTAATTTTAACCAAGCAGCAATCTTTTGGTATGATTGGAATAATTACTTCGACACTTGGACTACAAACGAAGGAGGTATTGTAAATGTGAGTTTCACTGGATTCTATCCAAAGAATCCCTATGAACCAGAATGGGCAACGGATGCATTTCCCAATAATGTTCCAAGAGCGTGGTTAAACATTGAGATCTTTTATAAGGGATTTTCTGGACAAATAGGACCACAAATAAACTTGAACAATATATCAAATCGAGAAGCTGCTATACAAATGACAATTGGTTATGGCGCAATGCAACCTGGTTTTTTAATTCCCCTAATAGATAATCTTTCTTTCATCAAAGAAAAAGCACTTGCAACTGCTAATCCAGGAGAAGTAGAAATAATAGAAAATGAACTAACAGTTCAAATTAACTATAATCAAATCGGTGGGTCCCAACAAATAACATCTCTTATTTATGAAAAAATGTCTGGTCTATTACAGTGGGTGTATACTAGTGTTGGAGATTACACTTTAGAAATGAATTTGATTGGATTTACACTTCCCAAAAAATCAACTCCAACAACGCCACATTATAATATTCCATCGTATGGATTTTATGTTCTTGGATTAGTAATTTTAATTAGTCCATTGATCATTTTCAGAAATATTAAATCTAAAATTAAGTGATCTTACTAATTTTTTTTAATTATTTTTCTTTTAAGGATTAGGGATGAGAAAAAAGTTTAAGTTTATAATAATTGCGTTAATTGGGATAATGTCATTTACTACTCTCACAATCATATATTTTAGTTTGAAACAAACACCTCCTACGCTTGAAAGAGTAGAGGGATTAAATTTATATGTCGATTATAACAATGGATCGATAAAAATTAGAGAAAATTTTACATTGGATGGAGGAAAGACGACTGCTTTTGATGCATTAGCAAAATGGTGTATCATTCAATACACTATTTCTGGAAGAGCGTTTTTTATTAGGAAAATAGATGGAATTGAAGGAAGTTGGATTTACTATGTTAATAATTATTTTCCGGGCGACGCTTCAAATTTATATCCATTAGAGAATGGAGATTCAATAAATTGGACTAGAGTTTAATATCTCCCGGGAATTTGCTGGCTATCGATCTGTTTTAAAGTTGGTTCCATTTCTTTGAATGCTTTTCTGATCTTATGAAAGTAATATCCTAACTTATACCCCTTTTTACAGTTAGTAAATAACATGAAATCATTATCTGAAGATCCAACTAAAATAATGGTATATCCTTTAACACCTCTGATAACAATTTCTTGAAGCTCTCCTTGACCCAAACCATGACTGATTTTTTCGCCTAATGAGATTAATGTCGCAGGACTTGCACTATAAATATCCGCAACTATATCAGCAGTCTCTGAACTTGCTATTCTTAACCCTGTTTTTGAAACTAAAGCGGTTCCTTCTAGATCTGTTGAACTTTCTAAGTTTTCTAATTTTCGCATTAGATCTGCGAGTATTTCTTGATCGATATTCATCTCAGGTAAAGGATAATTTTCCAATTTGATTACCTCACTTAATAATAATAATTAAGTTTGAACATTTAAATCTTTTTTAGATTTCAGAGTAAAACTTCTCAACTCCTTTAATATAACAGTTTCTCCTTTTTTCAAGAGACTTTTTTTAACAGATGGATCTATTCCCACGATAATCAAGCCTTTTGTCCCAAAAGTACTTAAAATCTTAGTAAAGGGAGCTTCTAATTTTTTTCCAATAATTTTTTTAGCTCCATTTAAACTTTGAGCTAGACCTGCACACACAATTCCTTGAGGATGATTTGGATTCTGAATGAATCCTTTCTTAATTTTATACTTGTGCAATTCAGGTGGTGATTTAACAATTGATTTTAATTCAGCAGCTCCAATAATTCTTAATGTGGTGGGAGGTAGGTCTAACCTACTCAATAGAATGAATGTCTTTTCTCTGCCTATTAAAATTTTCTCATTTAGCCACAAGAAAGCTTTGAAAGATTCATCCTTTTTAACTGTATTTAATTGTACTTTTTTTTCATTAATTTCCTTGAATGGATAAATATATCCAGCCGTAGTAAACATTCCGATTGTCACATGAACTTGGCTGCCAAAATTGATTTCTGGTTTGAACAAACTACTTTTTTTGACATGTACTTCGATTAAATCCCAATATTCAAAGTTATTTATATTATCTGTAGCATAACATCCACGATAAATCTTATTTACATTTACCCCTTTAACGTTGATCCCAAGTCGATCTCCCGCCATTGCTGTAGAAACATCTTGATGGAACATTTGCATGGACTTAATCCTTCCATTTTCATTTATAGGTAAAATGTGCAATTCTTGATTTACGTTTAATTTACCTTTTATAAGAGTTCCTGTGATTATTGTACCTCTACCCTTTATCGAGAAATGATGATCAATAGGAAATATAACACTTCCTTCAGTATCCCTCTCTACATTTAGTTGTTTTATTTTTTTTAAAAGTCCAGTTTTTAGCTCTTCAAAGCCGTTCTTCTCTTTTGCTGATACGGGATAAATTGGAATATTGGCATCATAAGACGTAGAACTGAAAAAATCTCTAATTTTTAGTATTTCTTTTTGAAGATCTCCTTTAAATAGATCGATTTTGTTTAAAGCCACTATAATATCTTTAACTCCTAGAGCCTCTATCATGATAATATGTTCACCAGTCTGAACTTGTGGTCCTTTATTGATATCTATAACGATTAATGCTAAATCTATAATTTCAACTGAAGAAGCACTTATTTTAATCAAGTCCGCGTGACCTGGACCATCTACCAATGTAATGATATAGTCATCAATAATAAAACTAGTAAATCCTAAATCAATTGTAATTCCACGCTCCTTACTTTGAGGATGAGCATCAATACCAGCCGTAGAAATTACTTCACTTAAGTTTTCAGCAATCGCGGTTTTACCACTATCTATGTGTCCAAATAATCCAATATGTATTGGGATCTTTTTTTTAATCTCTTGCATGAATCAAATAACCTTTTCATTAGCATTACTTTAAATATTGGACTCCAATAAAATTTAATTCAATGGATTTTAATTTAAGTTATAGTAGTTTAGATTAAATCATATAATAATATAGTGAAAATTATGCCTAAATATTGTGTGTACTGTGGAAATCCATTGAAGGAAACTGATAAATTCTGTATCATATGTGGAAAACCTGTCTTAAGAGACATTCCAGAAACTAAAAGGCGAGAGTCTCAAGAACCTTTACGTCCTAAAATTACCCCAAAAGAAGAAAGAATAATTGAATTTACAGATGAAGATAGTGATATGGAGGAGGAAGAGTTAGAATCAGTAAAGAAATCAAAAAAGAAAAAAAAGGATGAGATCGTCGAAAAACCACTTCCATATGAGGTCAAAGAACAGATGATATTATATATCGAATATAATGATATTCAGCTAAATAAAGAACTCTTAATTGATAAATTAAAAGAATTGCAGAAGTCCCTAAAAGATCCAAAATATGAGTATGATGAACAATATAAAAACACAATTAATGTCAAGTTAGATGCAATAAAAACTTTAATAAATGAATTAAAGGCTAAAGAAATTGAAATTAAAGGAAAGATGGAGGAGCCCTTCATAGTTCAGAGGATTCAAAGTGATATTGATACAAAGATCTTCCAGTTAAAAAATTTAACGAAAGAACATAAGTTGCATAAAGTAGATAAGGATTCATTTGAGAAATTAAGGGATAAATATAAAGAAGAAAAAGAAAGTCTGGAAGAAGAACGGGAGAATTTGACATCTGGAATGAAATTGTGGATAAAAGAGCTAAAACTGGAAAAAGCAGAAATTAATTCCGAGAAAAATCTCAATGATGGAAGATTTCATGCTAAAGAATTAACTGAACAAGATTTTAAAGCTAAAGAAAAAGATTTTGAGACAAGATTAAAAAAGATTGATGTGAAAATTAAGACTTTAGAAAAACTTGTCAAGTAACTTGAAAACAAAATTTTATTTTGATAAATTAATTTACTCTAATGATTATAATGAGGAAAAAAATAATAGGAGTCATTATATTTTTGATTGCTTTATCTTTACTCACATTAGGAATAGTAGGAACAGAATTTTTACAGTATCCTTCAATTTATACCCAAATGGCTTCTATTCCTTGATTAATCATACCTTTTTACCTTTCCTTGAGAAACATCATCATCTAAGAAACCCTTTTTAAGATAAAACTTTTCTTGCGATTTTCTATATTTGTTTACATCTCTATAATGGTTTTTACATAAATAGATCTTATGTTGCCTATTTTCAATATAATTTAAATCTGCATTATCAACATATTTCTTCCATTTATTTTCAGATAATGATCTTATGGCAACTTCATTACATCCTTTAATGCTGCATTTTTTATTCTTACTGCTAGCACCCTTTAGATCCTCTTTTTCTCTTAGTTCCTTAGGAAGTTTCATTCATTTTCACTTACTAAAAATTTTATTAGAAATGAATATTATGAAATTTAATTAATTACCATCTTAAAATTTTATCATACATTTTATGAAACCTACTAAATTCCTTTATGATGAAACCTTAATCACGCAAAATCTTATACCCTGTGATTCTAACACTCGGATTTCATTAAAGGATGATTATTTTACAAGTTCTGCAATACTTTTTACAATTATCCCTTATAATAACAAACCATATGATTTAGTTTTAATTCACCGATCTAATAGAGGAAGTCGACATAGAGGAGAAATGTCTTTTCCTGGAGGAAAATTTGAGCCTTTAAGTGATAAATCACTTCAAGATACCGCACTTAGAGAGGCACAGGAAGAAATTGGTGTTTTAAGGGAAGATGTCAGAATTATAGGCTGTTTAGATGATTTTCCCACGATGACAAAATATATTATTACTCCATTCATTGGGATTATTAAAAAACAGCAAAAATTGATTAGACAAGAAACAGAAGTTCAAAGAATTTTAAAGATTCCTATTAATTTCTTTACTAATAGACTAAAGTTTAGAGAACAAGCAGTAGATATTGATGGCAATAAATTTCCAGTCTTTTATTTCAATTATGAAGATAAGATTAATAAAAAGCGATATACTGTTTGGGGTGCAACTGCCTACATGATTGTCAATTTTATAGAAAAAGTCTATGGATTCACTCTTTCTGAATTAGGTTTAAAACGATTCAGATTAGAGAAAATTAAGGATTTAAAGGAGTATATAAAATATAGGGATCAAATCACGAAAAATTTCTGATTGTCATGAGTGAAAAAAAATTTATTTTTGACCCGATTTTGATACAATCGCGTTTGAAAAGGTATAATTCCCCATCTAGATTATCGATGAAACATGAATATTTCATAAATTCTGCCGTGCTGTTTTTAATTCTTCCGCATAATAATAGACCATATGATTTGGTCATGATTCGACGAATTAAAAATAAAAATGACAAGCATTCTGGCGAAATGTCTTTTCCAGGTGGAAAATTTGATCCAGAAATTGATAATGACTATCTTGATACAGCTTTGAGAGAATTAGAAGAAGAGTTAGCAATAAAAAAAGAGAATGTTAAGATTATTGGTTGCATTGATGACCATCTAACCCCAAAAGGATTTATTATTACACCATTCGTTGGGTACATAAATGAAAACCAAGTTATGAACAAGGAAGATGAGGAAGTAAGTGAGATTGTTGAAATTCCTATTACTTTTTTTGCTAATAAGAAGAATTATAGAGAACGTACTTATTATTTAAAAAAAGTTTTAATAGGGGTCGGAAAGTTTAGCTATATATCTTCTTTAGGAAGAAAATACGTAATCTTTGGCGCAACATCACATATTATTGTGAATTTTATTGACACTGTATATGGTTTAGGTTTAATGAATCCCAATTGTAGAAGAGTTAGATGTGAAGATATCAAAGATAAAATAGTAAAATAAAATTAAATATTAACTTCATTAGGATGGAAGATTCATTATAGAATATCTCTTTTCCTTTTATTGATTATAAAATACTATCTATATTAATCATAAAATTCTTTTAAAATTGAAAATAATAACTATTAGTAGATTTTTTTAAATTAATCTAATATTGGCCCTTGACGGTTGGAGTGGTCTCTGACGCTAGGCTTCAAACCTAGTTATCCCGCGGAGGGATAGGGGTTCGATTCCCCTCGAGGGCCGCCAAATTAGTCTATTCGTTGTAAACGTGATCAAAATGGTTGATTTCAGCAATATTATTGACTACTTTTCTAATAGTGATATTCCCCAAAATATGTTGAAGCGTGGACAATTAGTCTTAAATAATTTTTTGAATCCACTGAAAGTCCTATTTGAACAAAAAGCGGTACCTCAAAAACCTTGGAGTGATGCCCAAATTGAATTCTTGCTACAAGGTTTGTCAAGTATGGATACAGATAAAGATGATTCTGCATCACGAGTGGGAGAACGAGAAGCTAGAATCGCATCAAAATTACATCTAAAAACGTCAGGAGGATTTTGTCATGGAATAGGTAGAAGTGGATTTCTGACTGCTCCTCAACCTAAAGCTCCAGGGGGATCTATAATGTATGAGTTAGTGAATTACTTAGCACGTGATTTCTTAAGAAAATTTGGATTACCGAATATTAAGGGAGCAATTGTAGTTCCTTTATGTACTGGAATGACTTTAGCTTTAGCTTTAGCAGCTCTACGCCCAGATTGGAGTGATGAGACCCTCATTAAGAAGAGAGTTGTTATCATTCCCCAATTAGATCATAATTCAATATTAAAAAGTCTCGATTTAGTAGGAGTAGCTAAAAAAATAGTCCCAGGAAAAATTTATGGGGATGCCGTTCGAATTCCGATAGAAGAAATAAAAAATTCCATCGATGATACCTGTTATGCCATATTATCATTTACAAGTTTCTTCCCTCCTAGAGAAAATGATGATGTGAAAGAAATAAGCAAGATCGCAGAACAAAATAATCTAGTTCACATTATTATTAATGCTTATGGAGTACAGAGCCCTGAATGGATGAAACTAATCAGATCAGCAATAGATGCAGGTCGAGTGGATGCAATAATACAATCAACAGATAAGAATGTATTGACTCCAGTAGGTGGGGCAATTTTAGCTTCAAAGAATAAAGAATCGATAAAAAGAATAAGTCAAGCATATGCAGGAAGAGCTTCTGCCTCCCCCATTGTTGATTTTCTAATATCTATTCTTTCATTAGGTGTGGAGGGGTATCAAAGTCTTCTTAAAGAACAACAACAAAATCGCATACTTTTAGAAGAAAAGCTATCCCTAATTGCTTCAAAAATAAATGAGAGGGTGCTTAAGATATTTAATCCAGTTGCAGTGGCAATTTCTTTAAACTCGCTAAAAAAGGAACAATTATTTGCTTTAGGAGGTGCCCTATATAACTTAAGAGTCACAGGACCAAGGGTTTATGATCCCTCAGCAAGAATGTTCGGAACGTGTACCAATTCTTATAAAACTCCATATATTGTTATGAATGCTGCGATTGGGGCAACCAGAGAGGATATTATAACCGCAGTAGATCGATTTGAAAAGGCTTACCAACAAATTACTGAAAAGTAAATCTTTTATTTAGATCATTGAAATTGATTAAAGAATATTGAAAAAAAATAAAAATAAAAACAACAATATTAATATAAAATAAACGGTTTTTGTGAGCATGGAAAATCGGCTTTTAAATCAATTTAATAGTGTAATTTCTACGCAATGGGAATTTAAAGAGTTTAAATTACCGTACGAACCTTTAACCTCAAAAGAACTTTTTGAACTAGCCTATCACACGTGTAATTCATTGACAAATAGAACTATTTCGATTAAATTATCTCCTACTGAAGATAAAAGTGGTTCTCAAGCGATAATGTATTCAAATAGTAAGAAATTTACAACTTTAGAAACTTCAGATGATATGATTATTCTTAAGAAATTTTATCCAAAAGATACTACTGGAGATAAATTGATTACAGAAATACAGCCTAAACTAAGCAGAAGAAAAGCATCTTTTTTAGCAAAAGAGAAGGACTTTAAATCGCAAGTTTTAAAGATGATTTTAGTAGAAAGAAAGCTAGATGAATGCATGAATTATATTATGCTTAAAGGACAAAATAGGAAGATTTATTTTGCCATTGGAGATGCTAGGGAGAGTGCTGCGGTTGTCCCTTTGTTTATGGAGGCGGAAGGAGCTAGTTTAGTACAGTTAGCTTTAAATAAATGGATGACGAGAGTTCAGTTATTAGATCAAGAAAAAAATTTTCCAGACGATCTTGTATCAGGATTAGTTAAAAATTTAATGCAAATTAAAAAATGGATATTAAATTTAATCACAACTCATTTGGATAAATAACTTGCAAATTTCTTTGTTATTTCGATAATTTTTAGATTGTTTTAGAAAAAAATAAATGGGCCATCGGGGATTTGAACCCCGGATTTCCATGCCTTAAGGAAATCTGTTAGGCTCTCAGGTTTTTACTGTCACAATCAATAAAGTTTAATGTTCTGTATGATTGTGGGTCACTTATAAGACCTGCGCTTTAACCAGGCTAAGCAAATGGCCCTTTGAAGGTGTTGGGAACTCTCTTACTATTCAATTACATGAAATACCTTATAAAGTCAAAAAGCATAAAAACATAAAAATTTTTTTATTAGAGTACTCTGTTATATTAATAATTAAATTTTAAAACAAATCATTATTAAATTGAAATATTTTTAGGGTGTTAAATTTGGCAGAAATGCTTACAGATTTACTACAAAACATATATAAAAGAATAGCTCAATTAGGTCAAGCAATTCAAGGTTTAAAGACTTCTTTAGATGGATTAAATCAGAATATAGAACAAAAAATAACAAGTTTAAATGAAAAATTAGAGGAATTTACAGCAGAGATTGATATCACAAAAAATAGTCATATAGAAGTATTAAAAGAGATCGGAGAGGGAACTAAAGATGAACTAAAAAAACTTCAAATGGGGTTAGGTTTAGACGCAATTCAAGCCTTAATTGCGAAATTAGAAGAATTTGAAAAACTTTCAGGTGAGATTTTAAACCAAGATACTGTTAATTTACTCCTCTCTGAAGCAATCACTTCTGTAAATAGCCTTAAAGAGGAAGCTCCAAATAAAATTTAAAAAAAGAAGAATTGAGAATAAATATGGCTGAAAAATTATTAGATGAAATGATTACGAAAATAAATCAAATAACAACATCTTTAGATGGTACAATTGCTCAAATAAATCAAATGAGTACTGCAATTCAAGCAATGTCTCAAAAATTTTCAGAAGAAACCATTTCTATTAATGAGAATATTCGATTGATTGTTGAGGTGTTAAAACAATTTCGAATGAAATCTAGTGAAAGTATGCAAGAGATTGCGGATGATTTTAATTCAAAGATAGCAGAATTATACGAGAAAAAATCAATAGAAGCAATAACAGAGGAGGAAAAGAAAGCAATTGACATAATAAGACAAGCAGCAAAAGCAGTCTCCAATAATTTATATTATGCCCAATTATTAAATGTTATACAGTCAATCCGAGAGGAAACTAATAGAATAATAAGTTGTAAGGAGTAGGAAATATATGCCAAAAGGTAGTTTTGTTATTATTTTACCATTAGACGCTGATTATAAAGTTCTAGGATATTATTTTAAAGGTAGTGAACCAAATTTTAAAATCACAAGTGATTTATTCTTAAGACTAAATTTAGATCACTCAAAAGATGACTACAGCCTATTAAACCTGAAAGAACAAAAAATATTTTCTTATTTGCACCGTTTTACAGGTAAGTTGAGTCGAAAAGCTTCAAGCATAATAATTGGCTTACTTCTAAATGAAAATGATAAACCAGAAAAATTTCGAGCCCCGCTAAAAGAAGGTGCAGATGCTATCGAAGTTTTGGGTTTAGAAATCTTTGATATGTTAAAAGAGGAATTTGGACAAATTTTAAAGGATATATATTTAGAACATTTGGAGCCACTTGTTGATATTTTAAAACCTGAATCTTTAAGAGAAAATATCTTGAATATTACAAAATTTATGCTGAGTGGTGGTAAAAAGGAGAGAAAGATCGCTCAAGATTTGGTCAAAAAAGTTGAGGTGGGCGATTACAAGAAAATCAGTGAATTATATAATTCTGCTGAAGGCGCAAGAAAAACAAACGAATATGAAAAAGCAGCAAAGCTGTATGGAAAAGCTTATCAGTTAGCGGAAGAGTTGTATCTACTTGATATCGCTGAATCCTTAAAGGAAAAAGCTAGTTTTTCGACTATGATTCCCGAATTATTAAAAAATCGTGATAAGGTAGTACAAGAAGCCCGAAGTTCCCTTAGAAATGAAGATTTTCATTCCGCATATATTGCTTATAAAAAAGCAAGTGATTTGTCAAAAAAATTAGTCGATTTCGAAAAAGAAGAGGAATATCGATTAAAGTCAAAAGCACTCGAAGACTTTTATAAGATCGATCAAAAATATCACAAGAAATGAATCTTAATGCTTTTGAAAATATAAAAGATTAGTAATTGGCTGAATACTAACTTATTTTTTAATTACTCAAATAAGATTGATGAGTTTATGCACAAAAAAAGAATTATCGGACTTTTAACCGATTTTGGACTAAAAGGATCTCATTATGTAGCAAGTATGAAAGCAGTAATTCTAAAAATAAATCCTAAAGTATTGTTTATAGACATTTCGCATGATATTAATCCTTTTTCGATTATCGAAGCTTCTTATATGTTGAAGGCGACTTTGAATTTTTTTCCAGAGAAATCAATCATTATAGTTGTTGTTGATCCAGGAGTTGGAAGCTCAAGAGAAATATTAGGGATCAACCTTAAATCGAATAAAATTATTATCGGACCAAATAACGGTGTATTCAGAATGACCCTAAGGCTCAGAGAAATATCACATTGCGTTAACTTAAACAATGAAGAATATTTTCTTGATTCTGTATCGAATACCTTTCATGGAAGGGACATAATGGCACCCTTAGCTGCTCATTTGAGTTTAGGAAAAAAATTAAGTGATTTAGGTATTAATTTTCCTAAAGAAAACCTTTTATCCTTGGAGAAATTCGAAAATCTTCCATTTAACAATGAGGATGGAATAAAATGTTATATACAATATATTGATAATTTTGGAAATGCTGTAACAAATATATTATTAGATAATTTTGAAATAATATCAAAAATGCAAGATGGAGAAGATTTAAACATTATTTTCAATGAAAAAAAGTATGAAGGTAAATTTACCAGTTATTTTGGTAAATTTCCTATTGGTTCTTTATTATTCTTAAAGGGATCAACGGGCTTTCTTGAAATTTCAATTAATCAAGGCAGTGCTCAAAAATGTATAGGATTTAACACTGGAGATATAATTACTATTATTAAATAAATTATGAATTAATTATGGAACAAGAAATTATCGCATGTATTAAAGACTCTGATATAAAATATCTTCATTCTGGTCAAATCTCTAAATATATTTTTCCAGTGAAGCGTAAAAAAGCTCATGAGAGAAAAATTAGTCATCTTATAATTAGATTCTTTGTAATATCGTTTTCGAAAAATAATGAGCCACTTTTTCTAGTTCAGAAAAGAAGTTTTCAAAAAGAAGCATTTCCAGGATACTATACTGACTCTGCTTCTGGACATGTTTTATATAGAAAGAATATACAATTAAGAGATATTAAGGAGGATGCTTTACGCGAACTGAAAGAAGAATTCGGTATCAAGCCAAAATATGTTAAGAAGATGCGTTTTTATGACTTAGAGACAGAAGAATATGAAGGAATTAATGAAGTTTCATACATTTTTGTTGGAGAAATCAATTCTGACGTCTCTCTTAAGCCTGATCCCACTGAACTTGATATTAAATTCAGCCATTTCTATTCCAAATCGGAATTGTTAGCTATTCTGAAAGAAAAAGATACAATCGATTATTCAAAATCAATTTGGAGCACTCTTATCAAAATGGATTTGAAGGAGTTTCTTGAGGAAGACCAAAATACGACTATAGATTCAAAAAAAGTAGCATTATTCATTGGAAGATTCCAACCCTTACACCATGGACATATATTTGTATTCAAAAGATTATTTGAGAGGCATGATCGTATTAAGATTGGAATTGGGAGTTCTCAACTTTCAAATAAATTATCTGATCCATTCTCTGATATTGAAAGAAAGAATTTTATTATAGCAGCATTGGATAAAAGAGGGATTTCCCGAAATAGATATGAAATATTTAGCATCCCAGACATTTTTAATGCTCAAAAATGGGTTAACCATGTTATGTCAATTACTGGTGAATTTGACACAATTTATTCCAATAGTGATTGGGTTCGAGAATTATTTAAAAAAGAAGGAATTAAAATTGGGAAGAAACTTGAAATTTTTAAGAAAAAGTACAGCGGAACAAATGTAAGGAATTTGATTGCTGATAATAATAACGAGTGGAGAAGATTAGTCCCAAAAGAGGTTCAAGTTATTATGGAAAATAATAATGGAATTGAAAGGATCCAAAAATTATATAAAGCACAAAAAGAAGGAAATGGAGCATAAACAAACCAAAGAAATATTAAACATAGATGGATCAATGGGCGAAGGAGGCGGTTCCATAATTCGATTAGGTGCAAGCCTTTCCTTTTTATATAACCAACCAATCAAAATTTATAATATCCGAACTAATAGACCTAAACCAGGATTGAGGCTACAACATTTATTAGGTTTAAAGACTTTAACAGAACTCACAAATAGTGATCTCAGTAAATCCCAAATTGGTACCCAAATGATTTCTTTCATTCCATCTGGAGGATTTTATAAAGAGCATCTTGAAGTAAATATTAGTACTGCTGCCAGCTTAGGCTTGCTTCTTCAGCCAATCCAAATAGCAGCTTTGGGGTTAAAATCATCAGAAAAAATAAGTCTTAATTTATTTGGAGGTGGAACATTTGGTAAATGGGCTCCAAGTATTAATTATCTCATAGATTTGACTTATCCGATTTTCAAATCTTCGGGAATAAAGATTGATGTTAAAGTTCAACGGCACGGATTTTACCCTAAAGGCGGAGCTAGAGTACAATGTTCCGTATCTAAAGTAGCAAAATCTATTACTCCAATAAGTTTGGATCATCTTGGTAATATTAATTCTATTAAAGGTGAAATTATTATCACTTCTAATCTCAAAGGAAAAAATAGAATTCCTGAACGGATTAAAAAGGTAATCTCAGATGAGTTGAAATCAACAAAATGTGAATTAGATCTCCAAACTGAATGGGTAGATTCCTATAGTTCTGGAGTTGGATTACATTTATATGCTCATTCAGATACGGGCGCGCGAATATCAACAGGAACATTATTAGGAGATAGAAATACTTCATCCGAAAAACTAGGACTTAACGCATCAAGAAAATTAATTAAATATATTAAAAATGATATTCCAGTTGACAATTATTTAAGTGATCAATTAATTCCTTTAATGGCATATGCAAAAGGGAAATCAAGTATAAAGGTAAGTGAGATTACTAACCATACTAAAACGAATCTCGAGTTAATTCATTTATTTAATGAAAGAAGATTCACTATTTCAAAAAGTAATAATACCTACCTAATCGAAACTATCTGAAATATTATAAAAATCAAATAATTTGCTTAAACCAAAGAAATTTTTATATTCTAAATCTATTGTAACTTTATAAATAAATTATTAAAAAAAAAAATGTCAACTCAAGCTTATCAAAGATGTCCTCGCTGTGGAAATGAAAACCGTGGTGATAGCTATGTTTGTTCTTTTTGTGGGAAAAGATTGAAAGTAGAAGCTGTCGAAAACATTTTTTTTTTAAAGAGAATCGAGGCAGAATGGATCAATCCCGCACCATGGTATCTAAAGATACTTTGGTTATTTATCCGTCCAAATAAAGCATTTTGGGATATCAATCATAAAAGGAATAAAGCTCCGGGACATTTGATAATATTATTCAACTCGCTTATGTATGGGTTAGTTGGATTAGCATTAATATCTCATTTTCCCTCTCCATATCCAAATTTTGCATTTTTTTTTAGTTTTACAGTTTTTGCACTCTTTTTTCTTCTTGGTTTGTTTTTTTTTTATTTCTTTGGTACTATATTAATTTGGTTATTTATAAAGGGAGCAAATTATGCTGTTGGCTTTTCTGAGAAGTTAGAAGCTAGATTTGGAGGGACTAGTCAGAAAGAAACATATAGAGAAGCAGAAATGAGTCCGTTTAGCATTTATAAGGGAGGTACGCTTAATCAAACCCAATCACATAAGTTCAAAATGATGTATTGTGCGTTTTCTCCATTTTTAATAATATATTTAATAGAAATCCTTATTATTCTTATTGGATTTCCCACTACACAGATCCCCTTTACTCTTACTCCAGATTTATTTGGAACAGTATTTAATAGTCCTATCTGGATGATTCTCTATACATTAGATGCATTAACAATTGCAATTTGGGTCCCTATTTTAATTACACTTGCAATTCGCGAGCTATCAAATTCTTCAACTTTACGTGTTTTACTGGCTTCATTAACAATAGGGATTGTTGTCGCAATTTTTGTCTTTTTTATTCGCCCTGTATTTAGTTTATAATTAAATAGTTGCATTTTAATGAAAGATGAAAAAATCAATGTCTTTAAATCGGAAATATTTGCAGTTACTAAAACCATTGAAAATTTAAACTCAAAATACAATAAAGGGTTAATATCTGATATTTTTTATGCAAAATCAGTTAAGAACGCTTATAACGAGCTTTTAGCAATTAATTTCAAAATAAAAGAAAAAGGTTCTAATCTTTCGGATTTACTAAATGAGATGAAATATATGAATGAGTATCAAAATGCGATTGAAATTTTAAATAATATTGAAATTCAAGAATCGAAATATGGATTTTCAAGATTTTCAATATTAGAACTTCCTGGATTGGCATTAGAAATCGCATCATCTCTTATTACTCTGATGGATATATTAAAATTAGGAATAACTGAGAACTTGGATCTAATTGATAAGTCATTTAATGAATTAACCTCGCTCTTTCAAAGATTTCCCGGTTTAGAAAAAATCAGTGAAGAATTAGCATTTATAAGAAAAGAAATAATTAAGAATGAAGACAAACTCATCAACAACAATAAATATCGGGATGATATCGGAGATAAGCTCTATTTGTTGTATAAAGAATTCCAGTGTAAATTAGATATATAAATACTGATTAAAATCAAAAAATTAATTAAGTTTTAAGTTTTTAATATCACATCAACAGATACTATATACAAAGGAATTTAATATGACAAGACCTGGACTAAGATCTAAAGCACAAAAACGTAAGACAATAACTACACCCGGAAATCAAAATTCAACTCACTATTGGAGAAAGAAACCAAAAAAAGCTCAATGTTCAATTTGCAAGAGGCCTCTTCAAGCAATTCCTCGTCTTAGACCGGCAAAAATGAAAAAGACAAACAAAACTCATCGTAAAGCTAATAGATTAGAAAGTGGCAGATATTGCGCCAGATGTCTTCATAATTTAATTAGAGAATCTATTTGGAATTCTTGAGTTTACGTAATTTTAAAAGATAAATATCTTACTAATTTTACTTGATTTTATATTGATCTTTGAATTAAATTATTTATGATTATAACCATTTCAGGATTACATGGAACGGGAAAATCAACAATAGGAAAAATTATCTCAAAAGAATTAAACTTAGAATATTACTCGACTGGGCAAGCATTTCGAGAGTTAGCACAAGAATATGAAATGGATCTCAAAGAATTTACGCGATATGCTGAAGAACATCCAGAAATAGACCTAAAATTAGATAAAAAAGTAATTGACATCGCTAAAAAAGGAGATATCGTTATAGAGAGCCAATTGAGCGGTCACATCTTAAAAGATCTAGCTGATTATAAAATATATCTATCTTGTCCCATCAAGATTAGAGTAAAAAGGATGGCTGAAAGAGATAATACAGATTTTAAAACAAAATATGTAGAAACAACTGTGAGAGAAGAATCAGAGTTTCAACGATTTAAGCGCTTGTATGATATTGATTTGAAGGATCTTAAAACCCTTGAATCTATTCATGATTTAATCATCAACACCGAAATATTATCAATTAATGAAGTGGTAAAGCTAATTTTATCAAAAATTAAATTGCAAAAATCATAAAAAATTTATTTTTGAAATAATTTCATAAATTACATTTTAGATGAAAGATGAATTATCACTGAAATTGCTTCAGTGATAAGGAATCTATAAAATTAATTTGGTGACAAATTAAATGAGTGTTTATGATATAGGAAGAGTATGTGTAAAAACAATGGGAAGAGAAGCCGGATACTATTGTGTTGTATGCGATGTGATTGACAAAAATTATGTCTTAATTGATGGATTAAAGGTGAGGAGAAGAAGAGTGAATTATAATCACATTGTACCAACCCAAGATATGATAAATATTAAAAAAGGGGCCGATCATGCTGCAGTAGAATCTGCTATAAAAAAAGCAAAGTTAAACAAAAAAATGAGTGAGCTCGTTCCTATTCCTACAAAATAAATTTAAAATTATAGATGATATATTTATCTATGATTCATTTTTCTTATATAAGCAACGGTAGCGCAGCCTGGTAACGCGCTGGCCTGGAAAGAATTATGTATTCCACATGAAAGCCAGTGTCCTCGCGGACTCATGGGTTCGAATCCCATCCGTTGCGTTTTAAATCAAAATTATAATAGATAAAAATAAAATTTTAAAATGATACTTATTTTGTTTTCTTAATATTCTAAGAGTCGATATAACAATGAAAAAAATAATAGGTATACCTTCTAATGGTCCAGAATTATCTGATATGATTTCTGAGCATTTTGGACATTGTAATTATTTTTTAGGAGTCCAAATCAATGAGGACCTAACGTATGAGAGAGTCTTTTCTCTCCAAAATCAAGGGCATTCGGGATGTATGGAACCGGTTATGAACTTCAAAAATAAATCCGTGACAGATATTATTGTGGGAGGTATTGGTGGTCGACCATATATGGGATTTATACAATTTGGTATTTCATTAAACCAAGGTGAAATCGGTAAAAGCGTAAAAGAAAATATCGAATTGTTCATAAATGGAAAACTTACTCCGCTAAATGCTGCGAGTTGTGGAGGTAATTCAAGCCACCATCATAATTAAAAGCACTAGAAAATACTTAAATTTTATAAATCAAACATCTGGAAATTCTAGTGCTTTTGCCCTTCCGCCTCCCATTAATTGATTCATTCCTCCATAGGCCTGACTCTGCATTCCAAAGAAGCGTTGAACAAGCGTGTTTATCCCAAAGCTGCATAAAAAATACCATGCTGTGAAATTAATCCATCCTGCTGTAGCTGGAATCGTTCTTGTCATACCATATACAAGTTCTGTCCATGGATATATGTTTCCTCCAGTATATGCTGCAAGCATTCCTCCGATAAGAGGAACGTCATTAGCATTCATGGGTGATAATGCAATTGGATTGTTTAAAAAAATCCCCCTCACCACACCAAATATAATAAGCATTGGCAAAAAAGTGATACAAGAGGGTTTTAACCTTTGTAAAGACATTCTTTGTTGAGATTGCTTAAACATCTCATTTTTTCGTTCCCATTGCTTTCGAGCTTTTCTATATTTTTCTACATCTTTTTCAGCAAGTTCTATTATCTTTTCTTTCTCTTCTTCATGTGCTTTGATTGCTACTTGTTTTCTATTGAGTGCGTCAGTATCCACTAACCATTTTGTTAAACCAGCACTAAGCAGTGCTGTACCCACCGAGAGTAACAATATAAAAAACATTGAACCTGGAGGATAACTCATCCATTCTAAAAAGGGATTGGTTTGAAATAAAGTAAAAAACATCTTAAGATAAATAATTATTTCAAAATTAAAAATCTAACACATTTCAAGAGATGAATTAAAAAAAATACATTTAATCCAATCCAAGCAATCCACGCATGCCAGGATATTGACTCGCCGCCATCTCCTTACTCAAAGATTCCGCATATTGATGGATTATCCCAATTGAGATGAGGAGTCCTGTACCTGAAGTCAGTGCACCAAGACTATCAGCAAAGAAACTCAGAACCGCTATAATCATACCATTAAGAATCACGAGAGTTGGGATATATCGCTTAAGTATGCGTTCAATAATCCTTTCTGAACTTCTAAATCCCGGAACTTGCATACCAGAATCAAGAATTTGCTGTGCTATGTCTCGTGGGGCAAGTCCAGAAACCTCAACCCATAGACGGCCGAGCATCACACAAAGAAAGATGAATATGACCAAATAAATTACGGCCTTTCCGGGGTCTGCTATTAAACCTGTTATTCCTTGGGGTGGAGTGAGATAATATAGAATTCCCTTTATAGGTATTAAATAATTTCCTTGAGCAGCATGTTGAGCTGGAGCTTCAAACTTTCCTATTAAATCTAACCAAAAATCCCAACCTGGTATTTGTCGTAATGCGGAGTCTGGGCCGGCCAATAGCTGCCCAAAAAACAAGAAGTTTGCATACAATGCATTTACTAATATTACTGGAATGTTTGATACATATAATAGCTTCATTGGATATTTTCCCGTAAACCCCCTATGACCTTTATACGCCAATGGTATCTCTATTCTTGTGGATTCAAACCAGATCACGATGACAAAGATTATTATTGTCGTGATTCCACCCAAAATGTTGGGCTGACTTGTTCTGAGAAATAAATCCATGGTATTTATACTAGGATCAGTAAAGGATTGAATGAAGGCAATCAAAACTCCTCGCGCCCCTGTTTGGTCAGTTTCAATGAAGCTGAATGTATTCCAAAAAATCTGACCTGCAACACCAGCAGCTATAAATAATGAAACACCACTCCCTATACCCCATCCTTTTTGCAATAGTTCATCTAATAATATGATTACTAATCCTGCAAAAAGTATTTGGAAGAAGACTAATGTAGCATTCATAATGCTAAGTTGTCCGAAGGCTCCTCCTGCAATATAAGCGATGCCATTAAATACGGTAAGCATCATCGCTAGAACTTTTTGAGAACCACTGAACATTGCTCGATCATAAGGATCTCTCATATCAACCTTGATGATTTTTGAACCAAGTAATAATTGCATGATAAGACCGGCAGTGACAATCGGACCAATCCCTAATTCCGTTAAAGTTCCTCGTTGACTTGCTAGTATTACCCTCAGCCAATAGTAATAGTCTACTGTATCTTGTACGGTAACTCCATATAACGGTACATTAGACATGATGAGATAAATGATCAACACAACCACTGTCCAGATCAATTTTTCTCTAAATTGTACTTCCCTTTGCGGTTGTTTGATTTCAGGCATTATCCGGACGAATGGGCTAAAGAATTTCAAGAAACGGCTTGCCATGATTGATCAGTTTTTTCCAAATTTTAGGTTATTTAAAAGATATATCTTAAAAAAAATGAAATTAAAAAAAAACTTTGGTATTTGTAATGATACTTGTTTATCTTCTAAAAATAAAAAAACAAAAAGAAATTACACGTTAGTGTAATATATAATTGAAGAATTAGACAGTATCTCCAATCTTTTTAAGTTTGGAGATTAAAAGAGACTTCCGATGCCAGTTGGTTCCTCTTCTTCTTCCTCTTCTTCTTTTTCCTTTTTTTCTTCTTTAACTTCTGCAACTGCAGGTGCACTTGAAACTGAAGCTGCCATAACAGGAGCTGCAGCAGCAGAACTTATGATTTCATCAATATCTGCTTCCTTTAAACCAGCAATTAGCTTGGTGATATCTGAACTGTCTACTTTAGCTCCAGCAGCTTTTAGTACTTTATCAACTGCATCCTCAGTTATTTTTTTACCCGCTTTATGCAGAAGTAATGCAGCATATATGCTTTCCATTATAATTTTCCTCTTTTTATTCTATTTTATGCTTTTATTTTTTCATATATTATTAAAAAATTTATTTTAATTATCCAAAAAGACCTCCAATTCCAACTTCTTCTTCCTCCTCATCTTCATCCTCTTTCTTGTGATCCAAGATAGTAGGTTTTTCACTGGTTTCAACAGGCTTACTACCTCCAAAAACTATCGCATTTAAGGCATTACCGTTTGTTACCGCCTTCCGAATGTAATCGTCCCTTAATCCATCAATATAAACAGGAATTTCAAAAGCAATACCAAGTGCTTCCCTACGGGCTTTTTGAATTAACGGTTCGATTGTTAATTCATCTATTATTCCAAACTGGATCGCAATTTGCTTAGCAGTATTAAATGCAGTAGTAATATTTTGCTTGAAGACTTTAATATCCATGTAAATTATCTCTGGAGTGTAAATCTCCCCATTACTCCAAGCATATTGGATTTTAATTAAAGATTCAATTGGAGTTACTCCTAACTTTTTTAATACTGCTGCCTGCTTTACATCAACAAAATCACCAGCTTTGTGAGTTCTTGTAGCTTCGCGAACCCAGATGGTGTCATTTTGAATGCGCGTTGGTAAACGAAGAGTCATGTTTAACTCACTTATTACTTGTCCAGTGGGTAATCCTGTATCTCCTTCTGGTACCCAAATATCTACAGGAGTTTCTTCATCTGGTTTTGCTGGTACCATCCAAAGATTTTCATTAAATACTCTTCGTAAATCAAATATATTCTTGTTGGTAAAACATAATGCTGATTGTCCTGAAATGTTTTTTGCTAATTTATCTAAGTTTTCCTTGTTGGTATCTTTTATAACTTGCTCAATAGCCCTTAATTGCAAGTTTTTCTTTGACATTTTAATAACTGCATCTCCACGCAATGTTTTTCTGATTCCTTGAACTTGTTTATCGCTCATTTTAGAGACTTGAATTACAGCAACACTGTCAAACTGATTAAATAGCTCAATTAATTCTTTCACTTCATCCAATTTCCATTGTGGAATATGTTTTTTTCCAATCATTCACTCACACCTCTATTGCTTTTAAAAATTGCTCATCAATTTTTACTGGACGGCCCATTGTAGTCTTCAGAAACATCGATTTTATGTTATTATATTTATGCGGCATCTGATCAGCAACATAATCGACAACGGTTTTTAAATTCTCGAATATCTTGTCTTTATCCATTGACCTTTTACCTATTTTCACTTGAACAATAGGTTGTTTTTTCAATTGAATTCGAATAATCTTTAGATATCGCTCAACTGCTGTCTGTAATTCATCTGGATTTGAGATAATCCCATAACCACTAGGAAATGGTTTAGGCATCCTTCCTATCGGACCTAAAAATCGAGCCAAGTATCTTGCCACGTTAGGCATCATTTTATCTTCAACAATGAAATAATCGTATTTCTTCGCTAATTTTTTCTTATACTTTTTTTCTTCATTATTTATTTTTACTAATTCATCACCATCAATAGTCTCTAATCCCATATTTTTAGCTTGTAATAGTATTTCATCAGACGCAATAACGCAAACATTTGGTAACTTAGAGGTGATTACTTCATTAGGCAAAATGATTTCCTTATCAATCCTCTGTTTTGGATCATTTAAATTGATATCCTTAAAATTGATAATGAAATCAATACTTTCATCAAAATTTCGAGTTTTATCCTTGAAACCCTCTTTTTTAATTACTGAGCGTTTGAGTGTAGCATCTAAGGACTTCTTAAGTAATCTATCATCTACTTTCATGCATTACATCTCCCCCTTGACTTTATCATCATAAAATCCCTCATCAACGCGCTTTTGAATGACTCGAGGATCTTCCCCTTCAACAGTCGCTCCGATTGATAATGCAGTTCCCAGTACTGATTTAACTGCTGCATTATAAGTTTTATCTAAGAAAATTTCTTTCTTTGCTTCTACTACATTTAATAATTGTTCAATGCTCAGATCACCTGTCTTTTGTTCACCCGAAGCAGCAGTTCCTTTTTCAGCATTTAGTTCTTTTAAAAGAAGGGAAGCTGTAGATGGAGTTTCGACAAATATCTCAAATTGCTTTGTTTCTGGATCACATTCAATTCTAACTGGAACTGTTAAACCCTTAAATATCATAGTCTTTTCATTATCTG
>Ga0315542_1000250_pt1 | contig 32551 bp, 29 predicted proteins | sample SalMarSW160120MG_FD_202541 | JGI IMG/M metagenome (GOLD analysis project Ga0315542, IMG submission 202541) | Salt marsh sediment microbial communities from the Plum Island Ecosystem LTER, Massachusetts, United States - Salt Marsh Sediment SW1601-20 ...
TGAGGTCACCCTCGCCCCCGGGTCCTCGATGACCCGGCTGCTGTCCCTGGCCAACCACGGCGGGGCGGCTCTCGATTTCCTGGCCACGGTGGCCGAGGCCGTCAAGTCGCGGCCCGTTGCGACGGTCGGCAAGCCGGCCCCGGAGCTGCCCAAGGATGCGGTCGACACGCGGCCGGGCGTCGCCGCCGAGAAGGGAGCCGGCGGTCCTGATGAGTTCGGGTATTACTGGAAGGACAGCGACGAGCCGGGCGGACCGTCCTACGACTGGGTCGAGATCAACGGTGTCGGCAGTGTGGTCGGGTCCGGCGACGACTCCAACCACGGGCCCTTCGACATCGGTTTCCCCTTCCAGTACTACGGCGACTTCTACAGCAGCGTCCGGGTCTGCACCAACGGCTGGGTTTCCTTCACCTCCAGCTCCACCAGCTACACCAACAACCCGATCCCGAACGCCGGCGATCCGAACAACCTGCTCGCCATCTTCTGGGACGACCTGAATCCCAACGACGGCGGCACCATCTACTACTACCAGGACACGGCGAACGAGCGGTTCATCGTGGAATGGGACGGGGTGCCCCACTACTCGACCAGCCACAACGGGCCGCCGGTGACCTTCGAGGTGATCCTGAACATCGACGGCAGCATCGTCTACCAGTACCAGACGACGGCCATCGTCAACGAGTGCACGGTCGGCATCGAGGACGCCGCGGGGGCCGACGGCCTGCAGGTGGTCTTCGATGCCGCCTACCTGCACGACGACCTGGCCATCCGCTTCGCCGCCGAGTCGCCCGTGCCCTGGCTGAGCCTGGATCAGCAGATCGGCACGGTGCCCCCCGGCGGCAAGCTCGATCTGCATGTCTTCTTCGACGCCGCGGACATGGCCGCGGGCAGCTATGCCGCCCGGATCCTGCTCGCCAGCAACGATCCCTCGGTCATCGCCATGGAGATCCCCGTGACCCTCCTGGTGGACGACCTCTCGGCGGCCGGAGAGGGGAGCATCCCGGAGATCATGACCCTGGAGACGCCTTACCCCAACCCGTTCAATCCGCAGACGATCATTCCCTTCCGCCTGCCGCAGACCATGCGGGTGGAGCTGCGGATCTACGACCTGGCCGGACGCCTGGTTCGCACCCTGATCGACGGCCCGCGCGCGGCCGGCCCGAACCAGATCCTCTGGGACGGCACCGATGCCCGGGGTCGCTCCGTGGCCTCGGGTACCTACTACGCCCGCTTGATCGCCGGCGAGCAGGTCCAGGTGCGTCCCCTGGTCCTGGTGCGCTAGCTTTTCGGCCTTCCCCCGGGAGCCCGCCGGCGCTAACGTCGTCGGCGGGCTCCCGCCCGCCGGATCTCCTCGCTCACGGGAGGCCGTCCTGCTCTACCTGATCGTGGCATCCTTGCTGTGGTCCTTCTCCTTCGGCCTGATCAAGGGGAACCTGACCGGCTACGATCCCCTGCTCGTCGCCTTTCTGCGCCTGGCGATCTCGGCGGCGGCTTTCCTGCCCTGGCTCCTGCGGACCCGGGTGGCGCCGGGACTGGCTGGCCGGGCGGCCGCGCTCGGGGCGCTGCAGTTCGGGACGATGTACGCCCTCTACATCGCTTCCTATCGCTACCTGCCGGCCTACGGGGTGGCCTTCTTCACCATCTTCACGCCTCTCTACGTCGTGCTCCTGGACGATCTCGCCCGCCGGCGCTGGGCCTCCCGCCACCTGCTGGCGGCCCTGCTGGCCGTGGCGGGCGGCGGCCTCGTGCTGGCGCGCGCGGCGACGGGAGGAAGCGCGGTGACCGGCGTCGTCCTGCTCCAGGGAGCCAACCTCTGCTTCGCGGCCGGCCAGCTCGGCTATCGCCATCTCGTGCGCGGCGCGGGGGTCGCTCGTCCGCCGGAGGCCGCGCTGCTGGGATGGATGTATCTTGGGTCCGTGGCCTGGACCGGGCCGCTGGCCCTCGTGCTCGGCCGGGGCGGCGCGCCAGGGGGTGGCGGCGCCTGGCTGGTCCTGCTCTACCTGGGCCTCGTGCCCACCGGACTCGGCTTCTACCTGTGGAACAAGGGCGCCGCCCGCGCGACGGCCGGCGCGCTGGCGGTCTGCAACAACCTGAAGATCCCGCTGGCCGTGCTGGTGGCCTGGCTGGTCTTCGGCGAGAAGGCCGCCTACGTGCGCGTCCTCGCCGCTCTGGTGATCATCGTGGCCGCCCTGTTCGTCGCCAACGTCCGCAGTCCCGTGGAGGAATCTGATCGTCTCGGTGCGGGAGGGAATTGACATGGTGGATCTGTCCTATCTGGGTATCGCGAACGTCGACGAGATCTTTCACAACCTGTCCACGCCGGCTCTCGTGGAGGAGGCGGTCCGCCGGCGGGAAGGCCACCTGGCGCACCTGGGGCCGCTGGTCACCCGCACCGGCCACTACACCGGCCGCTCGGCCGAGGACAAGTTCGTGGTGCGCGAGCCTGGCAGCGAGGAGAGGATCTGGTGGGGGCAGCACAACAAGCCGATGGAGCCGGAGCACTTCGAACGTCTCAGGATCCGCCTGCAGGCCTACCTGCAGGGACGCGATGTCTTCGTCCAGGATTGCTACGCGGGGGCTGATCCCGAGTACCGCCTGCGAGTGCGGGTCCTCACCGAGACCGCCTGGCACAACATGTTCGTCCGCAACATGTTCATCCGGGAGCTGGACCGGGACGTCCTGGAGAAGTTCGAGCCGGACTTCACGGTCCTGCACTGCCCCAACTTCCAGGCCATCCCCGCGCTCGACAACACGCACAGCGAGGCCTTCATCCTCCTGAACTTCGGCGAGCGCAGCGTCGTCATCGGCGGCACCAGCTACGCCGGCGAGATCAAGAAATCCATCTTCACGGTCATGAACTACCTGCTGCCCCAGCGCGGCGTGCTCGGCATGCACTGCTCGGCCAACAGAGGCGCCGGCGGCGACGTCGCCCTCTTCTTCGGTCTTTCCGGGACCGGCAAGACCACCCTCTCCTCGGAGGCCGACCGCGCCTTGATCGGCGACGACGAGCACGGCTGGAGCGACCGGGGCATCTTCAACTTCGAGGGGGGATGCTACGCCAAGGTCATCCGCCTTTCGGCGGAGGCGGAACCGGAGATCTACGAGACCACGCGGCGCTTCGGCACCATCCTCGAGAACGTGGCCATGCATTCGCAGACGCGGCACATCGACCTGGACGATGCCACGCTGGCCGAGAACACCCGCGCCGCCTATCCGATCACCCACCTGCCGAACATCGTGGAGGAGGGCCGGAGCGATCATCCGCACAACATCGTCCTGCTGACCGCCGACGCCTTCGGCGTCCTGCCGCCCATCGCCAGGCTCACCCCCGCCCAGGCCATGTACCATTTCCTGTCCGGTTACACGGCCAAGGTGGCGGGCACGGAGCGAGGGATCACCGAGCCGAAGGCCACCTTCAGCGCCTGCTTCGGCGCGCCGTTCATGGCCCTTCACCCCACGGTCTACGCCGATCTGTTCGGCAAGAAGATCGCCAAGCACGCCGCGAACTGCTGGCTGGTGAACACCGGCTGGACCGGCGGGCCTCACGGCACCGGGCATCGCATGGAAATCCGCCACACCCGGGCCATGCTGCGGGCCGCGCTCTCCGGACAGCTGGACGACGTGGGCTACCTGACCGATCCCATCTTCAAGGTGGCGGTGCCGCAGCACTGCCCCGAGGTCCCGGCGGAGGTGCTGCAGCCGCGCGAGACCTGGCGGGACAAGGCGGCCTACGACGCGAAGGCGCGGGAGCTAGCCGGTCGCTTCGCCGAGAACTTCGCGCACTTCGCCACCGAGGCCTCGCCCGAGGTGCAGGCGGCGGGCCCGGTGGTGGGCTGATCCCGCCGCCGGCCACGACGACGGAGGGCGCGGCCCCCGCGGCCGCGCCCTCCCGTGAACCGGCAGCCCCGCCGCGCATCAGTCCAGCTTCATCTCCAGCACCTTGCTCAGGAAGGCGTAGCGATCGGCCGTCTCCTGGATGATCATGGCCGTCGGCTTGCCGCCCCCGTGTCCGCTCTTGGTCTGGATGCGGATCAGGATCGGGGCGTCCCCGGCCTGGGCCGCCTGCAGGCGCGCGGCGTACTTGAAGCTGTGCGCCGGCATCACGCGATCATCGTGATCGGCGGTGGTCACCATCACGGCCGGGTACTTCTTGCCCGGTGCGATGTTGTGGTACGGCGAGTAGGCGTAGAGGGTGGGGAACATGTCCGGATCCTCGCTGCTGCCGTAGTCCGAGACCCAGGCCCAGCCGATGGTCCACTTGTGGAAGCGCAGCATGTCCATCACGCCCACAGCCGGTATGGCGGCGCCAAACAGCTCCGGACGCTGGTTGACCACGGCCCCCACGAGCGTGCCCCCGTTGGAGCCGCCGTAGACGGCCAGCTTCGGCGTCGAGGTGTAGCCCTCCCGGATCAGGTACTCGGCGGCGGCGATGAAGTCGTCGAAGACGTTCTGCTTGTGCTTGAGCATGCCGGCCTCGTGCCACGTCTCGCCGTACTCGCCGCCGCCCCGCAGGTTGGCGGAGGCGAAGATCCCGCCCATCTCCAGCCAGGGCAGCAGGCCGGTGCTGAACTGCGGACCCAGGGGTATGTTGAAGCCGCCGTATCCGTACAGGATGGTGGGGCTGCTGCCGTCCCGGACCAGGTCCTTGCGGTGCACGATGAACATGGGAATCCGCGTGCCGTCCTTGCTGTGGTAAAACACCTGCTCGGTCTGGTAGCGGCTGAAGTCGAAGTCGATCTCCGGCTTGCGGAAGAGCGTGCTCGTTTCCGTGGCGAAGTCGTAGTGATAGATCTCCGAGGGATTCAGGTACGACGTGAAGACGTAGTAGGTGTCGGCGTCCTCGCGCCGGCCGGCGAAGCCCCCCACGCTGCCCAGCCCGGGCAGGGGGATCTCGCGCAGGAAGCTGCCGTCCAGGGCGTAGATGCGCACCTTGTTGACGACGTCGTGCATGGTGGTCAGCACGAAGCTGTCGTTCAGCATGGTGGCGCTTTCCAGCGGGTCTTCGCCCTCCGGGATCAGCGTTCGCCAGTTCGCGCGGTCCGGCCGCGCGGTGTCGATGGCGATCAGGCGGCTTCGGGGAGCGTCGAGATCGGTCTTGAAGTAGAAGACGCCGCCGTCATTGCCCACGAACTCGTAGCTGGCGTCGCAGTCGTTCAGCAGTTCCACGATCCGGCCGGATGGATCCTGCAAGTCCTTGTAATAGATGCGGTTCTCGGTGGCAGTTCCTTGCCAGACGTGCAGGATCAGGTAGCGGCCGTCCTCGCTGACCCCGGCGCCGAAGCCCCAGTCCTTGTGATCGGGGCGCTCGTAGACGAGCCGGTCCTCGCTCTGGGGCGCGCCCACCTCGTGCAGATAGACCTTCTGGTAGTAGTTGGCGTCCTCCAGCGCGTCGCCCTCCCGCGGCTCGTCGTAGCGGCTGTAGTAGAATCCCGAGGCGTCCGGGAGCCAGGCGGCCCCGGAGAACTTGCTCCACTCTACCTCGTCCGGCAGATCCGAGCCGGTGTCCACCCGGCGCACGTACCAGGTCTGCCAGTCCGAACCGCTGACGTTCTTGGCCCAGGCCAGGAGTTCGCCGTCCTCGCTCACGCTGAGTCCGCCCAGGGAGACCGTGCCGTCCTCGGACAGCCCGTTGGGATCCAGGAGCACGCGCGGCTCGCCTTCGCCGTCCTGGACGTAGAGGACGGCCTGGGGCTGCAGCCCGTCGTTCTTGAAGAAGAAGGTGTGGCCGGCCTTCTTGAAGGGCGTGCTGTAGCGCGTGTAGTCCCACAGCTCGGTCAGGCGCTGCTTGATCTTCTCCCGGGCGGGGATTCCCTCCAGGAAGCCGAAGGTCAGCGTGTTCTCGGCCGCGACCCAGGCCCGGGTCTGGTCGGAATCCACATCCTCCAGCCAGCGGTAGGGATCGGCGACCTTGGTGCCGTGGTAGTCGTCCACCTGGTCGACCTTCGCGGTCTCCGGGTAGAGGATGCCGCCGGATCCGGCGGCGAGCGAGCCGGGGGTCACGATCGCCCCTGCGATGAACAGGGTGGCCAGGGCGACAGCAAACCGGGTCCTGAGCATGGGAGCCTCCTTCGACGGACGAGCATCGGGATCCTCGCACTAGATGGCTGCCGGGGCGGGAATTCGCAAGATGGTAGTATAGCCCACGGGAGCGGCTTGCACCAGCCGCGGATTGTCCTTCCCGCCGGCCGGCGGCCGGTGCTACCTTGCAGGCAGCATGAGGCCGAGCGAGCTGCAGGTCCTCTACGAGGACAACCATCTGCTGGGGGTCGTCAAGCCGGCGGGCCTGCTGGTGCAGGGCGATCGCACGGGCGATCAGACGCTGCTGGAGATCGCCAAGGCCTGGCTCCGGCGGCGTTACGGCAAGCCGGGTCGCGTCTATCTGGGCCTAGTCCACCGCCTGGATCGTCCGGTTTCGGGCGTCGTGCTGTTCGCGCGCACCTCGAAGGCGGCCGGACGCCTGGCGAAGCAGTTCCGGGAAGGATCGGTTCGCAAGCTCTACTGGGCCGTGGCGGCGGGCGTCCCCGCACCGCCGGAGGGCGAGGCGGAGGCCTGGCTGGCCGGGCAGGCGGACGGGCGCGGCAGGACCCGCGCCGCCCTGCAGGCCTTCCCGGGAGCCCGCCAGGCGCGGCTCCGCTACCGGACGCTCGAGCGAGCCCCCGGAGCGGCCTGGCTCGAGGTGGAGCCCCTCACGGGGCGACGCCATCAGATCCGCGTCCAGCTGGCCCTGCTGGGTCACCCGATCCTGGGCGACACGAAGTACGGCGGACCACGGTGGTCGGCGGATCGCCGGATAGCCTTGCACGCGAAGTCTCTGGAGGTGGTCCATCCGGTGCGGGACCAGAAGGTCCTGCTGGTGGCGCCGCCGCCAGCCGACTGGCCCTGGCCGCCGCCGCAGGCGGGCGCGGGATAGGAGGAGCGCATGCACACGACGAGACGGCGTACCCGGCGCCGGCGGCGGCGAGCCGTCCCGTGGCGGGCCGCCCTGCTGGTCGCCGTCCTGCTCGGCATGGGCGGCTGCGGCGCGGGCGACGTCGAGATCGCGGACGGGCAGAGGCACCGGGGTGACATCACGCTCGCGGTGGGAAACGTGGACATCGGCAGCGACTGCATCGTCGAGGGTGGGGTATCGCTCCAGGCCGGGAACGTCGACGTGGGTGATCGCACCCTGATCGAGGGGCCCGTCCAGGTCAAGCACGGGAACGTGGTCCTGCAGGAGGACGTTCAGGTCCCGGCCGTCACCGTGATCGGCGGGACGATCGAGCTGGGCCGGGGCACGGTCGTGACCGGGCCCGTGCGGCTGACCAGCGGTCTGGTGAAGATCGGTGGAGCGCGGGTCGGCGGGCAGGTGCAGCTCGTCCGGGGCCGGCTGGAGGTGGACCGCGGCAGCGTGCTGGAGATGGGGCTGCGCGCCGTCAATCCCGGTTCCTCGCTGCGGGATTCCACGTACGTTGTTATCAAGTCCGGAGCGCGCGTCGCGGGTACCGTGGAGGTCAGCGGTTCCGCACGCCTGATCGTCGAAACCGGAGCCGACACCGGCGAGGCCGATTTCACGGGAATCGCGCCCGGGGGCGGGCCGTGAACGACGGCGGCCCGCGCCCCGTGCCGATCCCCGGACTCCGCGGCGATAGGAAGGAGACGACTTGCCCACACCGATCCGAGTTTCTCTCGTCTTGGCCTGCCTCGCCCTGGCGGTGACGGCCCCGGCCCGGGACGTCCGGGCCGCCGCGGCCGAGGACGGCATCGGTTGGCTCTCCTATCGAGACGGGCGAGCGAGGGCTCTCGAGTCGGGTCAGCTCCTGCTGGTCAACTTCACGGCCGACTGGTGCGTCTACTGCCGCAAGATGAAGAAGGAGACCTACACCGATCCCGCCGTGATCGCCTTCGTGCAGGAGCATTTCGTGCCGGTGATGGTGGACACGCAGCGGGAGCAGCAGATCGCCGCGGAGTTCTACGTGCGGGGCCTGCCCACGATCTGGTTCCTGACCAGTGACGGGCAGCGCATCACGAACCTGCCCGGCTACGTCGACGCGCCGATGTTCCTGCAGGTCCTGCGCTACATCGCCAGCGGCAGCTACGAGCAGATGGATTTCAAGACCTTCCTCGATGCGGAGGACACACCCGCCGGCGGGGACACGGACGGATGATCCAGGTCGACGTGACGATCGTGGGGGGCGGCATGGTGGGCTGCGCCGTCGCCGCCGAATCCGCCCGCCGCGGCCTGCAGACGGTTCTGCTGGAGAAGGAACCCCGCCTCGCCTGCGGGGTCACCGCGCGCAACAGCGAGGTGGCCCACGGCGGCATGTACTATCCCACGGGCACTCTCAAGGCCCGCTTCTGTGTGCGCGGACGCCGCCTGCTCCAGCAGTTCTGCGCCGAGGCCGGCGTGGAGTATCAGGAGACGGGCAAGCTCATCGTGGCCGTAGAGCCGGGTGAGGAGCCGGAGCTGGAGCGGCTGCTGGCCCTGGGACAGGCCAACGGGGTCGAGGATCTGCGGCTGCTCGGTGCGGCCGAGCTGGCGGGCCTGGAACCCCGCGTGCGCGCCGTGGCCGCCCTCTTCTCGCCCCGCACCGGCATCCTCGACGCCGAGGGGGCGGCGCGCGCCTACGGCGCCCTGGCGGCCGAGCGGGGCGCCCAGGTGCTGACCGGGGCCGAGGCGTCCGGTCTCGCCCCGGATCGTGATGGCTGGCGCGTGGACGTGACGGCCGGCCGCCGGGAAAGCTGGTCGCACGCGAGCCGCTGGGTGGTGAACGCCGCCGGCCTGAACGCCGACCGGGTGGCCGAGCTGGCGGGCCTGGACGTGGATGCGCTGGGGCTGCGCCAGCACTGGGTCAAGGGCAGCTACTTCGCCGTCAGCCCGGCCAGAGCGGGCATGATCCGGCATCTCGTCTATCCCGTGCCGCCGGCCGACGGTTCCAGCCTGGGCGTCCACGTCTGCCTGGACCTGGCCGGTCAGCTGCGCCTCGGGCCGGATCTCGAACCGCTGGCGGAACGCCGCGAGGACTACGCGGTCGATGCGGATCGTCGGCACCATTTCTATGCGGGGGCGGTCCGCTTCCTGCCCTTCCTGCAGGAGGAGGAGCTGACCCCCTCCATGGCGGGCATCCGGCCCAAGCTGGCCACCCATGCCTTCGTCGACTTCGCCGTGAGAAGGGAGGAGGGAGACCTGGCGGGTCTGATCAACCTGATCGGGATCGACTCTCCGGGCCTGACCTCCGGGCCGGCTCTGGCCGAGTACGTGGGCATCCTTCTCGAGGGGCGCTGAGCGCCGCCCGTCACCAGCCGAAGGGATCGCCATGAAGGAGTACCTGAAGATCTCGCTGCTGCCCAAGGATACCAACATGTACGGCTCCATCTTCGGCGGCGTGATCATGTCTCATCTCGACCTGGCGGGCGCGCACTGCGCCCGCGATTTCTACACGAACCGCTTCGTGACCAAGTTCATCCACGAGATGAGCTTTCTGCATCCCGTCTACGTGGGGGACCTGGTCGTCTACAACGCCGCGATCATCAAGGTCGGGCGCACCTCCGTGACGGTGCACGTGCAGGCGGAGGCGGAGCGGCTCGGCACCAAGGAGCTGCAACGGGTCACGGAGGCCCGGCTGGTGTACGTGGCCGTGGACGAGCAAGGTCGCAAGACTCCTCTCGTGTCGCGCGAGGGCATCCCGCCCCCGGCGTGACCGTCCACCGCCCGGCGTGAGAGGGCAACGGAGGGGCCCCGTGTGGGAATACCTGCTGCTGATCCCCGCGATCGTCCTGTGCTGCCGCAGCATGGCAGCTCGCCGGCGGGCCCGGCGTCTGCTGCGCGAGACGCGTCCCGCCTGGCGGCGCTGCTACAGCCGCCGCAGCTTCCTGCGCCTGGGAGCGGGGGTGCTGGCCGCCGGTGTCCTGGCCTACAGCGGCGCCGACGAGGCCGTGGAGAGCTGGCACGCCCGCGCGGTGAGAGGCCGGATCAGCGACGCCCTGGCCACCCTGGGCAAGGTCTGGGGCGAGCGGGTCTGGTTCGGGGTCTGGGCCCTGCTGGCCGCCCTGGATGCCACCCTGCGCAGCAGCCCTCTCAGCCGCTGGGGCCGCGAGTCCTTCGTGGCCACGCTGGTGGGACTGCCCCTGCTCTGGACCACCCAGCGCGTTCTGGGCGGCGCACGGCCCGGAGCGCAGCCGCGGGGCCCGCGCTGGCGGCTGCTGGCCGATGACAAGTCGGCGTCCGGCCACGCCTTCATGGCCGCTGTGCCCTGGCTCACCCTGGCCCAGCGGCAGGGCGGATCGCTCGCGCGGATCCCGGCCCGCATCGCCTCCCTGCTGGGCGGCTGGTCGCGCCTGAACGACCGTATGCACTACCCGTCGCAGATCCTGCTGGGCTACCTGATCGCCTGGTCGGCGGTCGACGCCGCCCGCAAGGCGCGCGAGGAGAGGGAGGCGGGCGTGGCGGCCGTGACGCCGGCACCGGCCGCGGACGGCGATCCGCAGGTGGCCGCGCTGCCTCCGGAGTGCTGACGCGGGCAGGGCCTACTTCACCAGGGTCATGCGCCCGCTGCCGGTCCCGTCGCAGGTCACCAGACGGTAGAGGTAGATGCCCGAGGGCACCGGATCGCCGGCGGTCGTCGTGCCGCGCCAGGTGAGGGCCTGCAGGCCCGCCACGGCCACGAACTCACGGTCGAAGACGCGGCGGCCGGTCAGGTCGTAGATGGTCAGGCTCGCCGGTCCCGACCGCACGGTCGCGAACGTGATGCTGGTGGCGGGATTGAACGGGTTCGGATGGTTGCCCAGCAGCGTGAAGGCCGGCGCCTCGGGCACGGGGCTGAGATCCGGCTCGTCCATGCTCCAGACGTCCCCGTTGACCGTGTACTCACCGTAGCCGTCGGTGCTGATCACGATGTGGCCGTTCACCACGGTCAGGTCCGCGGCCGGCAGGGTCCCGCCCGAGCCGGGCTCGGTCTGGTACACGTAGGCGCCGTAGGCGACCAGGCGGTCGAGAGTTTGCTGGTGGGGGTGGCCGTAGGAGTTGTTGCCCACCGAGATGATCGCGACCTCGGGGCGGGTCGCGTTCAGGAAGTTGGCGTTGCTGCTGGTGTAGGAACCGTGGTGGTTCACCTGGTAGACCTCGAGATCGCCGAGTTCCGGTCCCACGCTGCTCTCGATGTCGCGGTACGTGCTGTTGTTGATGCCGCTCAGGTCCCCCGCCTGCACGAAGTCGAAGTCTCCGCATTCCACGAGCAGGGTGACGCAGTAGTCGTTCTCCTCGTCGTCGAATGGGGGAGACAGCACGCCGTTCCCGTTGACCGCATAGCAGGTGGCCGTGACACCGTCTCCGAGGTCGATCACCTGGCCGTCCGTGATCGTGTGCCGCTTGGGCGCGACGGTGGCCGCGTAGGAGCTGTAGGTGGCGGTGGTGTAGCTCCAGCCACGATCGTAGACCGCCTCGTTGACACCCCGTGCCTGGTAGACCTCGTCCAGCCCGCCGATGTGGTCGGCGTGGTAGTGGCTGGCCACCATGTAGTCCACGGGCCCGATGCCGAGCGAGGCGAGGTAGGGCACGATGGTGCCCAGCCCCTTGCCGTTGTCCCCGCCGTCGAAGAGCAGGGTCCGGCCGCTGGACGAGATCACCAGGGTGGCGTCGCCCTGCCCCACGTCGAGGCAGTGGATGGTGACGCTGGCCATGGCGGTCGCGGCCAGCAGCAAGGGGAACAGGCCTAGCAGCCAGGCTGTTCGCAGCCGAGGGATTCGGGGACTGTCCAACGGGCGCACGGATGTCATGGGAGGACCACCTTGTCGAGCAATGAGAACGCCCTGCCATTTAGCTGTGCCTAATATATTAACATCTTCCGGAGCGTAAAGAAAGGAGCCGGTCTTGCAACCGGCTCCTGTCCCGCGAGCGGTGGCGGGGGCTCTACGGCACGTTCTTCTTTATCCAGTTCGTGGGCACGGACTTGGGCCGCTCGATGGGTGTGCCGATGGCCCGGTTGACGATCAGCTGGGAGCACATGCCCATGGCCCGGGAGATCGAGAAGAGCACCGTGTAGTAGGAGAACTCCCGCATCCCGTAGTGATGGAGCAGGGCGCCGGAGCCCGCGTCCACGTTGGGCCAAGGATTCTTGGCCTTGCCCTGCTTCTTGAGGACCTCCGGCACGATAGTGAAGACCTGATCCACCATCTTCATGACCGGGTCCTTGGGGAAGTGCTTCATGCCGAAGTCGCGGAAGGCCGTGAAACGCGGGTCGGTCACGCGCAGCACAGCGTGGCCGTAGCCGGGGATGACCTTGCCGCTGTTCAGGGTGTCCCAGGCGAACTTCTCCAGCTGCTCGTTGGTCGGCTCACCCTTGAACTTCTTCCGCAGGTCCAGGATCCAGTTCAGGCACTCCTGGTTGGCCAGGCCGTGCAGCGGGCCCGCCAGCCCGTTGAGGCCGGCCGCGACGGCGTAGTAGGGATCGGAGAGGGCCGAGCCCACCGTGTGGCAGACGTGCGCGGAGACGTTGCCGCCCTCGTGGTCGCAGTGCAGCACCAGGTAGAGGCGCATGCAGTCGGCGAACTCCCCCTTGGGATCCTTGATGCCGAGCATGTGCGCGTAGTTCTTCGCCCAGTCCAGCCCCGGCTTCGGGGCGATGCGCTTGCCCTTCTTGAAACGCAGGCGATAGATGCCGGCGGCCAGGGTCGGCAGCTTCGCCAGCAGGTTCAGGGAATCCTCGAGGGTGGGCTTCCAGTAGTCGGTCTTCGGCATGCCCTTGTTGTAGGCCTTGACGAACTCGGATTCCTTCTGCATGACCAGGATGCCGGTGTTGAACATGCACATGGGATGCGACGTGGCCGGCATCCCCTCCAGGACCTTCCACACGTAGGCGGGCACCTTGGCGCGCGCCGCCCAGTCCTTCTGCAGCGCCCGCCGGGAGCTGGCGTCCGGCAGCTCGCCGGTGCAGAGCAGGTAGAAGATGTCCTCGGGAGTCTTGTCGGTCAGCTCGCCGATCGGGATGTCACGGACCAGCAGGCCGCGGTCGGGAGGGACCTCGGAGGTGTCGCAGACCATGCACTTGACACCGCGCATGCCGCCGTAGGCCTGGGCCACGGTGCACTCGCTCAGGACCTTGTTGCCCTTCTCGCTGATGACGGCGCGGATCTCGTCCCGCCATACGGGGATTTTCTTGGCCAGGATCGCCTGCAGCTTTGCCATATCGTCTCCTCCGCGGGTCCGGGTCATCATTCAGGGGGCCGCCGCGGGCGGCCACCCGCCAATGTTCGAAGTTTCGCCATGCTAGTAAGAGCACGTTAAGAAATCAACAACTTCCTGGCCGGCCCGCCCATTTTTCAATGCGCGAGCACCACCACGCTGGCGAAACGTCATCCAGGCATTACTATTGAGGGAGAAAGCAATGCAGCGAAGTCTTTGCCCGATGGCGGGTTCCGCGCCGGCCGTCAGGGGGAGGAGGCCATGAGCGACGAAGTCAAGCTGTGTGTGGAGATCTTGGACCGGGCCATCGAGTTCGAGGAGGAGGGCATGCGCTTCTTCACCGAGCGTTCCGAAGGTGCGCCCTCGGCCCTGGAGCGTAACGTCTTCCGCTCCCTGGCCAAGGACGAGGCCGGCCACAAGGCCCACCTGGTGAAGCTGCGGACCGATCTGCTCCGGACCAACCAGATCGATTCGCTGACCCAGGAGGATCACGAGCACCGGACCGCGCGCCAGATCTTCGAGAAGGCGCTGGAGGAGGCCGCGGATCCCTACCAGCCGGAGGCCGCGGAGCTGGAGATCCTCAAGGGGGCCCTGGAGGTGGAGCGGCGCGGATACCGGATGTACTCGGAGGCCGCCGCGAAGATGGACTCGGTCCGGGCGCGCGACCTGTTTCGGCACCTCGCCTCCGAGGAGCAGAATCACTACCAGCTCATTCACAACACCTACGAGTACATGTCCAGCCCCGAGGACTGGAACGGGTTCGACGAGAGCCCCATGCTGGACGGCGGCTAGCCGCCTGCCGGGATTCCGCACTGCCGGCCGCCTCCCGCGGGGCGGCCGGTTTCGCGCGAGGGGAGACCTCTTGAGCAGCGACCGACGCACCGCCCGCGATTTCTTCCGCGGCGTGATTGCGCTGGCGGCCATGGCCACCGGAGGCAACCTGCCCTACCGCCGGCTCTGCCGCGAGTACGGTGCCGACCTGACCTGCAGCGAGATGATCGTGGCCGACAAGCTGGTGCGCGGCAGCCGCGCTGAGCGGCCGCTCCTGCGTCGGCACGCGAGCGAGGAGACCTTCGGCATCCAGCTCTGCGGGCGGTCCCCCGCGGTCATGGCGGCGGCGGCCCGGCTCGCCGCCGCGCAGGGAGCCCGCTTCGTCGATCTGAACTTCGGCTGCCCCATCGATCTGGTGGTCAGGCGCGGTGCCGGCTCTGCCCTGCTCAAGCGGCCGCGGAAGCTGGCGGAGATCGTGGCGGCCGTGCGGGAGGCGGTGGACCTGCCGCTCGCGGTGAAGATCCGGCTGGGCTGGTCGGAGCAGACCATCAACGCCGTGACCGTGGCCCGCTGCGTGGCCGAGGCCGGCGCCGACGCCATCGCCGTGCACGGCCGCACCCGCGAGCAGCGTTACCGTCGCAGCGCGGACTGGGCGGCCATCGCGGAGGTGGCCAAGGCGGTGCCGATCCCCGTGCTCGGCAACGGGGACATCCTGACGCCCTGGGATCTCTCGCGCTGCCTGGAGGGCACCGCCATCAGCTCCGTGCTGGTGGCGCGCGGCGCCCTGATCAAGCCCTGGATCTTCCGCGAGCTCAAGGCGGGGCGTCCCCTCGATCCGGACGTGCCGGCGCGCTGGACGATCATGCGGCGCTACTACGAGTACGCCAGCGAGTACTTCGGGGAGGACGAGAAGGGCCAGGGGCGGGTCCGGCGCTTCCTGCTCTGGCACCTGGGATTCTGGCACCGCCATCGCGCCTGGACGGAGGCCGAGTTCACCGCCGCTCGCCCCGCGGCCCTCATCCAGCAGCGCGCCGCCTCGCCGGAAGCCGACGGGGACGCGTCGCTGCTGGCCAGCGCCGATCCCGCCGACCACGAGCGCATCTGGCAGCGGCTGCTTGACAGGGACTATCCCGCCGCCTAAGCTCGTCCGGCTGACAGTCCCACCCTCTCCGGGTGGGCGGCCCGGCCGATCCCTCGGAAGTCCGGTGCGAATCCGGCGCGGCCCCGCCACTGTGAGCGGTGACGAAAGCTGCAGGAGAGCCACTGGTCACCCGGCGTCACCGCCGGAACCGGGAAGGCGCAGCGAGTAGGACGACCCGCGAGCCAGGAGACCGATCCCGGGCCCGATTGCCACGACCTTCGCGGGCGAGGTGCGGCAATGGCGGTCTCCACCGCTGTTTCGACTTCCGGAGCCGGTCTTCTGCGGGCAGCTCTTCCCCTCGCCTGCTGGTTGCTGCCGGGCAGCCTCTGGCTTGCGGCCGGCGACGTCCGGGCCGCCCCGGAGCCGATCTTCGACGGCGGCGTGACCGATACCATCGTCGTCAGCGCGACCCGCCCCCTGACCCTGAGCTTTCCCGTGGCGCCGGCGGTGGTCACGGTGGTGCCCCTGGAGGAGGGGACCGGCGGCGCGGACCTGGCCGAGCTGCTGGAGCAGGTGGCCGGCCTGCAGATCCGCCGCTACGGCGGGCTGGGGGCTCAGGCGCTGCCCTCCATCCGGGGCTCGACCGCCGCCCAGGTGGCCATCCTGGTGGACGGTGTACCCCTGGCCGATGCCCAGGACGGCGCCGTGGACCTGGCCGACCTGCCCCAGGAGCGCTTCGCCAGGGCGGAGATCTACCGGGGGCTCGTGCCGGCCGCGACAGGTGGGCCGGGGGGCGCGGGCGCCATCAACCTGGTGACGCGCGAGGCGGCCGCGGGCAGCTCCCTGCGCCTCTTCACAGGCTCCTTCGGCGACCTGGGAGGCCGAATCTCCCACGATGCGCTGCTCGCGGGCGGTCGCCTGCGGCACCAGCTGACCCTGCACGGGCGGCGCAGCGACCTGCGCTATCCCTTCCTGGATCACAACCAGACCCTGCACGATGAGAGCGACGACCGGGAACGAACCCGACGGAACGCCCAGTTCGCGGAGTACGGGGGCTTCCTGACCGAGGACTGGGATCCCGCCGGCCTGCGCTTGCAGGCCAGGGCGGGTTACCTACGGCGCGACGGCGGGCGGCCGGGACCGCTGGGTCACGAGAGCCCCCATGCCGCGGTCCGCCGGCAGCGCGGCGACGGTCACCTGAGCCTCCAGACGGCGAGCGGCCTGGTGCGTCTGGACCTGATGGCCAGCAGCTGCGAGGAAAGGCTGCACGACGACCTGCAGGAGGTGGGCTGGGATCCCGCGGGCACCGTCCGCAGCCTGTCCAGCGAGATCTACGCGCGCGGAGTGCTGGCGCCCCGGCTGGCCTTGCCGTGGTCCGGCCGCGACGGGCGCGAAGCCGAGCTGCAGCTGCGGGCCGGGCTGGACGGCCGGCGCCAGTGGTACCGCGAATCGCTGAACGGCGAGACGGATCCGCTGCGGGCGCGCACGAGCGTGACCGCCTTCGCGGAGGCGGACCTGGAGCTTCCGGCCACACGGCTCGTGCTCACACCGGGCTGGCGCTGGACGCGCGCCGAGGACAACTTCCCCGCGCTCGTCCCGCCCTGGATGCCCTGGCTCGAGGAGGAACCCCTGGCCGAACCGCACGTCGTGCAGGCGGTCACCCCGTCGCTCGGCGCGGTGTGGGAGGCGGTGCCGGGCCGCCTGCAGGCGGTCGCCCACGCCGCGCGCAACGTGCGCCTGCCCACCTGGGTCGAGCTGTTCGGGCACCGCGGCGGGATCGACGGCAACCGCGAGCTGCGACCCGAGACCATAAAGTCCTGGGATGCGGGCCTGCAGTGGCGTGATCCCCTGGAGGGCACACGCCTGCGGCTGGTCTACTTCCAGGTGCGCACCGCGGACGCGATTCTCTTCATCCAGAACAGCCAGCGCACCAGCCAGGCCTGGAACTTCGGGGCCGTTCGGACGAGCGGGGTGGAGCTGGAAGGCGCCCGCCGACTCCCCGGGAGGCTGCGCTCGACCCTGAACCTGACCTGGCAGCGGGCCCGCGACGACGGCCCCGATCCCGCCTATCACGGTAAGGAGCTGCCGTTTCTGCCGTCCCTGGAGGGCCGCCTCGCCCTGGACGCCTACTGGGGGGCCTGGCAGCCCGGCCTGGCGCTGACCTTCGAGGGGCACAACTTCCGCGATCGTTACAACGCGGTCGAGGAACGAGCGCCCCCCCGCACCCTGCTCAACCTCAAGCTGGCCCGTAACTGGAGCCTGCCGGGGCGAGGCGGCGGGCGGCTGCTGACGCTGACCGCCGAGCTGATCAACACCACCGACAACGCGGTCTACGACGTGGAGGGCTATCCCCTGCCGGGGCGCAGCTACCGTTTCTCCTGCTACCTGCGCTGAGCGCGCGAAAGGACGGATCCCATGGGCAAGCACCGCCTCCAATCCGTCGCCCTGCTGTCCCTGCTGCTGCTCGGGGCCGTCGCGGCCCGGGCCGACTGGGACGAGTTCGTTCTGCTGACCAGCGACTACAGCACTGTGGGCTATGTCTGTTCCGTGCAGCGAGCGAGTCCCTGGACCCTCGCCATCGACCTCGAGGACATCCACCACGATGCCAGGGCACGCTGGCATGCGGGCCTCTACTACGTGGTCAACGGCGGCGACGCCAGCAACCTGCAGATCATCGATCCGGCCGCCGGCTACCAGACGATCCGGCAGTTCAGCCTGGGCGCCGGCCGCGGCCCTTACGACATCGCCTTCCGCGAGGACGGGATCGCCTTCGTCTCCTGCTACGACACGCCGGAGCTGCTGAAGGTGGACGTGCAGGGCGGCCACGTGCTGGACAGCTACTCGACGGCCCCCTGGGCCGACGCGGACGGGATCCCCGAGACCGGCTGGATGCAGGCGGTCGGCAACCGGCTGTTCGTCACCTGCCAGCGGCTGGATCGCAACAGCTGGTACACCCCGGCCGGCAGCGGCTGTCTGCTCGTCTTCGACATGGCAGCCGAGGCGTGGGTGGATGCTGTCCCGACCACGCCCGAGATCGACCCGGTCGCGCTGGGCGGCGAGGATCCCTACCCGCAGCTCGAGCTGAGCCGGGATCGCACGCAGCTGCGCGTGGGCTGCACGGGCTGGTACGGGCTGCTCGACGGGGGGATCGAGGTGGTAGACCTGGACGGCCTGACCAGCCTGGGCTTCGAGATCGACGAGGCGGAGCTGGGAGGCGACCTGCTGGACTTCGAGCGCGTGGGGACGGGCGACGTCTGGGTCGTCGTCAGCGATCCCAGCTTCCGGACCTCGATCCGCCGCCACGTCCGCGACATCCCCGGTGTGGAGGTCCTATACCAGTCGGCGACCTATGGACCGGTCGACATCGCCTGCGACGGGGCCAGCCACGTGTACGCCTGCGACCGCACGCCGGGCCACGCCGGCCTGCGGGTCTTCGCGGCCGACAGCGGGGCTCAGCTGACCGCCGCGCCCATCTTCACGGGTCTGCCGCCGGCCTGGGCCGTGCTGCCGGTCGACGAGGCCCTCACCGCGGTGCCGCCCGGCGGCTCGCCGCCTCCGGAAGCCCGGCTGGTGCTGGAAGCTCCCTGGCCCAATCCGGCCAACCCCTTGCTGCAGCTGCGCCTGCGCGGACCAGCCGGTACGGCCGTACCCCTGCGCATCTACGACCTGCGCGGCCGCCTCCTGCGCACCGCCCTGGTGAGTCTGGATGCCGGAGGACAGGGGACCTACGTGTTCGACGGCCGGGACGACCGGGGCCGGCCCGTGCCCTCGGGCGTCTACCAGGCTCGGGCGGGAGAGGGGCCGGGAGCGGCGGCTCGCCGCTTCACCCTGGCGCGCTAGAGCGGCGGCGCAATCTGGCCATGCCAGCGGCCCGGGAAGCTGCTACCATGATCCGGCGAGCCAGGACCCAGCACGGGGAGCGATCATGGCCAGGATCTACACGCGTACCGGGGACCGGGGCGAGACGTCCCTGTTCGACGGGACCCGCACGGCCAAGTCCGACGAACGGGTCGATCTCTACGGCGAGCTGGACGAGCTGAACAGCCATCTCGGTCTCTGCGCAGAGCGGCTCCTGCGGGATAGCCGCGCCGGCGAGGTTGCCGCGGACGCGCGGGAAGGGAACGTGCAGGAGTCGCGCCTGCAGCTCTCCCTGCTGGCCTCCGCCCTGCTCACCATGCAGAACGATCTCTTCGCGATGGGCGCGATCCTGGCCGACCCGCCGCGCTGCCGGGAGCTGGCGGACAGCGGTGGCCCGCTACCCTTCGACGCCGGGCCCCTGGAGAAGATGATCGACGGGATGCAGGACGAGCTGCCGCCGCTCCGGTCCTTCATCCTGCCCAGCGGCTCCGTGAACGCGGCGGCCCTGCACGTGGCGCGGACCGTCTGCCGCCGCGTCGAGCGGAAGGCCGTGGGTCTGTCCCACCGCCAGCCGCTGCCGGCCCGGATCCTCGTCTACCTGAACCGCCTGAGCGATTACCTCTTCGTCGCCGCCCGCTGGGCCAACCATGTCCTGGGCCGGCCGGAAGCGACCTGGCCTCCCGCCGGGGAATCGCAGGAGGATCCCGCCCCGTGACGTCTGCGACCCCGGAGCGTCCCGTGCAGCGTGTCACGGCCCGCGAGCGCAACATCCTGCTCGTCACCGGGGTGGCGCACTTCCAGGCCCATCTCTACATGCTGGTCTTTCCCTCGCTGGCCCTGGCCCTGCGCACGGCCTTCGACCTGCCCCTGGACCAGGTGCTGGCGATCAGCTTCTGGATGTACCTGCTCTACGGGCTGGGAGCATTGCCGAGCGGCATCATCACCGATCTCTGGCGCCCGCGCGGCATGCTGGCGATCTGCCTGCTGGGGATGGGGGCCTGCGCGCTGGCCGCCTCGCGGGCGGGGAGCCTGGGCCACCTGCGCTGGTCGCTGGCCGGCCTGGGACTGTTCGCCAGCATCTACCATCCCGCCGGCATGGCCCTGATCAGCCGCGGGGTGGCCCGGCGCGGCTGGGCCCTCGGCGTCAACGGGGTCTGCGGCAACCTGGGCGTCGTGGCGGCACCCCTCCTGACGGGGCTGCTGGCCGTGGCTCTCGGCTGGCGCGCCGCCTATCTCGTCCTGGCCGCGCCGGCCCTGATCGGCGGGGTGCTGGTCCTCTGCCTGGATATCTCGGGAGAGGTGGAACCGCATATCCCGGTGCCGGCCGACCGCCGCACGCAGGGTCGGCGCGTGTTCTACTTCGCCCTGCTCTGCATGGCCATGATGCTCGGCGGCATCGCCTACCGCGGCCAGACGCTGATCCTGCCCGCCTACTTCGAGCAGAAGGCCGACTTCCTGGCGGCGGCGGTGGAGCGGCTGCGCTGGTGGCCCGCCGTGGGGACCAAGACGGTGGCCGCCACCGCCCTGACCTCCGTGGCCTACCTGAGCGGCGCCTGGGGTCAGGTGGTGGGTGGACATCTGGCCGATCGCCACGATCTGCGCCCCCTCTACTGCCTCTTTCACGGTCTCTCGCTGCCCTTGCTCCTGGCCCTGGCCTGGCTGACCAACCTGCCGCTGCTCGCCTGCGCCTTCGCCTACGCCTTCTTCGCCTTCGGCATGCAGCCCATCGAGAACTCGCTCGTAGCGGTCCTGACGCCCTCGCGGCTGCGCAGCACCGGCTACGGACTGAAGTTCATCCTGACCTTCGGCGTGGGGGCCCTCGCCGTGCGGCTGGTCGGGGTCTGGCAGGGGCAGGGTGGTCTGGCCGCCGTCTTTCCCTGGCTGGCGGCCTGCATCGGCCTGCTGCTGGTCTTCGCGGGCCTTCTCTGGTGGGCGACGCGGCACGAGCGGCTGCGGGCCTTCCAGGGGACCGTCGCTGTGACCGCCGACCCGGAAGGGGGCCGCCTTGTCTGAGAAGACGCCCCCGAATAACGCTCCCGGGATCGGGGTAGGGGATCCGGCGGCCGGCGCGGCGATCCTGCAGGATGCGGCCGACATCACGCGCTTTCTGGCCGGTGACCAGGAGAGCTTCGGGATGCTCATGAAGCGATATCAGCAGCGGGCCTACGCCGTCGCCCTCGGGCTGACGGGGAATCACGACGATGCCATGGACGCCGTCCAGAAGGCGTTCCTGCGCATCTGGCGGGCTCTGCCACGATTCCGGCGGGACCAGCCGTTCTTTCCCTGGCTCTACCGCATTGTGCGCAACTGCGCGCTGAATCAGCGGCGCGACGAGCACCGCCACCGCGGGGACGTGCCTCTGGACTGGGTGCGCCAGCCGGACGGCCGGCTCTCGCCGCTGGCCGAGACGCTGGCCGCCGACCTGCGCGAGCGGCTGTGGATGGGGCTGGAAGCGCTGCCCCTGGAGCAGCGGGAGGTCTTCCTGCTCTACCATTTCCAGGGGCTCAAGTACCGGGAGATCGCCGAGCTGCTGGACATACCCATCGGCACCGTGATGTCCCGGCTCCATAGCGCGCGCCTGCAGCTCCGCAAGGCCCTGGGGGAGGAAGAGGAGGCAGCTTCGTGAACGAGGACATCCGACAGGACGGGCCCCGCGCTCCCGATCGCCCCTTCGACCCCGAGCGGGAGGCGCCGCTGCTCTCGGCCTACGTCGACGGCGAGCTTCCGGCCGCCGAGCGGGCGCGCGTCGAGGCGCGCCTGGCGGCCGATCCCGAGACGCGGGCCGAGGTGGCCCGCCTGCGCCGGCTGAAGGAGGTCACCGACGCCATGACGCTCAAGGAGGCCCCGCCGGAGGAATGGGAACGGTTCTGGAACCAGGCCTACAACCGGCTCGAGCGCGGCCTGGCCTGGTTCGCCCTGACCCTGGGCGCGGTGATCGTGGGCGGCTACGCCCTCTACCGCTTCGTGGAGTCGCTGTGGGTGGACGCGCAGCTGCCGTGGTTCATGAAGCTCGGCATCTACGCGCTCTGCTGCGGCGTCCTGCTCCTGCTCGTGTCCGTGATCCGGGAGCGGATCTTCGTGCGCAAGCGGGATCGCTACGACGACGTCGTCCGCTGAGGGCGGCGGCGCTGGAGGTACGGCCATGCTGGTGACGACCATCTCGGAGATTCCTGGCAAGCGGATCGTGAAGGTTCTGGGCCTGGTGCGCGGGAACACGGTGCGGGCCCGCCACGTGGGTCACGACATCGTGGCCGGCCTGCGGAACCTGGTCGGGGGCGAGGTGAGCGACTACACCAAGATGCTGGCCGAGTGCCGCGAGCAGGCGCTGGACCGCATGGTGGCCCAGGCCGAGGCCAACGGCGCCAACGCCGTGGTCTGCGTCCGCTTCATGACGTCGGAAGTGATGGAACATGCGGCCGAGCTGCTCGCTTACGGGACGGCCGTCCTCGTGGAGGATGCCTAGCAGCGCCCGTGCATTGCCGGCCGGCCGGCGGGTGAAAGGCGGAGGGCACCCGGCGCGCGGTGCCCTCTTGCCGTATCGACGGGGGGCGCGCTACTCCGCGATCATCGTGATGGCGCCGTTGGGGCAGGCATCGATGCAGGCCTCGCAGTCGATGCACTCCTCGGGATCGATGTGAGCGTGTCCGTCCACGAGGCTGATCGATTCGGTGGGGCAGGTCTCGATGCAATCCTCGCAGGCGTCGCACTTCTCGATATTGACGGTTGTCGACATTTCCTCGCTCCTTCGCTGCGTGAATCCCCGGACGGTCGGGGTGGCTGCTGTCTGATCCGGAAATCAGCGCCACGCCCGGACGAATGTCAAATCGAGAATGCCGGCCCCGGGCGGGTCAGGAGCGGCGCTGCAGGAAGCCCCAGCCCAGGCCGCCGGAGCGCCGCCAGAGCAGCAGCAGGACGCAGGCCGCCAGCAGGGCCAGGTCGCGCAGCAGCAGGCTGAGGCCCACCGAGGCGCCGCCATCGGTGTGGAAGCAGCCGCAGGAGATGTCCAGGTTGCGGGCCAGGGCCGACCCGACCGCGATGGTGAACATTATGGTCATTCCCAGGCACAGCACCACGGCGCCGCGGCTCAGACGCCCCAGGATCAGGGCCAGGCCGGTCAGCAGCTCGACCCAGGGCAGCAGCAGGGCGAAGGGATGCAGCAGGGGCAGCGGCAGGAGCCGGTAGTTGTGCACCGCCCGGGCGAATCCGGCGGGGTCGCCGATCTTGCCCATGGCGGCGTAGACGAAGATCGCGCCCACCAGCAAGCGCCCCAGCAGGACCAGCCAGCCGCGTTCGCGCAGTCCGCCGCGCTCAGTCATGGGCGGCCTCCCCGCTCACCGGGCCGCCGGCCGTCCGCCAGGCCGCCAGCCCCCCCACCATGATCACGACGTGCGCGTAGCCGCGCTCCTGGAAGCGAGCGGCCACGCTGGACACCGGCGCCAGGTTGCCCGTGCCGTAGAGCACGATGGCGTCCTCGGGGAAGATGAAATCCGAGGCAGCCAGCAGATCGTCGGCGAAGCTGGTGGGGCGGATGGAGAAGGCCCCGGGGATGTGCGGCGCCTGCGGCAGCTCCAGCGGGCGCGTGTCCACGAAGTGATGCTGTCCGTCATGAAAGAGCCGCAGGGCCGTGCCGGCCGTGACCAGCGGAGCCGCCCACTCCTGCTGGTAGAACACCGGCTGCGCGCGCAGGGGCCAGCGCGGCGTACGCAGGGCCCAGGCCGCCGTCGCCGCCAGCAGGGCGACCAGGAGCAGGATGCCGGTCTCGCGCCAGATGGTGACGCCGCCGTGCCCGGATGCCTCAGGTGTCATGGGACCGTTCCCTCCAGCTCAGATGCGCAGCAGGTAGAGCACCTTGACCTGCAGCTCGGGCTGGCTGGGCAGGTCGGTGAAGATGCGCAGCGTGCCCTGCATGCGGCCCGCGGCCTCCTGAGCACGGGGATCGCTGGGCAGGAGCGGCATGCCGGTGATGTCGATCCTGGTTTCCCGGTTGGGAATCGCCTCGACGACCTTGGTCGTGAAGTCGGGCAGGTCGATCTCCGCGCCGGTGATCTTGAACTTGGTGCCGGACGAGGTGGCCTGGACCCGAATCGACTGCTTGAGCGGCACGCCCTTCATCGCGTAGCCGAATCTGATGCTGGGCTTGTCCACGTACAGCTCCTGGACGAAGTCCACGAAGGCCTCGAAGTCGATCGTGGGCATGTCGGGAGCGTTGGTCCCGAGCCGGATGAACTCCCGGTGGTCCCCCACGGGCGCGTCGGGACGGGTGCGGACGATCATCACCGAGCGCTGGGGATTCCCCTCGTAATTCGGAACGATCTCGATGTCGAAGAGATCCTGATCGTAACGCTCGGGCTTGAGTTCGAGCTTGGGAATGTCCGTGGCCTGGAACCAGGCCCGCACCAGGCCCGGCTGGCCCAGCCGGACCTTGCCGAATCCGAGCTGCCGGTTGCGCGGCTCGACGATGATCGGCACGTGGACGTTGACCTTGAGCTTCAGCTCGAAGATCGGATAGGTCGGATCGTTGGAATAGATGCGCACGATCTTCTCGATCCCGCCCTGGAAGTGCTGGCTGTTGAAGTTGATGTTGACCTGGGTCTCGCCGCCGGGGGGCAGGTCCTGATTCTCGAGCTTGGCGATGGTGCAGCCGCAGTCGGGTGCGATCTCATCGATGTGCAGGGGCTGGGTCCCCAGGTTGCGGATGGTGACCGGCCTGTCCACCGACTGGTTCTGCTGCATGGTCCCCAGGTCCAGCTCCGCTGGCTGCACGTCGAGCACGGGCCTGTCCGTATCCGACTGGGCGGCGGCGGTGCCCCGGCCCAGGATCAGCAGCAGGCCCAGGGCCGGCAGGAAAAGCGCGGCGGAGGAGCGGCGGAATCTGCGGTGCGTGCTGCAAATGCAGCAGCCGGAGCGACTCGACATGGGCTTACCGTCCTTCTCACGCGGGGTGTATGTGGCGGTCCAAGCGGACCTTGTAACGCGGCGACCGGGATGCGAGTTCCGGCCGGCACGGGCACGACATCCCCATAATTTGGCACTTTCCGTCCCGCTGGCAAGGCCTTACCCTGGTCCGGCCGGCTGAGCGGGAGCGCTCGTTCGCCGGAATTCTCGTCCAGCGAGGTGTCTTCGTGCGGACAGAATCCCGTTTTCGCAACATCGGGCGCGGGTTGACCCTGCTGGCGGCGGTGTTCGTCGTGGGCGTGGTCGGCTTCATGGCGCTGGAGCACTATACCTTCCTCGAAGCCCTTTACATGACGGTGATCACCATCAGCACCGTGGGTTTCCGGGAGATCCACAACCCGAGCCAGCCCGGCTACATCTTTGTCATCTTCCTCATCCTCGCGGGATTGTCCGTGATGACCTACACCCTGGGCGCCGGGGCCCAGCTGCTCATCGAGGGCCAGATCCGCCGTCTTCTCGGGAGGCACAGAATGCAGCGCGAGATAGAGAATCTGCGAGACCATTACATCATCTGCGGCTACGGTCGCATGGGCCGGATCCTCTGCCAGGAGCTGCGCGCCGAGGGGGTTCCCTTCGTCGTGGTGGAGCAGGGGGGCGAGGCCGCCGAGGACCTGCGGGAGCAGGGTTACCTCTTGGTGGAGGGCGACGCCACCCAGGACGAGACCCTCGCGCTGGCCGGAATTGCACGGGCCAAGGGGCTGGTGGCGGTGGTCTCGTCGGACGTGGACAACCTCTACATCGTGCTCTCGGCCCGCGAGGAGACGCGATTGAGCAATCCTCGTCTCTACATCCTGGCCCGGGCCTCCGACTCCCACGCCACCAAGAAGATCGCCCGCGCCGGGGCCAGCCGGGTCATCTCGCCCTACCAGATCGGCGGCATGCGGATCGTCCAGGCCCTGCTGCGGCCCCATGCCTACGACTTCGTCGAGGTGGTGACCCAGAGCAGCGGCCTGGACCTGATGATCGAGGAGATCCCGGTCGGGGAGAATTCCGCGCTCGTCTCCTTGCCCCTCAAGGATTCGGGTATCCGGCAGAAGTACGACATGATCATCATCGGTATCAAGAAGCGGACCGCGGACATGATTTTCAATCCGGGCCCCGGACACGTCATCGAGGCGGGAGACGTGCTCATCGTGCTGGGTAGCAAAACCCAGGTGGCGGAGCTGGGCAAGGTACTCGCCTGAGGGATCGGATGGGCGGAGGGGCCGCCGCGCGGCGGTGGCCGGGCCGCGGGAACCGCAGTAGCTTACCTCCAAAGTCCCCGCATTCACCTGGGACCTGGACGGGAGGAACAGCGTGAGCGCTGACAAGGCGCGTTCCGCGGAGGAACGCATTCATGATAGCGTACTGGAGCTGGTCGGCGGAACGCCCCTGGTTCGCATGCCCAAGCTGAACGATACCGGCGCCGACGTGGTCCTCAAGCTGGAGTACTACAACCCCATGTCCAGCGTGAAGGACCGGATCGGCCTGGCCATGATCGAGGCCGCCGAGCGGGACGGCCGCTTGCGGCCCGGCGGCGAGATCATCGAGCCCACCTCGGGCAACACCGGCATCGGCCTGGCCTTCGTGGCCGCGGCCAAGGGCTACCGGCTGACCCTGACCATGCCCGAGAGCATGTCCCGGGAGCGGCGGGCCATCCTGCGGGCCCTGGGCTGCGAGCTGGTTCTCACCCCCTCCGAGCAGGGCATGAAGGGCGCCCTGGCGCGCGCCGAGGAGCTGCTGGCCGCGCGGCCGGGGGCCTTCATGCCGCAGCAGTTCGCCAATCCGGCCAATCCGGAGGTGCATCGGCGGACGACGGCCGAGGAGATCTGGCGGGACACGGCGGGGCGGGTCGACGTGCTGGTGGCGGGAGTCGGGACCGGCGGCACCCTCACGGGCGTGGCCTCGGTGCTCAAGCAGCGGAATCCCGCGTTCCGAGCGGTGGCGGTCGAGCCGGCCGAGTCGCCGGTCCTCTCGGGCGGCCAGCCCGGGCCCCACAAGATCCAGGGGATCGGCGCGGGCTTCGTGCCGGAGGTGCTGGACGTGAGCTTGATCGACGAGGTGGTCCGGGTGACCAGCGACGAGGCGATGACCATGGCCAGACGACTCGCGCGCGAGGAGGGGCTCTTCGTCGGCATCAGCTCGGGAGCGGCCATCCACGCCGCCCTGGTGGTGGCCCGGCGGCCCGCCTCGGCCGGCCAGCGGCTCGTGACCATCGTCCCCAGCTTCGGCGAGCGCTACCTGACCTCGGACCTTTATCGCGAGTTCATGAGCTGAGTCCGCCGCCGTGGCGGCGAGACGGCCGCCACGGCGGGTCGGAGGTGAAGGACTTGAAGAAGAACGACAGACCGGCGCGGCTGCGCGCGCTGGCTCACGAGGTCGTGGAGACCTACGAGCAGATCGGCGGCATCAACAAGATCGGCGACAAGACGTTGCCCTCGCAGCCCGCCATCGTGGAGGTGCTGCAGAAGTTGCTGACGGTGGTGTTCCCCGGTTACTACGGGAAGCAGGTTCCCGCGCGGGCCAACCTCGAGGTGCTGGTGGCCTCCCGCGTGGACGACATCTTCCTGCAGCTCTCCGACATCGTGGACAAGACCCTCCACTTCTGTCACAACGAGCCCTGCCAGTGCTCGGTGCTCTGGGTGCCCGAGGAGAACGGCACCCGCCAGGGTGATTTCACCCGTGTGGCCGAGCAGATCGCCATGGACTACCTGGAACGGCTGCCGGAGATCCGCCAGATCCTGAAGACCGACGTGCAGGCGGCCTACGAGGGCGATCCGGCCGCCGTCAGCCAGGACGAGGTCATTCTGTGCTACCCGGGCACTTTCGCCATCGCGGTCTACCGCCTGGCGCACCCCCTGCATCGCCTGGGCGTGCCACTCGTGCCGCGCATCATGACCGAGTGGGCTCATCATCGTACGGGCGTCGACATCCACCCGGGCGCCCGCATCGGGCCCTATTTCTTCATCGATCACGGCACCGGCGTGGTCATCGGCGAGACCACGGAGATCGGCGAGCGGGTCAAGCTCTACCAGGGCGTGACCCTCGGGGCCCTCAGCTTCCCGCGCAATCCGGACGGAACGCTGGTCAAGGGCGGCAAGCGACATCCCACCCTCGAGGACGAGGTGACCATCTACGCCAACGCCACCATCCTGGGGGGCGAGACCGTGATCGGGCGCGGCGCCGTGATCGGCGGCGGTGCCTGGGTCACCAGCTCCGTGCCGGCCGGAGCCAGGGTCCTGATGCAGGCCGTCACCGCCACCTGAAAAGGCGCCATCATTGCACCGCGCCCTTCGCCGGCCCGGGAACACCGGGGCGTGACTTCCCGTGGCCGACACCTTACAATGGAGTTCGGTCCCGTTCCCTTCTCGCCTGTTAGGAGACAGCATCGACATGCCACCGGAGAGAAACCAGCATCTCGGGCGCCGCTGGCTCTGGACCGTCCTGCCGTGGGCCTGGCTGCTCGCCGTGGCACCAGCCGCCGCCGGCCCCCCGCCCCTGGATCCATCCGCATCCCTGACCGCCTTTTGGGAGGCCCCCAACCGCCGGGACTTCGAGAATGCCAAGGCCGCCGGCGGCGGCGAGGGGGACGCGGCCGCCACCAGCGATCGCTACGACGTGCAGCACTACCGGCTCGATCTGACCGTCGATCCGGTCGCCGAGACCATCCAGGGATCGATGCGCATGATCTTCGCCAGCCGCCGGGAGGGGCTGGCCCGGATCGTCCTGGACCTGGCCGGCTCCCTGGGCGTGGATTCGGTCCGCTATCACGGCGGCACCGTGCCCTACACGCACGGCGGCGACTCGCTCACGGTCATCCTCTGGGCGGGGCTGCCGCGCGACACGGTCGACTCGCTGGAGGTCTTCTACGGCGGCCATCCCGAGCCGCAGAGCACCCACTACGGGCTGACCTTCAAGCGCCACCACGCCGGATACGGCCACACCCCGGAAGAGCAGGGTCCCATCATCGCCAGCCTGAGCGAGCCCGCCTATGCCAAGTACTGGTGGCCTTGCAAGGACAGGCCCGACGACAAGGCTCTCTCGCGGCTGCGGATCACCGTCCCGGACAGCGTGGTGGCCGTTTCCAACGGGATCCTGCGCGCGTCGACGCCCGCCGCGCCCGGCTGGACCACCTGGGACTGGGAGGAGACCCATCCCATCGCCTCCTACCTGATCTCGGTGGCCATCAGCGACTACGTCCTGCTGGCGGACGACTGCGCGAGCCAGGCGACCGGCGCGACGATTCCCCTGCGCAACTGGATCTTCCCGCCCGAAGTGACCGCGGCGGAGGCCGACCTGGTGCCGCTCTGCGAGATGATCAACGTCCTGGAGGGCCTTCTCGGACCCTACCCCTTCGCCGACGAGAAGTACGGCCACGCGGAGTTCCTCTGGGGCGGGGCCATGGAGCATCAGACGGTCACCAGCTACAGCATCGGGATGTTCACCGGCGATCTGAACTACCAGTACATCATGCTCCACGAGCTGTCTCATCAGTGGCTCGGGGATGCGGTGGGGCCGGCCGCGTGGGCGGACATCTGGCTCAACGAGGGCTTCGCCACCTACTGCGAGGCGCTCTGGGCCGAGCACCGGGGCGGCCGCAGCCTGTACCTCGCCTACCTGGACTTCCGGCGCAGCTCGCAGGACTGGGTGGGGAACGGACCCGTCTACGATCCCTTCCCGGTCTTTCCCGGCCGGGTGATCTACGACAAGGGGGCCTGGATCCTGCACATGCTGCGGGGACGCCTGGGCGATGCCCTGTTCTTCGCTCTGCTGAACCGCTGGGCCACGGACCCGGCCCACCTCTACGGGACCGTCACCACCGCCGAGTTCGAGGCGCTGGCCGAACTCTACGCCGGCGAGGACCTGCACGGTTTCTTCGATCCATGGCTGAACACCGAAGCCGTGCCCCGCCTGTCGCTCACCCACGAGATCGGCGACGGGCCGCAGGGGGCCGGCACGCGCCTGACGCTCACCCTCCACCAGACCCAGCCCGTGCTCATCGACAACATCTACCCGGTGCTGGTGAGCATGACCCCGGGCGACACGACGCTGGCGCTGCGCCTGACCGGGCGCGAGGTGACGCAGGTCTTCGCCATGTCCGCGCCCGTGACCGGCGTCGAGCTGGACCCCGAGCACTGGGTGCTTTGGGAACCGGCCACGGTGCCCCAGTCCGGTCCGACGCTGACGGGGATCTACCCCAATCCGGCGCCGCTCGGGCCCGTCAACCTCTCCTACCGCCTGGCCAGCGCGGCGCAGGTCACGGTGAAGGTCTACGACGTGAAGGGCCGGCTCGTGGCCGAGAGGCGTCTGGACCTGCCGGCCGCCGAGGGCAACGTCTTCTTCTGGGACGGTCGGGACGACGACGGCCGCCGCGCTCCCGCGGGGATCTACTGGGCGGCCCTGGAGGTGCACGGGCAGCGCAGCGTGCGCAAGTTCACCATCGTCCACTGAGGTGAGAGGTGAAGATCATCCGCTGGCCGCTCCGGGCATTCTGGCTGAGCCTGGCGTTCCTTGCGCCGGCGGCGCTCGCGCAGGCGCCGGAGATGGCGGAGCCCCGGCCCTGCGTGCTGTTCCTGGCCGTCGACACCCTGCGCGGCGACCACCTGCACTGCCTGGGCGCCGACTCCCTGCAGTCCCCCGAGCTCGACGCCCTGGCCCGGGACGGCGTCCTGTTCCGCCGGGCCATGTCCGCGGCTCCCTGGACCCTGCCCTCCTTCGCGTCCGTGTTCACCGGCCTGCTACCCTACCGGCACGGGACCATCGGCGGGCGCTGGCGACGCCTGGCCGAGGAGCAGGTGACCCTGGCCGAGCTGCTGGCCGAGGCCGGTTACAGCACCGCGGCCTGCGTCACCGTCCCCTACGTGGGGCGCAAGTTCGGCCTGGGACAGGGCTTCCAGGAGCTGAGCGTGATCGAGGAGAAGACCGAGCGGGGCGCGCAGGCCGTGGAGGTCACCCGTCGCGGCTGCGCGTACCTGGCCGCGCACCGGGATTCCCCGTTCTTCCTGTTCCTGCACTACTTCGACGTCCACGCCCCCTACACCCCACCGGCCCCCTACGATCGCATGTACTACGACGGCGACGAGCGGGCGGGCGGGGAGCCCATCCTCCCCTTCCTGCTCTCCGGGGCCAACCAGACCCCCAAGCAGCCCGGCATGTACGACTGGCTGGCCGGCGTCACGGATCTGCAGTTCGGCGTCCGGCAGTACGCGGCGGCCGTCAGCTTCGTCGACGCCGAGCTGGGGCGCGTCCTGGCCTGTCTGCAGGAGCTCGGTCTCTACGACCGGACGCTGGTCGTCCTGCTGAGCGACCATGGTGAGCACCTGGGCGAGCACGACATCTGGTTCGCCCACTACCTGCCCTACTGGGAATGCGTCCACGTGCCGCTGATCCTCAAGCTCCCGGGCGGCGAGCGGGCCGGTTCGGTGGTGGACGTGCCGGTCTCGAACCTGGACATCCTGCCGACCGTGCTCGACATCCTGCAGCTGCCCGTACCGCACGGGCTGGACGGTCGCAGCCTGCGCGGGCTGCTGGCAGGACAGGAGGACGCGGCCTCGCTGCTGGTGGCCGAGCAGGGGACTCTTCCCGGCCGGTACAGCAAGACCCTGGTGGAGTGGCCCTGGAAGCTGCTTTTGATCCAGTCCGGCAACCGATCCACCTACTTTCTCTGCGACCTGGCCGCCGACCCCGCCGAGGCGCGGAATCTGGCCGGGGAGCGGCCCGAGCTGGTGGGGCGCCTGCGGAAGCGGCTCTGGGAGCTGTTCGATCCGGCGCAGCCGCTGGTCGCGGCGGCCGGGGAACGGCCGGTGGAACTGGACGAGGCCACACGGCGACGGCTGCGGGCCCTGGGCTACGTGAACTGATGCGCTACCGGATCCGGCTCGGCGTCTTCCTGCTCGCGGCCCTGGCGGCGTCGGCGCCGGCCGGCGGCGCGCCGGCACATCCCAGCGTGCTCATCCTGGCTCTCGACACCCTGCGCGGGGATCACCTGCATTGCGCCGGCAGCACGTGGCTGGCGACGCCGCACCTGGATGCCCTGGCGCGGGACGGGATCCGCTGCGAGAGGTGCTTCGCGACCACCAGCTGGACGCTGCCATCCTTCGCCTCGATCCTCACCGGCCTGCTGCCCTACCAGCACGGCGCCGTGGGAGGAGAACACGAGGTCCTCGCCGACGAGCACAGCACCCTGGCCGAGCTGCTGGCCGCCGCGGGCTACGCGACCGGCGGCTTCGTCGCCGTGCACTTCCTCAACGAGAGCTACGGCATGACCCAGGGTCTGCAGGAATTCGAGCAGGCCCTGCCAGCGGAGGATCTCTACGAGCAGGCCCGCCGCGTCACCTCCCAGGGTCTGGCCTTTGCCGAGGCCCATCGCGACGAGCCCTTCTACCTCTTCATGCACTACTACGACGTTCACAGCCCATACCGCCAGCCGCCGCCCTTCGCTCATCTCTACTACACGGGGGACGAGCGCCGGCCGGGCGTGCCCATCCTCGAGAAGCTGCTCTCCGCCGACAACCGGGCCGTGGGCAACCGGCGCCAGTACTACGCCTGGCTGGAGGGCATCACCGACCTCGCGTATCCGGTTCGGGCCTACGCGGCGGGCGTCACCTTCGCCGATGCCTTCATCGGCTTGGTCCTGGATCGCCTGCGCGAGCTGGACATCTACGACGACCTGCTGATCGTCCTGGTGAGCGATCACGGGGAGCACCTGGGCGAGCATGACACCTGGTTCACCCACCACTACCTGTACCAGG
>Ga0315542_1000251_pt1 | contig 32536 bp, 28 predicted proteins | sample SalMarSW160120MG_FD_202541 | JGI IMG/M metagenome (GOLD analysis project Ga0315542, IMG submission 202541) | Salt marsh sediment microbial communities from the Plum Island Ecosystem LTER, Massachusetts, United States - Salt Marsh Sediment SW1601-20 ...
AATACCGCCCAATAGCCCTTTTGCGCTTCCCGAAAGATATCCCTGGCGATCCCCACTTTCCGTTCTTGAGCTTTTGTAATGATCGCGTCTTGTGAAAACCCGGACTCCAGAAGCTTCATACTCGCTTTCGCTATACATTCCCTGAAAGGCTTCTCGTGAAGCTCTTGCCATTCCTGAATTCGCCTCATTTTTTTGGAGTAATCGGGGACTTTTTCGATATCCCAGTAGACCTCGGGCATAGGGTCGAAAACGGAGAAGAGAACAACCCGGATTTTCTGAAAAGGCCGGAAATGGCTTATGTATTTTACCACCTCAAAGGCATCTTCAGACCCGTCCAAGGCCACCAGTATTTTGCGTTTTGTCCGGTCAGGCATAGGCTTTCCTCCGACAGCTTTCCGAGTATCCGGCTTCAGTAGATTTCCCGTCTGTTTTCACGATGGTCGACCATGTAGAGGATAGTGGTGGCTTCTGCGAGGTCTCGCTTGAGCTGGGGCAATTTTGGCCGGTTCACATGGTACATGCGTATGTAGACGTTTCGGTATCCTTCCGGCGCTCCCTCGTAAGCGGTGAGAATGCTCGCCATGCGGCCGCCGTATTTCCGCATGATATCACATACTTCTTTTATTGAGCCCGGACGGTCTTCCAGCTGAAAGGCAAATTCTATACCCCTTTTCTCTATTCCGGTCAGCGCTATCAGTACCTTGAACAGTTCCGACTTGGTGATGGTCCCCACAACGTTGCCATCATGATCAACGACCGGAGCGCCGGAGATGTTGTTGTGCAGGAGAATTTCAGCTGCTTCTTCTACAGTGAAATCCAGGGGCACCGTAATCGGCTTTTTGGTCATGATATTCTCGGTCTTGATTTCTGAGAGAAGATAAATCAGTTCATGCATTTCCAATGTCGTGGCATCGGAAGCGGATGCTCTTTTGAGATCGCGGTCTGTGATGATTCCCACAATCTTGTTTCCTTTCATGACGGGAAGCATCTGCAATCCGTTATCCTTCATTAGGGTGATGGCACTTTTCATGGAGTCATCCACCTGAATGGTAACGACATTTTTGTTCATCCAGCTTTTCACTAACATGGCGGTATCCCCCTGTTTTTCAATTTTCCTTCTGCGCTCAGATCCGTTTTAAAGACGCCGTCATGATGAACCTCCCGTTCCTTCCATCGGGCGGTGATCATGCGTCTTCCTCGATTTCCTCTGCCTCCGTTTCGTTCCGTACGCTGAGCACGGGAACGGGGGACCTGCGAAATGCCTTTTCAGCGGTTGAACCCAACACAACGCCTTTGAGATTGCTTCGGCCCTTGGCGCCCATGACCAGGAGATCCGCACCTTCTTCCTTGACGGCGTAAATCAGTTCAAGGAACGGAACGCCGGTACGATAGACAACTTTGATCGGTATATCAGGGCAATGACACGTGTTCAGTAATTCCTGCATTCGCTTAAAACGCTGTTCCTTTTTCATCTTGATAAAATCATTCGCGGTATACGCACTGTTCATTTGCGCTATCCGTACGTACGCGTCAATGTCTCTCTGGTTGATGACATTGGCGATGACCAGATCGGCTTTCAAATCTTCGGCAAGGGCACATGCGTATGCAAGTGTTTCTTCCGAATAGTCGGATAGATCGATGGCGACCAGGATCTTCTCGATATGTTTCATCTGCATCCTCCTCAAGTCCACATGCTCAATTCTTGATGACCTCGCAAAGAGTCTCCCCACCCGTCACTCCCGCGGAAACGGGATGGCAGAATGTAATGCCCAGTTTCCACGGGAATGAATCAATACGGCGAAATCGGGCTTTTGCGATTCCATTGTTCTTGACGTCTTCAAAAAAAAGAGACCCCATTTCGTTATCCCTTTAAGGCAAAGCGTATGCCATTCGCTGAAGCGGGCGGCAGGGGATTTCAACTTGCTGAAATAACAATCAGTATTCGACCAAATTCGCAAGGGCGCGGCCGGTGTGTTCCAGCGGAACATGTCCGGTTTTTTTACAGGATGTAAAGAAACAGCGCCTGCCCGGGTTCAAATTGACGGCAGCCTTCACTACAGTCCTTGAGTAAAAAATTTAGGTTCATCTGGATGATGAGTACGTTGATGCTCAAAGGCTGATGAACATGCATACAGGATATGGCCATTTTTCTTCGGCTCATATTCGCCAGAAGTACGCTTTAAACGGATGAACCAAGATTTATCAGGCCTTTCAGCAGAAAATTGTCTTTGATGTTTTACGGCGAGGGCGGTATGATACCAGAGCAGAGGGGCAATGCGCGGCGTCAGAGCAACGGGGGGTCGGTAGAGATATGTCTTTCCTCTTCATAGGCACCACGGGAGATGGTGCGGGCCACAGTCTCCTGACTTGGGCCATGGCTCGAAGGCTTGCGGAGAGAGGGCTTAGGGTCGGGTTCATGAAGCCCTTCGGAACTTATCCTGTTAACGTAGGGGGAATATGGACGGACAAGGATGCCCTCCTGTTTAAAGAAGCCCTGCATCTTCAAGAACCCTTCGACCGGATCTGTCCATATCTGGTATGGGAAAAGGAATGGAGGCACGAGAAGGCCGAAGGTATCCTCAAGCAGATCAAGTCCATCGCTCAGGAGCTTTCAAGAGGCAAGGATATGCTCATTGTCATGGGCTCCAGGCACGTCTTTTTTGACGATGTCTCCCACGCTGTCTCCGACTTTTTGCTTTGCACCGCGCTGGACGCCGAGCTGCTCCTGGTGAACCGATTTGTGAAGACCACGGAATCCGTCTATTCCATTCTGTCAGTCAGTTCTTTGTTCAAGGGAAGAATGGCGGGAGTCATCCTGAACCGGGTCCCTGAGGAAGACCTCGAGATAATCAGGGACCAAATGATTCCCTCTCTTTCACAAAAGGGAATTCCCATAATCATCCCGCTTCGGGAAGACCCGCTTCTTTCTTTTCGGAGCCTTGGGGAGATACGGGAAGTGCTTGGCGGCGAGTTTCTCTGCGGGCTGGATGACCTAGAACAGCCCGTTGGAGGGATGACCGTTGGATCGACCGATCTCGACGGGGATCTTCTGCTCCTCAGGAGGGTCTATGGCAAAGTTATTCTCTTGAGACCCTCTGTTTCTGAAACAGAAGGTGCAGTTCCTCCGGCCCAGCGGCCCATTGCAGGGATTATCCTGACAGGCGGCCGCAGTCCGGTTCCTCGGCTTTTGGAGGCGGCCAGACAGGCTCATATCCCCCTTATGGTGGTGAAACGGGACGCTTTCTGGGTCATGGAGCGCATTGAACAACACACACCTGCCCTCTCTCACGGGGACGAAACCAAGGTCCACCGCTTTACGGAGCTCCTGGACCGTGGTGGTGCTTTCGACAGGTTACTGGACGCACTCGGAATCAAACCTTCATAGCGTATCTCTCACCCCATGGCATCAGATACGATCTCGATCAGTTTGTTCGGAGAGATGGGCTTTGAAAGAAACAGATTGGCCCCCACCTCGAGCCCTCGAATTCTGTCCTCCTCTCTGCTCTTGGCGGTCAGAAATACGACCGGTGTTTCCGCATAGCGTTCCTTTTCCCGGATCCTCTTGCACAGTTCAAAGCCATCCATTTCAGGCATGATGATATCGAGCATCAAGAGGTCGTAGTCATCCTGATCCAGTTTTTCGAGGGCCTCGCTGCCTCCAGAGACAGTATGGACCTCATAGCCCTCCGGCCTGAGCAGCTCATTGAGAGCTATGCGGACCAGTTCATCATCGTCTACCACCAGAATGCGTTTTGGCATATTACTTCTCCTTTCCCGATTTTCTGACTGGAAGAAAAACTCTTACCTCTGTCCCCTTATGAAGCTGGCTCTTGATTTCAAGCCTTCCACCGTGGGCCTCAATGATGCCGAAACAGAGGGAAAGACCGAGGCCCGTGCCTTTTCCCACCGGCTTCGTGGTAAAAAAGGGTTCAAATATTTTATCAAGGTTTTCCTGTTCGATTCCGAGGCCCGTATCCTGAACCGAGACCACCACGGAAGGAAAGTCCTCATCCTCAGCGAGACTGGAAGAAATGGTTAGTTTCCTTGGACCTGTTGAGTCCTCCATTGCGTCCTTGGCATTGGAAATGAGGTTGAGAAAAACCTGCTCCAGCTGGCCGGAATTGCCCAGGACTGACGGCAGGCCCTCAGACAAGCTCTTTACGACCGAGATGTTGTGATCGAGAAGCTGTTGTTCTGTGATCATCAGTGCGTTGGCGGCGGGCTGGTTGATGTCGATCTCCACAAAATCAGGCTTTGTCTGCCTGGAAAACTCTCTGAGATGGTCAACGATTTTTCCTATTCGTTCGTTGCACTTGCGGATGAGTTCCAGGCGATTCCTTTCCGGGCAATCCTGCGGGCAGTCCTTTTGGAGGTTATTGAAAATCACGTGAAGAATGGTTTGTGAGGCCATGAGGGGATTGTTCAGTTCATGGGCTACGCCGGCCACGAGCTCCCCGAGTGCCCGCATTTTGGAAGACTCGACGAGACGGGCCTGTGTTACCTTGAGTTCAGTCGCCAAACGTTTCTGCTCCGTAATGTCCTTGAAGATGCCCGCGGTTCCGATAACCTTGCGTTCTTCATCTTGGAGCAGGAAAATGGAGGTCAGGATTGCCAGGGATTGCTCATCCTTTGTTTTTACCTCGATTTCGTGGTTTTTTGCCGTCTTCGACTCCCGGAGCAACCGCATGATGTCTCTGGCTTCCTCGATACCTCTGACATACAGATGGGAGATATGTTCTCCCAGGAGTGTCTCTTTCTCGTAATGAAGAATTTCCGCCATGGCTCGATTCAGATAGGTAATTTTTCCCTTGAGATCGGTGGTCACAATTCCGTCAACGGAGCTTTCCATGATGTTTTCGAGAAACCCCTTTGTTTCTCGCAGTTGTCTTTCAAGGACTCTTCTCCGGGTGAAATCCCTGATGATTTCCACGTAGCCCGTAGGCTTTCCCGAAGGATCCTTAATGGCCGTTACGGTGGCATGGGCGGGGAACGGTTCGCCGCCCTTCTTAACGCGGTCCATCTCCAGTTCACAGACACCCTCGGTTCTCGTCCTTTGGGCCATCTCCTTCTGAATGCCGCGTTTGCGGTCTTCAGGGAGTATGGTAATGCCGATATTCTGTTTCCCTACAACCTCTTCCTTTTTCCATCCGAAAAGTCTTTCCGCTCCCTTATTAAATTCCGTGATGTTTCCGTAAACGTCCAGGGCTACAATTGCATATTCGGTGGCACTGTCAAGAACGCTGTTCAGGAACCGGGAAATATCGCGATATTTCTCTTTTGAACGATTCAGCTCCTCTGTCCTGACCTCCACCATCTTTTCCAAGTCAGAGGTGTAGTCCTGGATCTGGCCTATCATGCGGTTAAAAGACTCCCCCAGCACTCCGATCTCGTCGGCACTGCTCACCAGGACCCTTTCGGAAAGGTCCCCATCGGCCATTCGGGCGGTGACCTCTGTGAGATCCCGGATGGGTTTTGTAAGCACCTTCGAGAGCGTGACGGTAAGAAAAAAGGCCAACGCCAGACCGATGACCACGGTGACGAGGATAAATCGCTCGGTCTTGAACAGAGGCTGATATATTTCCTCCTCGTAGGTGCCCGCCACAATAATCCAGTCCCAGGGTTTGAAGTAGGTGTACATGTTGATCTTCTGCCTGGGCGCTGTTTCTCCCAGTTCCGGGTTGTACCATGGGTACCGGATGGTTCCCACTTTGCCGTCTCCGAGGGCGAGGGCATCTTTAATCAAGGCACGGATATATTTGAAGCCGGCTGAATCTCTTGCATCAATGATGTTTTCCTCTTCCTTGGCCGGATGGATTTTCAGCGTGCCCTTGCCGTCTATGATGTACACATAGCCGGTATTTCCCACCCTGATGTTCTTTATTTCTCCCCGAAAAAAACGGGCGCTCTGCTCCTTGACCCCCACATACAGTGCCCCGATGACACTACCATCCTGGGCCTTGATAGGTTCGTAGGCTGCGATGTACCAGCCGTCGACCCCATAGGCCCGTCCCCTGTAAGGGCGGCCGGCCAGAACCGCCCGTACCACAGGACTGTCCGGGGGGATAAAGGTTCCCACGGCCCTTTTCCGATCTTTCCCTTTCACGTTGGTGGCGATCCGCAGGAGGCGGTTCCCCTGGATTCTCTGAAAAACAGTGCAGGTTCCACCGACTACTTTCTGGACCTTATCCACGAAGCGATTGTCCCTGGTCAAGGAGACATCTCCGATTTTCCAGAGGGGCACCGTGACCGGATATGTCTTCTTCTTATCGAGCTGATTCACCGCATTGAACCGGCATTCCACCCCCGGGACGATCTGGATATGGGTGCCATAGTGGTAGAGGAGTTCCCTGGCAACGTTCAGATCGGAAGTCATCTTCGATTGAAGCATGTCCTGCTGTATTTTGCACATGCCGTAGACGTTCATAACAAGATGCTCCAGGTCCTGGTCGCATGCGGTTTTAATGGCGCCGCCAAAACGGTTCATTGAGAGAAAAGACACACACAGAAGGGGGACCATGACCACAAAGAGGGTCACGCTGATGAGCTTTGAGCGGATTTTCCAATTGCGAAAGAGAGGAAGGAACATACCCATGCACCTGCATTGAGCGTTGTTACAGATCTCGGCAATGTTTCTTCCCGCCTGCCGTTATTGCGTGATGCCCTGAGAAGCACACGGGCATGGAATAAGGCTGCAATGGTTATTGCCGTATACGGGTATTAAAACACAGACTCTTTTTGGATGTAAAGCCGAATTTCCGAATACTTTCCAGGGGGAAAGGGAGAGGGCGGCCTAATATGCAGGATCCGGGAAGGTAATCATATTCCTTGGTTTCCCCACCATTCGGTACATGATGGGCGAGGACCAGCCTTCATCAAACAATGCATCTTCGATTTCCGCAAGAATGCCGTCATGGACAGCCCAGCTTCGGCCCCGTACGGTCTGAGCGAACTCGGGCCTCCGGAATGGGGTGCTCCCGTCCAGCTTGCTGCATAACTGACCTCCCGGCTGGAATAGTTCGTGTATCCTTTTCATTTGTGCATAGCCACTGAAGTAGCTGAAACCGTGTCTCTCATAGGTGATTGCGTTATGGTAGAAAAGGGCCTCCAGCCGTATGCTCTTGATGTCAAACATCCGGCAGAAGCACTCCAGCACCCTGATTGTCTCCTCTGTCATCCGCATGCCTTTCCTCACCTGCCCGGGGAACAGGCCTGCATCCAGGGCCTTTTCCTCTTCGGCAAGGTTCCTGGAGGCCCACCCGAACAGCGTATCCGTTCCTTCCTGGTCTGTATCCGTGTTGAACCTGGGGGAAGAGGGATCGTTGACAATCAGGAAATCCCAGTCAACCTGGGTGAAATCATTTGAGTCCGTGAGCTGGATGGAATAGAGAGGGTCCTCCGTACCCGCAAGTTTGATTTCCGCAAGACAGGTCCTGTCTCCCGGCGGACAGAAAAAACGCACAACCTTGTTTCCCTTTCCATCGCGCAGGGAGAGGGGGCTTATGGAGAAACGATGATAGAGTTGGGGGGGGATGAGGATCCGGCAAAAACCCTCTTTTTCCAAGCTGGAAAGGCGGCTAATTCTACGAATCCAGGACATGGGGCGGAATCTCCAATCCGGCTCATTATTATACCATTGCTGGAGGGATGTCAAAAGAAAGGAGCAATTCTGGTGGCAGCCGTGTCCTCATGCCGGGTCTTTTCCCTTGACCCGAATTCTTGCGTTTTGCTAAGGTTTCAACATAAGCAAGAGACCGTCCAAATGGACATCAGTCCAATGAATTGGGATGTAATCGGATGAGAGCCCCGGGACAGGCAGGTGTTCAAAGGGAGAGAACACTTTTTGTCTATTCAGACGAGATGGGCTGGTTTGATTTTGGTCCCGATCACCCCTTCAAGCCCGAGAGGGCTGCTAAAACCTATGAACTGTGTGCGCGCTACGGGGTCATGAATCAGCCCTGGATGAGAATCGTCAAACCCGAGGCCGCTGATGTGCTCCCACTCCTGCCACTCTTTCACGAACCCGCGTACCTTGCCATCCTGGAAGAAGCGGCCAGGGGAAACGTAAGTCTTGAGGCTCTCGATCGCGGCCTGGGAACCCCTGATAACCCAATCCTTTCCGGGATCTACGAATGGTCTGTGAGTGCAGCAGGGGGGACAAATACGGGCATGCAGCATCTGATCAACGGCGAAGCCGTCGCTGCGTTCAACCCTCTGGGCGGCTTTCATCACGCTATGCCGGGCCATGCCGAGGGTTTTTGTTATATCAATGACATTGCTGTTTCCATTATGGGCGTCCTCCGGAGGTTGCCTGGATGTAAGATCGCGTATGTCGATCTCGATGCCCACCATGGAAACGGGGTTCAACACGCCTTTTATGAAGATCCAAGGGTTCTTTTTATTTCCCTTCACGAGACAGGAAGGACCCTTTATCCCTGGTCGGGGTACGAGACCGAAATCGGAAAAGGAGAAGGGAAGGGGTTCACTGTCAATATTCCTTTGGAACCCGGGACCGATGACGAGGTGTATGAATTTGTCCTGAATGAAGTGGCCGTTCCGCTGATCAAGGCGTTTGCCCCTGATCTCATTGTGGCTCAAGTGGGAGCCGATACCTTGATCTCCGATCCCCTCACCCACCTGAAGCTCACCAACAACAGCTATCAGAGGGCCGTGCGAAGGCTCAGGGACTCTTGCCCCAAGATCCTCGCCCTTGGAGGAGGAGGGTATGACCTTTACCGAACCGCCCGATGCTGGACCCTGGCCTGGTCCATACTGAACCACGTAGAGCCTACGGACGAGTTCGCCGGGCTTGTGGGGGGAATGATGTTCGGGCCGGAAATGGAGGTGGGCAGTCTTTATGATCATCCTTTTCACAGCCAGGGGGAAATTAAGAGAAAGGCCTTTGAGGAAGCCCGAAGGGTGGTGGCCTATATCCAGAAGGAAATCTTTCCCCTCCATGGGATATAGTGCTGCTTTAGTTCTGATGCCGGTGCACTACGGTATGACCGGGAGAAGAATCCGAAAGGTTGTCCCCTTATCCAGGACGCTCTCCACCTCAATGGTCCCGTGATGGGCCTCAACGACCCCCTTCACAATGGCAAGACCCAGTCCTGTCCCGGTGACCGCACGGGTTTTCGGATGCTTCACCCGATAAAATTTGTCAAAGATCTTGGGAAGTTCTTCTGCAGGGATACCCACCCCCGTGTCCTCCACGGTTATCTCCATGTACCCGCCCCGCCTGCGAGCGGCTATGGTGACCGTGCCTCCTTGAGGAGAATAGTTGATGGCATTGCTGATAAGATTATTAAAGATTTCCTGCATGTTTTTTGGATCAGCCTGGACCGGTTTCAGATTCTGAAAGGTGCAGGAGAGGCGGATACCCTGTTTTATTGCCCTCGGTTCCATCAGGGCAACCGTCTCTTCAATGATTTTACCGATATCTGTAGGCACCTGCTCCTGCACATATCTTCCCGCCTCAATCTTGGCCACATCGAGCAGATCATTAATCAGTTCCAGAAGGGCGTCCGCTTTTTTTGTCCCTCTGTTCAGAAACTCCCTTTGTTTTTCGTGAAGCTGTCCCGCCAGACCCTCCAGGAGGACGCTGAGCAACTGCCTGATAGAGACGATGGGGCTGCGAAGCTCGTGCGCCACCATATTGACAAAATCCGACTTCATTTGATCAAGCTCTTTGAACGGCGTAATGTCTTCGAGCACCGTTACGGCGCCGTCCACAGTCCAGAACACATTCCTGTCCGGTCCTAAGGTCGGGGAGGTAATGGCCCGCAGGGTATTCTTTCCGGCTCGGATTTCCTGAGAAATGATCCGGTCTTCCGGACATGCTCCGTTCACAACTTCTTCGATCGTCTTGAGCAGGAGCTCACTATGTACAATCCTGGGAGCGGGGACGGGACACGGCATGTCTTCCGATATTTCCATCATGCGCATGAGAGCGGGGTTATGGAGGATCACCTCCAGGTTTCGATTTGTCACCATGATGCCATTCGCCAGGCAGTTGATAATGGTCTTCAGACGCTTCCTTTCGGTATTGAAATCAAGCAGTGTCCGCACCATTTCCCTTTTGGACTCGCTTTCCTTCTGCTGGAGCCTTCTCTTTTCCGCAACCCGGTCAATTGTCCGGATCAACTGCTCTATCTCAAATGGTTTAGCAATGAAGTCGTCGGCTCCCCTTTTCAAACAGTCCACCGCCGTATGAACGGTCCCATGGCCGGTGATGATTATAATCGGCAGGTCCGGATAATGGGTGCTGACCCATTCCTGGATCTCGTCACCCCCCATAACCGGCATTTTTACGTCCAGAAGCATCAAATCCGGTTGTTCCTGTTTCAGGATTGCAAGTGCCGCCAGACCGTTTTCAGCGGTGACCACATGGAATCCCCTGCTCGTCAGGAGCCGTTGACACCCGTCCCTGAACGGTTTCTCATCGTCCACAAAAAGGATCTTCATCGCCCGGTTCATCATTTATTCAATGCGCAAGAGTTCTTTCACTATTTTTTCATGCCCTGGGGGATCTTTTCCCGAGGACTGGAATGCTGAAGGGACAGGACTCTTTTGTGGATACGTCGTCATCCTGCCCCGGAGACCGGGAGCTGAAGGAAAAGGGCTTCTCCTTCACCCCGTTCATTTGCGATTGTCCGAACGTCTGCTTTCGGTGGCTGAATATATTTCTATTTAATCCAAGGTCCCCCAACCGGCAGACGGATATTCACGTCTGCGAACAATATATGGGCCATGTTATACCAGGCCGAAAACGCGCACAGGATCAGGATCCAGTATGCGAATGTGCCTATCGCCTGATTTCCCGACAATTCTTTTATCGTCAATCCCAGAAAACCAAGGAACAACGTCAGGAAAATCATGATAAGACCGGTATGATGCTTCAAGGATGCCACGAACAGGATGCCGGTAAAAAAAGTCCACATGAGCAGGAAAAATCCCAGATCTTTGGCGGTGACCTGGAGAAAAGGATAGGTTTGAATCAATTGTGTATTCATGCCGAATATGACATAAAAGCAGAGAGCAATCCAGAAGGCTCCGTAGCCGGAGAAGGCGCAGAAACCGAAATTATTTCCTGTCCTGAACTCCAGCATTCCGGCTATGAGTTGTGCAGTACCCCCGAATGCCAGCCCGATCCACAAAACCGGCCCCACGCCACACCAGCCCAGATTATGACATTGCAGAATCAACGTCGTCATTCCAAATCCACCAAGACCCACCACCGCCGGATTCCCTGATTTCGCCTGGGTCATATCTCATCCCTCCTGTATCTCCTGCGACAGCGGGTTGCCGCAGGACTTCATTCCCCTTTGAGAAGAGCAATTTCAACAAGGCGCATGGGGAAAACGAAGACGAAATGCTCCCGGGTTTCGGGAACATCACTCGACTGATTACAGCCTGTCTGCCACCAGTTTTTTCACCACACCCGAATCATCCAGGGTGGATATATCGCCAAGCTGGTCAATCTGGCCTTCAGCGATTTTCCTCAGGATCCTCCGCATAATTTTTCCGCTCCGCGTCTTGGGCAGGGCATTGGCAAAATGGAGCTTGTCGGGAGATGCGATGGGCCCGATTTCCTTTCGGACATGCTGGATGAGTTCCTTCCTGAGCTCATCCGAAGGTTCGAAATCCTTTTTCAGGGTCACAAAGGCATAGATCCCCTGGCCCTTCACTTCGTGGGGGAAACCCACTACCGCCGCCTCGGCTACCGTTTCATGGGCAACCAGGGCGCTTTCCACTTCCGCTGTTCCCAGACGGTGTCCTGAGACATTGAGAACATCGTCAACCCGTCCCATCAGGAAATAATACCCGTCTTCGTCCTTTCTGGCCCCGTCGCCTGTGAAATAGAGACCCGGATACTGGACAAAGTACTGTGCCTTCATTCGGTCCGGGTCCCCGTACACGGTCCGCATAAAACCGGGCCAGGGCTTTCTGATACATAAATACCCCCCTTCGTTTACCTCTGCCTCTGTCCCGTCTTCCCGGACCACCACGGGATCGATGCCGAAAAAGGGAAGGGCGGCCGATCCCGGTTTCATGGGCATGGCCCCGGGAATGGGAGTGAGCAGGAAACCGCCGGTTTCCGTCTGCCACCAGGTATCTACAATGGGACACCGCTCCTTTCCAATCACCGTGTAATACCACATCCAGGCCTCGGGGTTGATCGGTTCCCCTACGGTTCCAAGGAGTCTCAGGCTGCTCAGATCCCTCCTCTCGGGCCATTCATTGCCGTTTCTCATGATGGCCCGAATAGCTGTCGGCGCCGTGTAAAAAATGGTAACACCGTATTTTTCCACCACTTCCCAGAAGCGGTCGGGCTCCGGATAATTGGGAACGCCTTCAAACATGAGTGATGTGGCGCCTAACGCCAGAGGCCCGTAGACAATATAGCTGTGACCGGTGACCCAGCCAATGTCGGCTGTGCACCACCAGACATCCTCGTCCCGGTAATCAAAGCAGTATTTCATGGTTACCGCAGTGTAAAGGAGATATCCTGCCGTGGTATGCAGGACTCCCTTCGGCTTTCCCGTGCTGCCGCTGGTATACAATACGAACAGAGGATCTTCTGAATCCATCGGTTCGGGGTCGCAGTGCGGAGAGGCGTCTTTCATGAATTCATGCCACCAGTAGTCCCGGCCTTCTTCCATGTCGGTTTCTCGATCCATTCTGCTGACCACAATACACGTCTTCACATCAGGGCATGACTGCAAGGCTGCGTCCGCATTTTTCTTACTCTCCAGAATCCGCCCCGACCGATATCCATAGTTGCAGGTAATGAGAGTATTCGCCCGACAGTCCAGGACCCTGTCTTTCAGGGCATCCGGGCTGAACCCTCCGAATACGACACTGTGAATAGCGCCGATTCTCGCGCAGGCCAGCATGGCGATGGGGAGTTCCGGAATCATGGGGAGATAAATGCAGACCCGGTCCCCTTTTCTCACCCCAAGCTTTTTGAGGACATTTGCGAACTTACATACTTCTCGGTGAAGCTCCTGATAGGTGTAGGCCTTCGATTCCCCGGCTGGCTCTCCTTGCCAGATAAGGGCTGCCTTATTTTTTCTCCATGTTTCCAGATGGCGGTCAAGGCAGTTGTAAGAAGCATTGAGCTTTCCGCCGACAAAGTAGCGCAGGAAGATATCACCCGTAAAACTGTACTCCTCAACTGCTCCGTCCCATTTCTTAAACCAGTTCAGGTAGGTATTTGCCATCTCGCCCCAGAAGCCCTGGGGGTCCTCGATTGATTGCTTATAGGCCTGGCGGTACTCCTCCATGCTTTTCACGAGGGCTTTTTCCACGAACTCTTTCGGCGGCTGAAAGATCCTTTTTTCCGTATAGACCGATTCAACACGACTCTCTTTTGCATCCATTGCTTCAGACCTCCTTTTCAATGGGGGCTTGTTCCGTCTTCTTGAAACCCCGGTTTTCCGCCTTTGGAGCATCCTTGCGAGCGCTGTTGCGTCAAGATCCATCCCGAAACAAAAACAATATTCTTCTCTTCCTTAACGCAAGGCGCATGCCATTCATTGCATGGAGGGGGATAGGGTTTTAACTTTGCGAAATAACAACCAGTATTCGACCGAATTTGCAAGGGCGGCGCCGGTGTGTTCCAGGGGCACATGTCCGTTTTTTTTACAGGATGTAAAGAAACAGTACCTGCCCAAATGTCGTTTTGATGAAACCCTCCACTTCGGGTGGAGCACCCGCCTAGGTTTTACCGACGAGAAGCAAACAAAAGCCGTTGTGTTCGGAGAGCAGGGGAACGGGATGTTCCCGGAGCGGCGCATGTCGGCCCTGGAGTCCCGCCATGGGCGGGAAAGAGCCGACATCCGCAGTGAGCGGAGCCATGGACGGCGAAGCGAACGAAGCAAAGGGAATGTTCCGTTCCCCTGCTTACAGTGCGTCTTTTGACAACCGGTATCTGAAGCTGATGGTGAGGTGGAAGCCTGAGCCTCCCTGGGGGGCTTAATGATGTCTCCAGCTCTGCGTGAAGAGATGCACCGTGCGCAGGTTTATGCGTGAGCGAGTTGAGAGGGAGCGTTTGCAAAACAAGGGTGAAAGATTGGGATTGCGCAGTGCGCCGCTTCCATAACTGCCCCGTTGTCGCACTTGATAAAACCGGGTTATTAAGGTAGAGTAATATATACCTTTTTTGATTCCGGATACGCCCTGTGGGCTTTCCGGAATGACAGCAGAGGGATATCCCGCTGCTTGCGGCGGGATGGTCCATCGAGCGGAAACAGGCAGGCATATCGCGAAATGTGGAACACCGAATCAATAATGCATGGCAAGCAAAGGCCGAGGGGTTTGTTAAAAAATCGAAGGACCCTGGCGGCACGAAGTATTGTTTGTCTTATTCTTATCGGGATGATGGGACTTCTTTCCGTGATCAGTTGGAATTTTAGCGCATATGGATCTGAGAAGACCTTTCTTTTGATCGAGGAAAAGAAATCGAATACCGGGAAATATACATTGCTGATCTATAAATTCCATATAGCCGGATTAGGCTACACCAGAATATATTGGGCTGTTCTTCCCTGCGGACATGTGGGCCGTGAAAGAGAGGACCTCTCAGCGTATGAGCTTCCTGAAGGCTACATGGGAATAGGCTGGTCAGAAAATGATGAACTTGTAATTGAGGAATGGAGGCCTTATTATTTTATGGGCCGAAATACGGTTCTGAAAACCGGCGATATGTTCAAAGGCGTAAGAATCAGGCTTCATGAAAAGAGAAATAAGAGAAGATAAAATCCACAGGCGCCAGGAGCGATACAATGAGATCTGAACCAAAGGAGATTAGGCGGCATGAAATCGGGGAGATTCTGGCTCACGGGTTCAAAGGAAGAGATACCGTCACGTGTTATGTTGGGTCCAATGCAGCTACCCCCACAGCCTGTCTCGAAGCCCTGACGGAGGCCGTCGAGAATGAAAACCAGAAACTGCCTTTTGTCAAGATGGTTCATCTCCTTCTCCAGGGACCGGTTCCCTATGTTAAGCCCGGTCTCCAGGACAAGATCATGGCCTATTCCATATTCTCGGGTGAGACCGTGCGGAAAGCCGCCAATGAGGGCCGTGCCTATTACCTTCCCTGTACCCTTGCCAACCTGGATACATTGATCGGCCGGGGAATGAAATATGAACCGGATGTGGTGATCATGAAGGTATCCCAGAGCCCGCACACCGGAGAATACAGCCTCGGCTTATCGGTAGAGGCCCTCCACACGGCCATTGATCATGCTGAAATCGTTATTGCGGAGCTGGATTCTTCCATGCCTTTTACGCTGGGCCAAAGCGTGGTTGACGCATCCTCCATCGACTACCTGATCCAGGAGGAAGTCTCGCCCGTCTTCACTTTCGATGCGCCCGATTTTGAGAATCTGATCCCTGCTGAGAAGAGAATAGGGGAATTGATAGCGGAGTATTTCATCCGCGACGGCATAACACTGCAGGTGGGCATCGGAAAGATCCCCGACGCGGTGGTGGGCATGATTAAGAACGCGGATTATCGCAACCTGGGTGCTCAGACGGAGCTCTACGGGGACGGCCTGATGCTCCTGCAGAAACTGGGGATTATAACGAATCACAAGAAGCGCGCGAATATGGGCTACAGCACAACAAGCTTGATCATGGGTTCCCGGGAACTGTACGATTTTGTCCATATGCGTGCATCCGTCCAGATGCGACCTGCCTCCTATACGAATGGATCTGAGACGATCCGGAAAAACGCCCCGTTCATTTCCGTGAACAGCGCCATCGGCGTGGACCTCTTGGGAAATGTCTGGGCGGATTTTATTGACCCCAGGAGATATTACAGCGGCGTCGGCGGGCAGCCGGATTTTATTCGCGCCATCAATGATCCCGGGATCGGAACGCCTATCATCGCCATGAAAAGCATCACAAAGAATAATGGATCAAAGATCGTGGAACGGCATCCGGCGGGAGTTAGCCTTACGGCATCAGCCTATGACGGTGTTGTGATTGTCACGGAATACGGAATTGCCGACCTGAGGGGCCAAAGCGTTGGAAACAAGGCACTGGCCATTGCGAGGATTGCCCATCCGAGTGTCCGAGATGATCTGCTTCGGACCGTTTATGATGACCCCATGCTTACAAAACCGTATGGCTTCACCCTGGACAAGGTTCCCCATGGTGTTACCCTGTACCGGGGGAGTACGGCTCTCGATTGATCTTTCATCATCAGGGAACCGGCGGACCGTTTAAAAACACTATGGATCAGTCGGCATTGCCTGCGGGTCTATTTCCAATCTGTACTGATTGGAGCGGAAATCCCTGGAAACGGAAAACCCGAGCTTTTGCCCCAGGGTGAGCATCTGGGTGTTTTCAGCCAGCACCATACCCCACAGGCGGTTTACCCCACGCTCACGGGCAATGCTCATAAGCTTCTCCATCAGCACGGCCCCGATTCCTTTTCCCTGCCAGGCATCTCCGACGGCAATGGCAAATTCAGCGGTCTTGCCGGGCCGCTGGCCACGGAACAGCCGGGATACCCCGAGTATCTTTGCGGTCTGGCGGTTGCCGTTCATGCGAAGCGCGACCAGGGCCATATCATACTCGCGGTCTATCTGTGTCAGTTTGGCGAGCATTGCGGGCGGAAGGTTTTTCATGGGGCCGAAAAACCGGTAATAGATGCTTCGGTGTGAAAGGCTGTTGAACAGTTCCACCAGGAGCGGCGCATCTTCAGGTTTGATAGGTCTGACAAAGATCCTGATCCCCCCCCTGGTGGTTATTTTCATTTCATACTGTTCAGGGTACGGATGGCGCATCTTTTTCATGCGGGCAGATGGGCCCTGATATCTTCCGCAATTTCGCGCACGATACATTGCGATTTTTCCCGCAGTTGCGGTGACAATTGCAAGCCGAAGCAGACCTCGTCACCGATTTCTATGCCGTAAACCCCGCCCACTTCGGGCATTTCATAGCCAAGCGCTTTCCCGAGTTGCAGGAGTTCAAAGAAGTTCAGCCCGTGGGATGAGAAAAGGTGCAGGAGCCCGTCTGCTTCATGGTTGAATCTTGTAACGACCCCTGAACCGGTTTTCCCTGTTATGCTGGCATCGATCAGGAATATGTGATCATATCCATTGATCAGATCGAGTATGGCCGGTCCTGCCAGGGCAGTGGTGCGAATGTCCACGCCCGGCAGGACTTCCTCCCGGAGCTTCCGTGCAATAAACAATCCCACCCCGTCGTCCGAGAGGATCGGATTGCCCATCCCGAGGATCAATACCTTCATGCGGTGATCTCCCGGCGCGCCAGTCTATTCAGTATCCTCCCGTTCTTATCCCTGATGTGCACCGCAAAGGGGAAGGTTCCGGGCAAGGCATGGGTGGCGCAGGCAAGGCAGGGGTCATAGGCCCTGAAGGCCATCTCCACCCTGTTGAGCAGGCCTTCTTTTACATCCGCTCCCCTGACAAATTCCTGGGCGGCCTGCTTCACCGACAGGCAGATGGGCGCCGCATTGTGCTGTGTTGCAACGATCAGATTGACCATGGTCAATATGCCGTTTCGGTCCGTCTTGTAGTGATGAAAAAGGGTCCCGCGGGGCGCCTCGACACAGCCCACTCCTTCTCTTCGCAATCTGAGATCCATATTCCTGATATCCCTGCTCGTCAGAGAGGGATCATCTGCAATGAGTTGATTGTGCTCTGCTGCCTGGAGGGCGCAAATGAGCCTGGCCCAGTTCATGGCCAGAGTATTGTGGGCAGGCCTGCCGCCCAGGGTGTCGAACATTTCCTCATACTCTTTTTGCGCCAGCGGCGTTGACATTCCCTCCGCAACGTTGAGCCGCGCCAGGGGGCCCACCCGGTACAGGGAAGTTTCGTCTCCTGCAGACAACCCCTTCCACCCTATTTTTCTCAGATGTGTCAATTTTACATAGGTCCAGGGTTCCACCCATTCCCCAATATGTTCAATGTAGTCCTGCGGGTCAAACAAGGCAAACTCACCGCCCTGGGGATCCGTGACCCTGACCCTGCCGTCGTAAAAGGTGACCTTCTTGTTTTCATCGACGAGTCCCATATAATAGGTTTTCAGCTTGTAGGATTCACTCTGCACCATCTCGAGATACTTCTTGTTCCCGAGAACGGTGTCTTTAAAAAGCTGCAAAGCAAACCGGGCGAATGCAACCGTAAAATCCGCCGTCTCTTTGATCCATTTTCTGGCGTCCTCGGTGATCCTCCTCGGGACCCCTCCCGGCAGCCCACCTTCCGGGTGCGGGGCCTTGCCGAAGATGTATTTTATGATTTCCCTGTTCCTTTTCCGAACCTCTATGACCTTCAGCCCGGTTTCTGTTCCGACCTTGTCAATCAGGCCGAGGATGTTTCTTGCCGCGGGAGGAGCATCGGGCCCGACAACGAAATCGGGCGCGGCCAGGAAAAAGAAGTGGATATAATGATCTTCGATCACAAATGCGTTGTACTCGAGCTGCCGTATGAGTCGCGCCGTAGGCGTAGGATCCACCCCGTACAGGGCGTCAAGGGCTTTCGTAGCGGCCATGTGATGTGCCGACGGGCAGACGCCGCATATGTTCGGAGCAATTCTGGTCATTTCCTCTGCGGGTCTTCCCACGCAGAACCTCTCAAATCCTCTCAGCTCAACGACCTGCCAGAAGGCATCTTCCACCTTGCCGTCGTCGTCGAGAAAAATTTCGATCTTCCCGTGGCCCTCAAGTCTCGTGATGGGATTTATCGTGATTTTCTTAGACATGTCTCTCCCTCCGTTTCCTTCCGAGAATCGAGCTGGGTTGTGAAAAACGATAGACATATCCTGCAGGATCATCAATGGACTCCATGAGCTTTCTGGGCTCGCCGTATTGTCCTGCCTTGACCAGACAGCTCAAGGCGGACAGCGCTTTCGCTCCTGCATCGTCCACTCCGGGGACAGGTCCGAAGCAGCCCCTGCACGGGGTGTTCACCCCAATACAGGTCTCTCCACAGCCGCCCCTGGTGGCAAATCCCATGCAAATGATTCCCTGGGCGAGAAAGCAGGTCTCCGGATCAGCTTCAACCTCGTGAATTCTTCTCACTGCTGTGATTTCAATTCTCTCCGGCTTGGTCTTGTTTCTCGGGCAAGTGTCACACAGGGCGGTCCGCTGGGCGAGCGTTGAGCCTTTCGGCGGAAGGTCTCCTGAGATCACCGCATTTATCGCGTTCCGAACTAAATCCGGCGGCGGCGGACACCCGGGGAGATAATAGTCAACATCAATGACCTGCTCGAGTGTATAGACATGATCATAAAATTCCGGCAGGGTCAGGACGTTTTCGTTCACCCGGGTTTTCGTCTGGGGAAACCTGCCGTCGGGATTTACAACCGTCGGCGCATCACGGTAAACCCACTCAAAGATATCCTCCTTGCTCCTGAAATTGGCCAGGCCGGGTGTGCCCCCGAAGCAGGCGCAGGAACCAAATGCCAGGATCACCTTTGATTTTTTCCTCATCAGTTTCGCAACTTCCTCCTGCTCGGAATTCCTCACGGAGCCGTGCAGAACGCCCAGGGCAAGCTCTTGGTCCCCAAGGGATTCCAGATGACTATACTTGAAATCCAGCGCCACAGGCCAGAATACCACATCAACGGCCTCGGCTACCTGCAATACCCCTTCGTTCAGATCCACGATCGCTTCGTCACACCCGGCACATGATGCAAGCCAACAGACGGCTATTTTGGATTTTTCAGCCATAGGAAAGAACCTCCCTTCTCAGCGTGTTTTCATGGGTCCGAGCTTGATCAGAACCTCTTTCATGGAATCAATCAGTCCTGGAATTTCCTCTCCGCCGGGATTGTTGGAGAGAACCATCCTGAGCCGCTCTTTTTCAATCCCATACGTCTCAAGTACCTTTTGCAGAAGATAGACTTTTTTTTCCGTACGGAAATTACCGTCCTCAAAGTGGCAGCGTCCTTCGGGGCAGCCAAGGATCAGTACCCCGTCCGCGCCCTTCTCAAAGGCCTCAAGGATATAGGCGCTGTCCACCTTGGAGCTGCATGTGACAGGGATCCAGTTTTCTATTTTGGGGGAAAGGGCATTGTGCCCGGACACATACCCCCAGCCGAAATCGCATGAGAAACAGACCACTTTGGGATCAAATGCTTCCATTCCTTTCCTCCTTACAGCGATCAAAGGGACGCGAATACTTCTCTGACTTCATGCTCTGTCTTGTCCCCGATCAGACTCCTGGCTCCCGACGGGCACGCTTCCACACACATGCCGCAGGATTTGCATTTGAACACATCGATGGTGGATACCAATCGACCATCAATCTCCTTTATCCGGGCCGCACCGTAGAAACAGGCTGAAACGCAGATCCCGCATCCGCAGCATCTGTCCTGATTAATCTCAACGACCGGCAATGATTCCTGGATACCCAGGGAAACACAGGCCTTGCAGGAGATGCAGGGGCCGCAGCAAAGACATCTCTTGGCCTCTTCTATGGCTTCCTGCAACGTGAACCCCCTTTCGTACAGCCGGAAATGCATTCTTTTTTCGGGAGGTATCCAGAGGACCTCAGGTTCATTTTGATAAAGCCTCTTCAGCGGCGGACCCTGGAGCTCATAATCCTTCTTCCTGCCCTCTCTCATATCCTGGCCCGTAAGATACCGGACAATGGATTCCGCCCCTACCAGGCCGTCTTTCATGGCCTCCGCCATAAATCCGATTCTCCTCAGGTCCCCCCCAATAAAGACCTGTGGCCGTTTGAGGCTTTGCAGCGTCAGCGGCTCAACAGCCAGTTTCCCCTTTTCATCCAGGAGGCCGTCCTTTTGTAGTGACGTCTTGTCGGGGCCCTGTCCCACCGTGACGATGAGGATATCCCCGGCCACATACATGCAGTCGGAGGTGTCGAATTGAGGATTGAATCCTGTTTCGTCAAACACACTTGTGCACCTTGGACAGTCAATGCCTTTCAATCTCTCTCCTTCTCCGAAAATCTTGCTCACGCCGCGAGAGTAGATAATTCGTATCCCTTCCTGCCATGCTCCCCTGATTTCTTCGGAGTCGGCAGGGATGCCGTCCGGTGAAGTCTTGTCTTCACACTCAAGACACAGGACGGTGGTATCCCCCCCCAGTCTCCTCGCGGTTCTGGCCACGTCAAATGCCACATTTCCACCGCCTATAATGGTGACCTTTTTCCCCTGGAAGTAATGGGGAGGGATATTTCCATGACTTACCTCATAGAGGAATGTATGGCCGTACATGACACCGGAAAGGTCCTGGCCCTGCACCTGCTCACCGCCGAAATATAATGTCCTCGGCGTCGGGGTCCCTTTGGCGATAAAGATCGCGTCAAAGCCCTCATCGCTTAACCTCTCCAGGGTCAGCTTGCCGTCACCCACCTTTGCACCGTATTTCACTTCAATGCGGGCGATTCTTACCATATTCTCCACGGCGAATGAGAGGACCTTCTGGGGTAAGCGGTACCTGGGGATAAGCCACAGGGCCCCCCCCAGGCGATCCGATGCCTCAAAAATAGTAACTCTATACCCCTTTTTACTCAGGTCGTAGGCGCAGAACAGGCCCGCAGGCCCTCCTCCCACTACAGCCACATTTTCTTTGCGTTTTCGTATGTCGAATTCTTCCTTTTCATGCAGATAATTGGTGTACGTATCCGCTATGAATCTCTTGAGAAGCCGTCTCCTGATGGCACCTCCCTTCGACCGGTAATTACACGCAAGTTCGCACAACCCGCAGACATATCCGCATACGGTGAAGAGCGGGTTTTTTTCGAACAGGTAATTGCCGATCTGGATGATGCCTTCTTCCGCCTCCTTGGGATTGTCCGGAAGGAGTGAAATAAGGACATTTGTTCGTTGAATATCTTCGTTTATGGGGCACTGGGCCTGGCAAGGAGGGAGAAACTGCCTCACTGCTTCTTCGACACCTGCGGTTCCATTCCGAACGGATTGCCACATTTTCCCTGCTCCTTTCCATCCGCCTTCGCGGTCAAACGGGTTTATCAGACTGAATCCGGCGGCTTCACATTTTCCGCTCACCGTGTTGTCTACAGCGTTGTCGTGTTCAGATCCTTTGCTATGGAAATATAGAAGACAGCCCCCTGATTATTCCCGCTTTCAACCCAGGCCCTGCCTCCATGTTTTTTTGCCACCTCCCTGACGATGGCAAGCCCCAGTCCGGAGCCCGTCGTCCCCTGGGCTGCGTGGTTTCTCTGAAAGGGGTCGAATACTGAATGTTTTTCTTCCGGCGCAATTCCTATTCCATCATCAACGACAGAGAGTATGTGAAATGCTTCATCCTCAGAGTAATTGATGCTGATGCTCCGCAGATTGCTCCCGCCATATTTCAAGGCATTGTCCACGAAGTTCCTGAACACCCGGAGAAGCGACATCCTGTCGGCAACCATCTCCGGATTTGAATCTGTCTCCGACAGTTCCGCATTATGTGAGCGCAGACGGGCCGCGAATTCCGATCTGATCGTACGGGTAATGTCTTTGAGTTGTATGCGTTCAAAATGGGGCTGCGTCTCCTTTGAGGCAATAAAACCGTTCATTTCTTCGAGCAGAGTGGTCATGTGCTCTGCCAACTTCATTATTTCAAGACAGTATCGCTTTCTTTTCTCGTCGGCATCATCAGCACATCGCTCTTTGAGGCGTCTTGAAAAGCCGTATATTCCTATGGCCGGGCTCTTCAGATCATGGGCAATGGAATAGGCGAAAAATTTGCTCAGTTCCTTTTGTTCCTTTAACTGGCGGATTTTTTCCTGCAGGTCCTTGTAAAGACGTGCATTCTCAATTGCTGCGGCTATTTCGCTTCCCAGGACGTTCAGGAGGTCAATTTTGTTGTGATCAAGTTCAAAAGGCAGACCCGTTGCCAGATTCAGGACACCTGCCACCTTGCCCATGACTATCATGGGCACACAAATGACGATCTTGAAACCTCTCTTTTTGAGCAGGGCCGTCCTTTGCTCATTCTCCAGGTCTGACACATGTTGCGCGATGAAAGACTTCGTTCTGGCGGCCTTGCCTGAAAAACCTTCATCCAGGCCCATTCTTTCAAGGCCGGCGGTCTCGATTCCCGAATGTGCTGCAAGAACGAGATGCCTGCCATCCGCTTCCATGAGATAGATTCTCCCGGCCTCCAGGTCAAAGTCTTTCAGCACCTTGACCAGCAGGCTGTCCAGGAATTCCCGGCTATCCATGGACATGGCCAGGAAATCGCTCATGCTGCGCAGGATGGACAAAGGCCTGTTTCTCTCCCGGAGCTTTTTTTCGTTGAAAGGGATAGATATGTATTTCTTATCCGTAAGCATTGTAAGACTCTAATTCATTACCCACACTGCCTGTTCCACGGCAAGCTGGACAACTTTGAGGCAGACGCTGCCCATAAAAAAATCGCCAACCCCGGAGACACCGCGCCTGCCTACAATAATGGTTCCATACCCTCCGGCCCGAGCTTCCTCAAGAATGGTGCCGGACCGGCTCTCCGCGTTGCTTATGATTTTCGATTCAATCTTGTCCGGATCAAAGCTCTTGCCGACCAGGTGCTCTTTCGCTTGTTCAAACAGGGGTTGTATCCTTTCCTCGATTCTTTTGATCACCGCTTTATCCCGGCTTCGAATGACATCCAGCAACAGCACGGTGCTTCGGGTTTCGCAAAAAAAATCCGCTGTCATTCGTACTGCCCGCATTGATTCTTCCGATCCATCGAACCCTATGAGGATTTTCCCGGGTTTCACACCAGTGCCGATCAGGGCCAAAGGGGTAAAGGAGACCCGTTCAAGGAGCTTGAAGGCAATACTCCCCAGGAGAATCTCGTCCAATTTGCTCGCGCCTCTTCTCCCGGCGATGACGGCTGCATATTCTCCTCTTCTGGCCTTTTCAATAATGTCCCTGGCAACGCCCGATTTTCTTTCTCTGATATGTATCTGAATCGCTCCCTCCCGGAATCCGGCCCCTGTGAGATACCGGCTTGCTTTTTCCAGGTAGTCGTGAATATCTGCTTTTTCCTGCACTTCCCATGAGCGGACATCACTCACTTCCTGGGCGTATAAGGGTTGGCTTTCCAGGTCGAGGTAGGTTTCAGGCACCTTCATGAAAATAAACAGCAAATCCACCTTCATTTTTTGAAAACAGGGGACCCTGCTGACATAGAGTACTCCCTCAAAGGCCCGCTCCGAGCCGTCAAGGGCAATCAGTATCTTATTTTTTTTCCGTCCGGACATGTCCGTCACTCCATTTCAGGTAGATCTCCCGGTTATTTTCCTCATTGTCCACGAAGTATCGTATGGTCGCCGCTTCTTTCAGGGCTATCTTGAGTGAACCAAGGGAGGCGCGGTCGAAATCGCATATGCGAATGTAGACGAGCCGGTACCCTTCAGGGGCACGCTCGTAGCTGCTCAAAATGCTGGTCATCTTTCCATGGTATTTTCTTATGATGTCCGCAACTTCTTTGATGGACCCGGGACGGTCTTCCAGCAGGAAGGCGAACTGAATGCCGCGCTTCCCAATTCCGGTGAGAGATATAAGTGCCTTGAAAATATCTCTCTGGGTTATGATCCCGACAATCCCGCCTCTTTCGTCCAGGACGGGCACTCCTGAAATCTTATGATTCAAGAGAAGTTCCGCTGTTTCTTCTATGGTGTGATCAATGGGCACTATGACGGGGTTTCTGCTCATGATGTCTCTTACCTTCACCCTGGCCATGAGATAAAACAGTTCATGCACCTCCAGGGGACTGACGTTCGAGGCGAACGACTTCTTGATATCCCGGTCTGAAACAATTCCAACCAGCTCGTTCCCCTTCATCACGGGCACCATCATGATATTTTTCTCTTTCAATACCCGCATGGCATCGATCAACGAATTATTCTGATCCACGGTAATGGCGGGTTTACTCATCCAGTCCATGACGAGCATGTCTTGCCCCCCTTTCTTTTGCCTCGCCTCCTGAATTCAAAAGATCACATGGAAAGATCAAGAAGACCTGTTATCAAACGATCTCAGAGGACGCTTCGTTCTGTGATTTTCAAGCATCTGGTATCCTTTCGTGATGCTACCGCTGGATTTCAGGAGAAAACTGGGGAGCGTTGTCTCCGGTGAAAATGATGCGAGTATCTCTTTTGTCCAACTCGCTGATATTGGTTCTAAATATGCCCAAGCCAAAGGGTATGAGCCTTTTCAAACAATCCGTGTGGATAAAAATAGTTGTGAATTTCGGGCAGGACTTTTTTAGCTGGTTCAGTAATTCATGGGCAGAAGATCCATCAAAATCCCCCAATAGTTTCAGATGAAGCTGGTCATCGTTTCTGTGTGTCAACACCTTGAAATTGCATGCCATTATATTTCCTCCATTTTCACTCAGGGGCGTGGCCGGTCTTGTCTCGCACGCTGAGAACCGGTACGGGACAACGGCGGAACGCCTTTTCAGCATTGGAACCAACTCGCACATCCGGGAGATCTGTGCGTCCCTTTGGTCCCATGACGAGAAGTTGAGGATCTTCCTCTTCCACCTCTTTCATCAATTCCCTGAACGGCACCCCGGTACGGATATGGATCGTGATGGGAAGATGCCCGAGAAACATTTCTTCGATTAACTGTTGCAGGCGCTTCAAACGCTCCTCTTTTTGTGTTTCCACCCATCCCGCAATAGAGAATTTCCCGACCATCCGGGCAGCCCTTTGCATGGCCTCAATGTCCCTGTTGTTAATCACATTGAGTATGATCAGGTCGCTTTCCATGCTTTCTGCCATGATTCCCGCATACGCCAGAACATTTCTTGAATAGCGAGAGAAATCAATGGCAACCATGATTCTGCTTATCTTTTCCATCTCGATTCTCTCCTTATAAGCAGAAAAAAGGAACCGCTTTGAATCTTCCTTCTCCCGGAACCGGGGCAGGGTATGCAAAGGGGCAACCGTGAACTCGGTACAATGAACCTGCCCTCACTAATCTTTTGAGCAAAGCCCATGCCAGAGTTCTCGATCCGGGTGATTCGATCTAACAATTTGAAAATACGTATTAAAAATAATGGTGACGTTTTTTGCGCTTGCAGGGGAGATGTCGGCTTCCTTTACAGTGTGTAAAGAAGCAGGATGTCATGAATGGAATGAAACCCGGGTGTTGGGATGAAAAAAGGTGAGGGTGTTCTGTTTCGGTTCATCCGTTTAAAGCGTAGTTTCGACGAGTGTAAGGGTAAGTCCATGAATTCATACATACGCTACCGTACTCTACGCCAAAAATACGGTCTTCCGGGAAGGCAGGGGAACGGGATGTTCCCGAGGCGGCGTCATGTCGGGCCTGGAGCAGGACAGCGGAAGGACCGACATCCGCAGTGAACGGAGCCATGGACGGCGAAGTGAACGTAGCAGAGGGAATATGCCGGTTCACTGCCCACAACGTGTCAATATGTTGGTGTCATTGTGAATCAAAGCACTAAGGAATACAGGCTATGGTCTGTATGTGCATCAATCTTTGAGCAGCAACGTACTCAAAATCCGGATGAACCTCTATTTTTCTGTGCCGGTGGTATCGAGTTTGAGATTATATTTGTCTATCTTGGCGTGAAGGGTAGGGCGGGAAAGACCAAGGAGCTTTGCCGCGCTTGATCTGTTCCAGCCTGTCAGACGGAGTGCCTCTGCTATGACAATGCCCGCAAAACGGTCCATGCATGCCTCAAAAGGATGTTCTTCAGCATGATCGATCAGCGTCTGTCGCACCCATTTCTGTATGGCTTCATCTCCTTTTTCTTCCAGTTTTTCCTTACCTGTCTCATGATCGCTGAAGGCAAAAGCGATGTCTTCGCTGGTGATGGGTGCACCGCGGTTGAAGATCAGTGCCTTTTGCAGCGTGTTGGCCAGTTCACGGATGTTGCCGGGCCAGGCGTAGTTTGAAAGCACGGTCTTGGCATCATTCGTGACACCGGGGTTGCGGGAGCCCCTATCACGGGTGAAGAGCGCCAGGAAATAGTCCGCAAGCAGAGAAATGTCATCACTCCGGTCACGGAGGGGCGGCAGGGTTATAGTAACCACCTTGAGCCGGTAGTAGAGGTCTTCTCTGAAACTCCCCTCTGCGACGGCCGCTTCAAGATCCTTATTGGTGGCGGCGATGATTCTCACATCCACGGGGATGGTTCCGCGACCGCCAAGGCGTTCGATACTCTTTTCCTGAAGGAGGCGCAGGATTTTCGCCTGTATGCTGAGGGGCATGTCTCCTATTTCATCCAGGAAAACCGTCCCTCTATGCGCCTGTTCGATCTTGCCGATGCGTCGGTGGCTGGCCCCGGTAAAGGCGCCTTTTTCGTACCCGAACACCTCGCTTTCAAGAAGGGTCTCCGGAATGGCCACGCAGTTGATCACCAGGAAAGGCATGTTGGCCCGGTCGCCGTGCTGATATATCACCCGGGCGACCAGTTCCTTCCCGGTCCCGGATTCTCCTCGAATAAGGATGGTTGCATCGCTCGATGCGACGCGGCCGATGGCCTTGTAGATTTCCTGCATGGCCTTACTTCGACCGATAATCGCATCCGGCGAGGCCTGATCAGGTGCACCGTTCATCTCGACGGGCGAGCGCATAAAACGCCCTGCCTTGAGGGCGTCTTTTATGACAAGCAGCATATCGGGGATTTCAAAGGGTTTGAGAATATAATCAAATGCTCCCAGCTTGGTGGCCTCGATAGCTGTTTCAGTTGTCCCGAAGGCCGTCATGATGATCACGGGAAGCTTGGGCTCGATTTCATGGATCGCCTGGAAGGTTTCAAGGCCGTTTATTCCGGGGAGGCGCATATCAAGGATAACAAGATCAGGGACATGGGATTCAATCAATTTGAGACCTGCTTCACCTGAAGCGGCGCTCATTGTCTTGTATCCCTCCTCCAGAAGGAGTTTTTCAAAACTTCTGCGCAATTGATCGTCGTCATCAATGATCAGGATCGTGCTCATCGACCGGCTCCTTTTGAAGTTACGGGGAGCACAATAATAAAAGAGGCCCCTTTGTTTTCTTCAGACTCGACGGTAACGCTTCCTCCGTGTTCCTCAATGATCCTGGCGACAATGCTGAGGCCAAGGCCGCTGCCTTCTTCTTTGGTGGAAAAAAACGGCTCGAATATCTTTTGCCGAATACGCTCGGGAATGCCGGGGCCATTGTCCTCGATACGTATAACGGCGGCCAGTCCTCCACCGGCAATGGGTCTTTCTTCTTCCGTGACGGTGATAACCACGCCGTCCTGCACGGCGTCGCACGCGTTTACGACAATATTCACAAGGGCCTCTTTCAATTGCTCCGGGTCGGCCTCAATTTCAGGGAGCGGATTTGCTCTCTGAATGGAAATGCTTCCATTGCAGGATTCAAGCCGATGCCGCAACAGCAAGGCGGCTTGATCCACAACCTCTGAGGGGGAAATGATCTGCAGTTTCAGTCTGGGCGGTCGCGAGAACTCGAGAAAGTTCTGCAAAATAGTATCGATGTGACCTATTTCCTCAGAAATAACACTGAAATCTTCCTGCTGGGCGCCGTTAAGATCCAGGCTCCGGCTGAGAGAAAACAGACGCATCTTTACTGAAGTGAGGGGATTACGGATGCTGTGCGCTGTCCCTGCCGCCAACTTCCCCACCATGGCCATCTTCTCTGACTGCAGAAGATATTCCCTGCTTTTCTCCAGTTCAGAATGGGTTTGATCGTATTCTTCAATCAATACATGGACCCCATTTTTCAGTGCCCTGACTTCATCTCCCGATCTTTTGGTTTCTTTGTCACGGGTCGTCTCCAGGGCCAAACGCCACACCGGTTCCAGAATATCGTGTACCAAAATAAACGCAAACGATACACCCAGGATCAGGACGATAAGGATTGCCGTTGCGGCAACAATCCTCAGCTTTCTGGCCTGGAGGGAGCTGCTGCGTTTGACTTCCTGAATATTCTTTCTTGAAAGATGTTTATATTCCTTGCAAAGCTCCAGGATCCTGGAAAAAAACGGTCGCAGCGTTTCGTGAAGATTCGCTCCTTCTTCTCTTTTTCCAATCTTGTAATAATGGATGACATTGTCCATTGATGCCACATAGCGGGCATAGTTCCCTTCGATTCCGGCAATGACCTGTTTCTGTTCCCGCGTCTGGGCGAAAAAAAGGGTCTTTTCAAGCTGTTCTCTGAATATCCGGCGGTTTTTCTCCAGCTTCGTCAACCATTCGGGATTTCCGTCAATAAAATAATAGGAGACAAAGCCTTTCTGGGTGGTGAGATCAATTTCAAGCTCTTCCGCCGCTTCAAGTGCCGCAATCTCCGTGTCGACAATCCGGTTCAGGAGCTCCTGCATCCGGTAGGTATACCGGACCATCACAACGCCTCCCAGAATGGTGATGAGCATAAGAAGGACAAGGATCGTGTAGACTCTGGTTCTCAGGTTGATTCTTGACCACATGATATTCCCTCGAAAGGCCGCCCGGGAGGAACAAGGGCCAGGCTGTCTATTCCAGTCCGTGACCTGAAAGTGCTTCCCTTACGCGGGCCTCTCTGATCTTCTTCTCGTGATCTCGTTTCTTCTCTGCGGCCTCATTGACTTTCTGCAGGAGCAGTTCAATTTCACACGGCTTCATCAGGTAGTCAAAGGCCCCCAATTTCATTCCTTGAATAGCCGACTCTATGGTACCGTGCCCGGTCAGCATGATAACCTCTATCAGAGGGAAGTCCTTGCGGATATGGCCCAGGGTTTCAATGCCGTCCATGCCGGGCATTTTGACATCCAGGATGACAACGTCCGTATTCCGATGTGATTCAAGCGTATTCAGGGCCTCTTCTCCGCTGAAAGCCGTGATAATGTGCAGGTCTCTTTTCCCCAGGCGTTTTTTCATGGTCTCCACAAAGGGGACCTCATCGTCTACCAGCATAACTATCGGCGCAGGCATGGTCATTCCTCCTTTTTCCCGGGACCTGGGCCGGACCCGCTTGATCCGCTCCCACTTCCCGTTTGTCTGTAAGAACAATGCAGGTCTGTGTCCGCTCGTCTTCTCATTCGAGCACGCTCAACGGCGACGTAGAGAGCTTTTCCGCCATTGCCTTCCGTATCCTTTCCTCTTGCTCCGCCTTGCGTTTACAAGCGCCGCCTATCTTTTCCAGGAGCTTGTCTATTTCGCACGGTTTTATGAGAAAATCGTACGCACCGTATTTCATTCCTTCAATAGCCGTTTCTATGGTCCCATGCCCGGTGAGCATCAGGACTTCCGTCAAGGGTTTCAGCTTTTTCAGTTCCTTGAGAGCTTCGATGCCGTCAATACCCGGCATGCGTACGTCCACGATGGCCACATCAAAGTTGTATTCTTCCAGCTTGTCCAGGGCCTCTTCACCGCTGAAGGCCGTTGTGACGTGAAAATCCCGGTTTCTGAGACGCTCTGCCAGGGCTTCCACGAAATCCTTTTCATCATCAACAAGAAGTATCCTTTTTTTCATGGGTCATCCTCCTGTCGTCCGGCCCGTCTGCCACGCCAAAGGCGCGCAAGCAGGAGCGGATATATTTGGAAAACATTCCTTATACACGACGCTTTTTCCAATCATTGCTTCCAGCCCCGGTGTCCTAGTTGGCCGCAGCCATGACACTCTTCGCGGTTTCGGTGATTCCCTCGGGAAATCCAACCACCTCGTATATGATCATAAATTCAACGACCCAGGTGATGGCCAGGGAAATGGCCCACAGGAGAAACCCGTATTTCACGAAATCAATGGGACGTATCATCCTCTTGCCCGTATCCGGATACAGGCCCAGCCCGTAGACGATGGCGTTGTTCGGGGTGCCGACAATGAGAAAATGGGCGAATGATGTGGCAAAGGCGGTGGCCAGGCCGATGGCCCATGGTTCCCCCGGGACGCCGCTCATGACACCCATGGGGATGGCAATAGGACCCAGGAGGGCCGTGGTGCCCGCATCCGACATGAAGTTGGTCATGAGGCCGGAGAAGGTGCTCATGCCGATCCAGAGGCCGAGGCCTTTCCCCAGGTCCATGGAATTGAGGGCGTCAAGAAAGATACGGGCCATCCAGAGTGCGGCTCCCGATTCCTTGAGCAGGGCACCCAGGGTCAGCGCACCGCAATACATAAACCATGCGTCCCAGGAGATACCGCTGAGAATGGTCTTCCAGTCTATGATACGGAAGACCACCGGGATGAGCAGGGCGAGCAGGGCTGGGCCGCCGAGGCCCAGGTCGTGCCCGCCGAAAATCCAGAGCACCAGTATCAGGAGCATCATACCGAGGGAAATCTTCTCCGCATAGCTCATGGCGCCCATACTTCTGGTTTCGTCCTTGATAGCGGTGAGACCGGGCGTTAAGTCCCTTGTCTTCACCCCCCTGAACGCGAGCAGCATGTAGAACGCGACTGCCAGGCCCAGTATAGGCGCCAGGGGCAGCCCGTACAACATCCAGCGGCCAAAGCTCATGGGAATGTTATAGTCGGCCCAGAATCCCATCATGATAACGTTCCTGCCGCCGGCCGCGGGCGATCCCACCCCTCCCACATTCAGTGCAAAACAGAGGGAGAAGAGCAGGAGTTTTGCCAGCTGTGGATCATGCTGGATCGTCCCTTCCCTGGTATTGGCTGAGACGGCTCCCATGTAAACGGCGGCCATGACAGGCGCCATGAATGCCGCCATGGCGTGTGCCGAGATAAACGAGCCCAATGTGGACATGGAAACGCAGAGCACGACAATGGGCATGACAAACCCCTTTGTCCAGCCCAGAATCCATGTGGCGAGCCGCTTGTGGAGACCGACACTGATCACGGTGACTCCCATGGCAAGGACGCCCAGGAGAAAAAGCGGCGCGTCGCCCGCAAACGTTTGACCGATCATCTTTGTGGGCAGCAAGTGAAAGAAGTAGGCGAGCGTGGGCATCAGGATACCCACCAGCCCGATGGGGAGCGCCTCTGTGGCGAAATAGATGATGGCCATGGGAATCATGCCGAGCACCAGCTTCATTTTCCAGGCGGCCTGATCCATGTTGTTCGCCACGTGCCACTCAATCATCTGATTGCCGAATCCCTGCTCCGTGACCAGATTGACCATACTTTGAGGAGTGGGGACCAAGAACCCGATAATAATAAACAGCGAAGCTCCTGTAATGATCCAGAATAACTTGTTGGCGAGCAGACTCTTCCCTTTCTTTTTTCCCTGTACCCTGTTACTCCTTCCCATATCTCGTTCCATCGGTTGTCTCATCCTCCGCTTCTTCGCCTTTGCATAGTCTCATTCTTTCACACACCAACTTGAACATGTCCGTCAACCTCAAGATACCCACGATTTTCTTTTTCCTTGTCACGAGAAGAGACTGGTGGTGGCCGACGATAAGTGCATGCAGCGCCTCGCCGATCAAGGCATCCTCTTCCACTTTTTCGTTTTCCGTCGGCCGGTACATGATATCCCTGACTTTTTTGTCGGCCGCCCGGTTGCATATGGCGTCCAGATCATCCTGCCAGAGGCTGCGCTCCTGCATCATGGACCTGATGAACTCCGGGCTCAGACCTGAAAGAGAGGCGGATCTCATGTCGCCAAACCCCTCGTATTTTGGTTCAAGAGACTTGATCAAGT